>Ga0315905_10004844_pt1 | contig 13761 bp, 13 predicted proteins | sample LakEriMetagenome_5_FD_203522 | JGI IMG/M metagenome (GOLD analysis project Ga0315905, IMG submission 203522) | Freshwater fungal communities from buoy surface, Lake Erie, Ohio, United States - Buoy 4 MA121 | ecosystem: Environmental > Aquatic > Freshwater > Lake | place: USA: Lake Erie, Ohio... | reverse complement strand
TCACCACCCGCAAGATGATCGAACTCGATGCCCGGCCCAGCGACAGCATCGCCATGGCCGTGCAACAGAGCGCGCCGATTTTTGTGGCTCAGGCGGTCTGGGACGCGGTCGAGGATGTCAGCGACACGCTGGCGCAGATCGAGAAAAAGGGCCTTGAGGCACAGCAGGCATCAGAAGCTGCTGCCAAGGAGCAGGGTGACGATGAGGATGACATCGAGGAGCTGAGCGACGAGGACATCAACGCAATCGCCGGCATCAGCGGCCAGGAGAATGACGAGTATGACGATGGCTTCGGCGATGATGACGACGAAGAGGGCGAGGAGTGGAAGAAGGGCGGGTAAGGGGGCGACGCTGCTTGACTCCTTGACCAAAGCTTGACCTGGGGACGTTCTGTCAACAGTCAAGAGGTCAAGCCTCGTCAAGGTCGCGACAGCATCGCCTTCAATTGCAGTGCCTCGCCATGACCCGGAGCGATGCGCAGGGCCGTGTCAAGAGCGTGGATGGCCTCTTGTTTGCGGCCTTGCTGTGCGAGGATCGTGGCGCGGGCGTAGGGGATGCCGGGGTCGCGCGGATCGGCGAGTTCGCCGCGTTGGAGCGCCTCAAGGGCACCGGGAATGTCTCCCTGACCGTTTTTGGCAAGGCCGAGATTGTACCAGGCGCGGGCCAAGGTCGGATTGAGGCGCACGGCTTCTTGCAGCGATGTGATGACTGAAGCCATGTCGCCGGTTTCACTCAGGGTGAGGCCGAGTTCGTAATGATACTCGGCGTGGTTGGGTGCGAGCTTGATGGCATCCCGAAGTTTGGTGATGGCGAGCTGGGTCTGTCCCGTGGTGCTGTAAATCATCGCCAAATCGTGATGGAAGGGCGGGGAATTGGGGTCCCAGCGGATAGCGGTTTCCATGTGCTGGATCGCCGATGTCGTGTTGCGCTGGGCAAAATCGAATTGTGCGAGCTGCATCTGGCCGCTGGGCTGGTCGGCGTTCCAGTGCAGCATGTGCTGGAGGTCCTTTCCGGCGGCGGAATCAAGGTTCAAGGAATCACGCAAGGCCCAGGCGGCAGAGACTCGCACGCCGCGCACCGGATCATCGAGCAAGGGCTCGATGGTGCTGCGGATGGAGCCGTTTTGCAGCAGCGGCTCCAGCGTGCGGATGGCACTTTGGCGCACGATGGGGTGCGCGTGCTGCAACTGGGCGCTGACGGCGTTTTGTACGGCGGGTTCATGGATCCAGCGGTCGAGTAGCAGCGTGGCGCTGGCTTTCCAGTGTGGGATTTCATCGCTGCCGAGCAACGAGACGAGTCCCTCGCGTGCCTCGGCATCGCCCAGGCGGGCTTTGGCGATGAGTGTGGCGCGTGTGCGCGTTTTTCGGTCCATTTTCGGTCCCCACCACTTCTGCGTGGCTTCCAGCGCCCAGTCGGTGGTTTTGTCGGTGTGGCACTTGTTGCAGGCGTTCGGCACGTTGAACTGCTGCGTGAGCAGCGGGTCGGGAATGGTGAAGCCATGATCATGGCGCGGGTGGCGCTGCATGTAAACTGTCTGCGGCATGTGGCAGTTGATGCACTGATTGCCGGTGCTGTCGCTTTGATGAAAGCTGTGCGCCTCAGGCATGATGACCGGTGCGTTCGGGAAGCCGCCGGGCGTGTGGCAGCGTAGGCAGAGCTGGTTGCCGGGCAGGATCGTTTTCATGCTGTGCATGTCATGGCAGTCCATGCAGCGCACGCCTGCATGGTGCATGCGGCTGCTGAAGAAGCTGCTGAACTCATAGTTCTCGTCCCGAATCTGGCCGTCGGGATAAAACGTGTCGCTCTGGTCGGTGATGGTGAGGTGGTAGTGGTCCCAGAAAGACTCGCCGGGCACGAAGTCGCCGGTGATCTCGCCGCGTCGCGCATGGCAGCCCGCGCAGTTTTCGATGTGCTGGTCGCGTGACCATTTCACGAGGGTTGGATCGCCTTTGACGCCTCGGTTGGCGCGTTGCCACTCATTGTGCGGCTTCATCGGCCCGTGGCAGGATTCGCAGCTCACGGACATCTCGGCCATGGTGGTCTTGTAGCTGTCGGTGGCGGCGTCATAGTTTTTGCGCAGGCGGGTGTTGTGGCAGGTGGCGCACATCTGGTTCCACACCATGCCACGACCGGTCCAGTGGCCCCATTCGCCGGGTTTGCGGTCTTCGTTGCCGTACACGTTGAACCACTCGTTTTTGTTTGGATCGAGGCAGGCTTCCATGGCTTGGAGCCGACCATTGCCACCATCGACGAGGAACTGACGCAGCGGATCGTGGCCGATCACGCGTTCGACTCGATAAGGCGTGATCTTGTCGCCAAAGCCAAGCGCGATGAGTTCGTAGTCACTCTTGGTCTTGCGCGTTTCCGTCGTTTGCGAACCGTGTTGGAAGCTGCGGGTCGGCACAAACGCGGGACCGTCAAGTTTGGCGTCAGGTTTGCGCTCGGCGAGGCCGTGGTGTGAGCTCAGCCACTTGGTGAATTGATCCGCGTGGCACTCCTTGCAGCTCTCCGAGCCTGCGTATTGCGCAAACGTCGCCTTTTCGTCCGGCATGACGAACGGTTCAGCTTTGGCGAGAGAAACAGGCGTCGAAACCGGCAGCGGCGTGAATTTTTTCTGCGGCCGAAGCACCCAGCCCAGCAGAGCGAGGAATCCCAGGCCGCACACCGCCATCATGACACCCGCTTTCCATGAAGACGCGGGTGGAGTAGGCGCTGGCGGGGTCTTTTTCTTCATGCGTGCGCCAGATTAGACGGACGCGACAACGGCGCAAGATGCGACAAAGAATCAGAAATCGAGATAGATCTCGGCGCGGCGGTTGCGGCCGCGGCCCTCGGGGTCGTCGGTGCCGTCGGACTTTTTGTTGGGGCTGAGCGGCTGTGCCTTGCCCAGGCCCTTGGTTTCCACCTGCGCGGCGGGCACGCCGAGAGCGACGAGCTGCTGCTTGACGGTTTCAGCGCGGTTGCGGGAGAGATTGATGTTGTAGTAGTCCGCGCCTTTTTCATCCGTGTGGCCGGCGATGCGCAGTTTTTTGGACGAATCGGCCTTCATCAGAGCGGCGATGACCTCGATCTGCTTCTGGGCGCGGGGATGAAGCTCGGCGCGGTCGTACTCAAAGTAGAGGGCCAGGGATTCGCCGCCTTTCGGGTTCTTCACGATGGGCGTGTAGGGCACGCCGAGCTTTGAGGCGTTTTTGGCGAAGGAACCGAGAATGTCCGAGAGATTCAGCCCAGCCACCTTCCAGGGCTGGGCAATGTCGGCACGCTTAAGCTCAACACCGAACTCGGTGGTCTGCTGCAGTTCCTCGGACTGCACCTGGGCGATGACCCAGGACACTTCCGGATTAGCGATGGTGACGATCAACGGCTTGCTGGCATTGAGCGAGTATTTGCCTTCTTCAAACACGATGCAGAGGCCGACGAGGCGCTCGACGGGCACCTTGGTCTCATCCACAAACTTGCGGGCGTTGGCGAAGTCGTGCTTCAAGAGGTGGCTGACGAAATCGCTGGCGAAGGCGAGCGCGTCCGAGTTTTCCTCGATGGCGAAAAGCTGTTTCATCGGCGCGAGTGAGCCGGATACAGGTGGCGTGGCGCCTGCGGCAGGAGGAGTGGCAGAAGGCGGCGGCAGACTGGCGACGGCGGCGCTCATGGCCTTGGGCAGCATGGCCTTGGCGATCTTCCAGCCCATGCGCTCGTCACGTTCAAGATCGAGCTGGATGCTGAGGGTTTCGCTCGATCCGGGTTTGGTGAAGGGAATGGCAATGCGGGTGCGGTTTTCTACCAAGCCGAGCAGTTCCAGTTGGTCTTCCGTGCCGGGCTTGAAGCCCATCTTCGAGAGCTCCTGAAAGAGCTTTGTGGCGCTGTCTGAATGCGCGGCGTCTGCGGCGGCGGCGAGTTTTCCAGCAGTGGTGAAATCTCCGCTGGTCAGGCTGCGGAGGAGCTGCTTGCCTAGGTCCAGCGGCCGTGCAAAGCCAAAGGAGACGGGCTTGGGTGTCGTTGGCGGCGGGACGGCAGGCGTTTCTATCTTGGGCTTCGCAGGCGCGGGTTTGGCGGCTTCTGCAGCTTTGAGTTCACTGGCGTGCGTTTGGACGGCGGCAGCGGCAACGACCGCTGCTTCCTGTTGCGCGGCCATTTTCTTCCGTGTGAAGAAGAAAAAGATCGCTGTGCTTAGTGCGAGCGCGGCAACGACGATCAGCAAGGGAACAAGACTGCCGCCAGAAGAAGAGGTGGGGGGCGAAAAAGGTCGGTTTGGGAGTTGCATGGCCGGGAATGGGCTTGTCTCAGAGAGCAGCAAAGATGCCACTACGAGAGCTGATGAGGCAAGGGCTATTCTTCACGCCTCAAAGGGATCAACGGCTCTCTTCAATGCCGGGGGTGACTTCACCGCCCCGCATTTTGGATTTCAGCCGAAACCAAAAGTCATCCGAAGGCTTAGTGGCAGAATCGTTCCCGCTGATGGCCTTGCTGGCGTTGAAGGCGGGCACGTCCACCGCACTGGTGCGCAAGCCGCCGCTGCCCACATCGGCCAAGGATCGGCCGTACGGGGCGAAATTGTTCACCGGCACGTCGTATTTCTGCATGCTGGAGGAGAGAACGCGGTGCGCATTGATGAAGGCCGTGGGACTGTGGTAGTTTGACGAGTCGCGGGCGAACGAATTGCGGTTCATGCCGATGTGGAGGTTTTTGCGGACTTCAAAGTGCAGATGAACGGCGTACATGCCGTTGTTGCCGCCCATGGTGCCCACGAGCTGGCCTTTCTCGACCAACTCATGCAGGCGCACTTTGCGCTCGTTCAAATGGGCGTAAAGGGAGTCCACCATGGCGATGCGCCCGTCCTGCTCACGGAAGACATGGCGCACCAGAATGCAGTTTCCCCAGCCGACGCCGATGTTTTGTGAAAAGATGACCACGCCGCGCCCCATGGCGTAGATTGGTGCTCCGAGGTCGCTGTCGCCACCGCCTTTGCCGTTCCAGTCCTCGCCGAGGTGCCCGTTCGGCCAGTAGCCGCGGAATTTGTAGTAGCCAGCGGCGTCAGGTTTGCCGACCGGGAAATCAAACCCGTCCGCAAGGCGAACGCGGATGGTGGAGCCGGACTGAGCTGCGGCATTTGACGTTAAAAGCAGGCAACCAGCGCCCATTCCAAGCACGATGCTCCAGACCATCAATAAACGGCGCAGATAAGTGTTGGGTGAGCAAGTAGCACTGAATGGCATGCCGATGAGGGGGCATGAGATTAGCCAAATTCGTCGCAAAGGCCAGCTTGAAAACACTCTCTATGCAACAGATGGAGGTGTGGTGGCGAAACTGCCAGAATGAATGCAGTGAGTGAAGCTCGCGGGCTTGCAAAGCTCTTCTCCACGCCTGAAAGTCCATCCCCCCTGTTACAACTCCCATTTCACCCTTCCTTTTCATGCCAGACTGGCTCGCGATCATCCTCCTCGGTATTATTGAAGGTGTCACAGAATTCCTGCCTATCTCCTCCACCGGGCATCTGCTCATCCCGCAGAATCTCGGGCTGCTGCCTGCGAAGAGCGATTTGTTTAATGTGGTGATTCAGAGCGGCGCGGTGCTGGCGGTGCTCGCCGTCTTCACCCAGCGGGTGAAGCATCTCGCCACCACCTTGGGAGATGCCAGCACGCGGGATTACCTGCTCAAGCTGTTTCTTTCATTCTTCATCACGGCCGTCGGTGGTCTGGCGATCAAGAAGTTCGACATTGAGTTGCCGGAAACAATACCGCCGGTGGCTTGGGCCACGCTGATTGGCGGTGTGATCATCCTGTTGCTAGAATTTCTGCACCAAGGCAAAACGGGCGTTTCTAACATCACCTGGACGGTGGTGGTGGCCGTGGCGCTGGCTCAGCTCCTAGCAGCAGTGTTTCCTGGCACTTCGCGCTCTGGGGCCAGCATTTTGATGGCCATGGCCTTTGGCATCGCACGGCCTGCGGCCACTGAGTTCTCGTTTTTGCTCGGTATTCCCACCCTGCTGGCTGCGGGTGGTTATAAAATCCTTTCCGCCTTCAAGGACGGCACGGCGGCCCAGGAAGACTGGGGCATGGTGGTGCTCGGCACGGTGGTGTCTGCCCTTGCGGCCTTCGTGGTGGTGAAATGGCTCATCCGTTTCGTGCAGAGCCACACCTTCAATGGCTTCGCCTGGTACCGCATTTTGCTTGGCGGGGCGCTGCTGGCCTGGGCTGCCATGGGAGGAGGGCGCTGAGATATGCTGGCAATACTCCAGGGTTGGTTCCGGCGCTCGGTCTTCAAGACCATCCGCTATCTCAAGCACCCGCGAAAACTGCGGGGCCGCCCCACCATGCGCTGGTTCGCGCGGCATTTTCTCGATAAACGTGTCTGGCGGCCCACGCAGCACACGCTGTCTGGCGGTATGGCAGTCGGCATGTTCATCACGCTTCAGCTTTTGCCGATCCAGATGCCCACGGCGACGATTTTGGCCGCCATCTTCCGCGTGAACATTCCCGTCGCCATCGCCCTGTGCTGGCTGAGCAATCCCTTCACCATTCCGTTCATCGCCTGGCTGGAGTATTTGATCGGCAAGTGGTTCCTCGCGCTCTACACCACGGTGCCCACCACACCGTTTCCCACGCAGTTACCTGACTCGATGGTGGATGCGTGGATCGTGCTCAAGGAGCATGCGCCCGTCATGCTCATGGGTGGCATCATCCTGGGCGCAGCAGTTGCCCTAATTAGCTACATCGCCACCTGGGGCGGCTGGGAGATCGCTAGCCGCAGAGAGATCGCCAAAAAACTGCGCGTGGCGAAAGCGGCGTAAGCTTTTTGCGGGTTCGTAGCTGCGGATGAGTAAAAATCCTTGTTCACATGCATGCTTTGCGTTCTGATCCGGCCAGCGCACAAAAAATGACTGAAGCCGAACGCAGAATCATCGCCGCCCAGGGCTATGTGGAGTTGGGTCTCTACGAGGAGGCTCGGGAGGAGCTGTCTCCTTTGGCGGCGGCCTTGCATGATCGTGTGGATGTCATCGAGATCGCGCTGCTCTGCTTCATGGGGCGTCAGCGTTGGGCTGAGGCGCTGGAGTTGGCTCTCAAGCTCTGCGAGCAGGAGCCAGTGGAGCCTGGAGGCTACATCCATGCCGCTTTTTGCCTGCACGAGCTGGGAAAAACAGCCGAGGCGGTGGACATGCTGTCTCGTGGACCTGTCGCGCTGCGGACGAAGCCGGTGTACTATTACAACATGGGCTGCTACCACGCGAGTCTCGGTCATTTCGAGCAATCCCTGGCCTATTTGGAGCGTGCTTTTGAGATGGATGGCGACCTGCGCCTGCATGCGAAGAAGGATCGTGATCTCGACGCCCTCCGCGCCCGACTTGAGGCCCAGCACGCATGAGTACGCCTGCCTGTGCCGCGAACCTCCAGGCCGTGCGGGCCTGGTTTGAGGAAAGCTTCCGAACGCGCTGTGAGCTGGGTGCGTCCGTTTCCATCTGGCAGCACGGTGAGGAAGTCTTGAGCCTCGCAAATGGTCACTGTGATCGTGCCCACACCAAGGGGTGGGAGGCAGACACGCTGGTGCCCGTGTGGTCCGCCACCAAAGGTCCGGCGGCAGTCTGCTGCCTGCTGGCGCTCGAAGCGGCGGGCATCCCGCTGGATTGCCCGGTGTCCGAGGTTTGGCCTGAATTCGTCGGCGGTGGCAAATCGAACGTCGCCTTCATCCACCTGCTGAGTCACACCGCTGGTTTGTGTGCTTTGGACGAACGCACGCCTATCGATAACTACGACGCCGTTGTGGGTGCCCTGGAGAGTCAGCGCCCGCTGTGGGAGCCGGGAATGCGACAGGGGTATCATGCCCGCACCTTTGGTTTCCTGCTGGATGAGGTGGTGCGTCGCCTCGCTGAGACGGAATCCCTCGGTGAATACTTCCGCGAGGTCTTTGGCAGTCCGATGGCGCTCGATTTCTGGATCGGCCTGCCCAGTGCGCAGTGGGAGCGTGTCTCGCCGGTTTATCCGGGAAGAATCAGCATTTCCAACAGCGATCAGCCCTTCATCAAGGCCTTCAATACCGCCGGTTCGCTCACGCAGCGCACTTTCACCTCGCCCTTCGGTTTGAACGCTGTCAGTGACTTCAATCAAAGCGAGATGTGGGCGCGAGGCTACGCCAGCATGGGCGGTGTGGGCAGTGCGCGTGGGTTGGCGCAATTTTACAGCATGCTGGCGCAGGGCGGCCGTTGGAACGGCACGCAGATCATTGCCGAGTCCATCGTGCGGCGTTTGGAGCAGACGCACACGCAGGGAAATGACGCGGTGCTCCTCGCGCCTATCGCATTCTCCGCTGGCATGATGCAGGACCCGCTGAATGAAGATCCCGAGTCCGAAGGGGGCAAGCTGCGCCAGCTTTACGGTCCCAGCCGCCGCGCCTTCGGTCATCCTGGCGCGGGCGGTAGCCTCGCCTTTGCCGATCCTGAAAACGGCATCGCCTTCGCTTACGTCATGAACCAGATGGAAGTCGGCGCTTTGCCGGGTGAGCGCGTGCAGGGACTGGTGCGGGCGCTGTATGGTGGCTGATCACTCCACGATCTCGTGCTTCCCTTCCTGGATGGCGATGTGTTTTCTGCCACTGCCGGTGATTTTATTTCCCTTCACCCCATGCGCATCGCCAAGGAGGTGAATGCCATCGCCAGCGCTGCCGCTGATCTCATTCTGAATCACCGAGTTTTTCAGTGAACGTGAATTCAACTGGATCGAGTTTCCAAGGCTGCCAGTGATGGCGTTGAGCGCCACCACGTTCCCTTGTTCGATGGTTTGGACCTCCGCCGCAGCGGTAATGAGCAGGCCGGTGCCGCAGGCGCTGATTTCATTGCTGGCGACGAGGCAACGCTGCGAACCGGCCAGTGTGATGCCCACCTTGCAGCGCGTCAGGTGATTGTGCGTGATGGAGCATCCGGTCATCCCTTCACCGAACACGATGCCCGTGCCGTCGATGTCACGAAAGGTGCAGTCTTCGATCTCCAGCGCCTCGACAGCGGCCTTTGGCAGCAAGACGCCAGCGCGTCGCTGATTTTGGAAGAAGCAGCGCCCCACATGCACCTTCGCAAACTGGTTCATCAAGCCCGGCTCAGTCATTTCCGAAACAGCATCCTGACCGCCCTCGAAGGTCAGTTTCTCAATTCGCAGCGCTTCGCAGGCACCACTCAGCAAAAACAATGAGTTCGTCTTCGCGGCGGCCTTCAACACACACTCCTCCGCGTCTAGGCCGATGATGCGCAGCTTCTTCGCGTCCTTCAGTCTCAAACCGCGTTCGATCAGATGCACGCCGGGCGGGATGACCACCTCGCCGCCGCCTGCTTTGATCGCCTCGTCGAGGTAGCGCTGGATTTCCGCCTCGGGGAGAGCGCTGGCGGGCTGGCAGAGCAACAGTAGCGTTAGGAGAAGCAAAAGCCGGTTCATGGTGAAGCAGGAGGTGTGATTGAATCGCTCTGCTGCTGGCTTTTTTCGCCTTCTTTCGTTTCTTTCGCCCTTCCCCCATGAAGTTTCTCTCCCGTCCAGGCTTTTACCTCATCTTCTTGCTCATCGCCGCGATGCTGCTGCTGACGCTTTGGTTGAGCTGGAAACTCGACTCGCTGCCAAAACGCGCTGCGAAACAAGAAACCGCCCCCGCTGCCGTTTCCACCCGGCCATGAAGCCTCTGATCTGCCTGCTGTTGCTTGTTCTCTCATTCGCGGCTCACGCCCGCCAGCCGAACGTCATTTTCATCCTCGCTGACGATCTTGGCCCGGGTGATCTCGGTTGCTACGGGCAGAAAATCATCCAAACCCCGCACCTCGACCGCATGGCGGCGGAGGGCATGCGTTTGACCCAGCACTACTGCGGTAACGCCGTCTGCGCTCCGTCCCGCAGTGTGCTCATGACCGGCCAGCACCCCGGCCACACCTTCATTCGCAACAACCGCCAGGCAGATGACGCCAAAGGTCTGCCCAAGATGGGCAAGCCGGAGCGCGAAGGGCAGTTTCCGATCCCGCATGCCACGATCACACTTGCCGAAGTCTTCAAATCCATCGGCCACACGACGGGTGGCTTTGGCAAGTGGGGCCTGGGTGGTCCCACCTCTGCTGGTGCGCCCTTGAAGCAGGGATTCGACCGCTGGTTCGGCTACCACTGCCAGGGCGTGGCACACAATTTTTATCCGACCTATCTTTGGGACAACGACCAGACCCTTGAGCTGAAGAACCCGCTGTTTCCATCCAATGACAAGCTCAAGCCCGATGAAGATCCCACGAAGCCGGAGAGCTATCTGCGCTTTCAGGGCACCGAGTACTCCGCCGATCTCATCGCCGATGCAGCGCTGCAATTCGCCCGCGAAAACCGAGACAAGCCCTTCTTCCTCTACTGGCCCACCACCGTGCCTCACGTCGCGCTGCAGGTGCCGGATGACTCGCTTCAAGAATACATCGGCAAGTTCGACGACCCGCCTTATCCCGGCGGCAAGGGCTACACCCCGCATTTCCGACCCAAGGCCGCTTATGCCGCGATGATCACGCGCATGGATCGTGAGATTGGCAAGATGATGGCGCTCATCAGCGAACTGGGCCTCGATGACGACACCATCTTTGTCTTTGCCAGTGACAACGGGCCGCTCAACGGCACGCATCAAGGGCTCGCCGGCACTGACTGCGCCTTCTTCAACTCCAACGAAGGCCGTCGCGACGGCAAAGGCACGCTCTACGAGGGTGGCATCCGCTCCCCTGGCATCGTGCGCTGGAAAGGGAAGATCAAGGCGGGCAGCATCAGCAACCGCGTCACCGGCTTCGAGGACTGGCTGCCCACCCTTGCCGAGCTGGCTGCTGCGAAGGAGAAAACGCCGACAACCGACGGCATCAGCTTTGCGTCCACCTTGCTCGGTGAAAAGCAGCCGGAGCGCGAGTTTCTCTACCGTGAGTTCCACGGCTACGGAGGCCAGCAATCGCTGCGCATGGGCGCCTGGAAACTGCTGCGCATGAACCTCATGAGCGGCGGCAAAGGCAAGGCCAAGGCCGCTGTTCTGAGCGAGGAGCTTTACCACATCCCCACGGATCCCGCAGAGAGGAAGAACCTGGCGGCTGAAAAACCTGACATCGTCGCGAAGATGAAGAAGATCATGTCCGAGCAGCATGCGAACAGCCCCGACTTCCCCATGGCGGCCTTGGATCAGTGACCGGTTTGGAGCGCAGGCTACCAGAATACGTGTTCTTACCTTGGTTCCTGGGCATCCACCTGGAGCAGACCGGGTGCACCGGTCTTCTGCGCACTTTGCGCTCCGGCTGGGGCGGCGCGGATCATGACACGGTCAACAAAGTGGCAACCAACGGCCACGCTGAGGAAGGCCCGTTAGAATCCGGATCATGCGCTGGCTGTCCCACACGTCGCCTGGGCCAGCCGCGAATCACGCGCCCGCCTCATCGACATCACCGCCGCGAACTTGAAAGCGTTCCTGGCGGCGACGCCGGTGAATGTGGTGAACGGGTGAGGAAAATGCAGGCTTGAGCTGGCACCAACATCCGCCTAGACTTGCCTTATGGTCATTGAGCAACATCCATCGCTGCATGCCTTGAGTCTTGAGGACAAGCTCCAGCTATCTGAGGAGTTGTGCATGGACGCCATGCTCGATGTGCAGCGCAATCCAGCCCTAAAGGAGCGTGTTCAAACGCGCCTGGAGGAGTATCGCGCCGATCCTGACAGCGGCCTTTCGTGGGATGAACTCAAAGGACGCATTCTATCGCGTCAGAAAATCGCATGACAGAGATCATCTGGACGGCGGGTGCCGGACGTGAACTCCAGGAGGTTTACGAACAGCTTGAGGATTATCACGAGGGCGACGGCGCGGCGTTGCTGGAAGACGTGGAGCGAAATCTGGCACTGCTCGCCGATCAGCCATACATGGGCGGTTATTTCGAGAAGCCTACGCGCAAGCTGCTCATCGGTCGGCGTTTTGGAATCATCTACTCCCCGGAGAATCGTGGAGTCGTTCTGCTGGCTTTTGTGGACCTTCGCAGGGATTTACAGCCACTAAGAAAGCGCATGCGAGACTGGTTTGGCGGACGCGAGTAGAAGCCAGGCCGCCTCGCCTTGCTCACCAAACGCCGATACCACATAGCTCTAGCTGTCCCGCACGTTGCATGGGCCAGCCGCGAATCACGCGCCCGCCTTTCTTGTGCTCGCTTTTCTTCTTGAGGCCGGTGGCGGCGTATGGGTCGGAGTTCTTGCCGAACTTCGCGGCCACTTGGTCGCGGGCACCCAGCACCCACGTCACTCAATGCAGTGCCATTTGCTCGAACTCCTCAGCGAAACGAGGTTTCGTTGAGGAGTTCGCATTCACATCGAGTTGCCGATTGGTCTTCAGAGCGCTGCGATGATCGCGTCGCCGATCTCCTGGGTGTTCACCTTCTTCGTGCCGGGGGCACCGCTGAAGATGTCTCCGGTGCGGAGGCCGGCGTCGATGACTTTTTTGACGGCAGTTTCGAATTGAAGGGCTTCTTGTTCGAGGCCGAGGGAGAAACGCAGCAGCAGGGCGACGGAAAGGATCTGGGCGATGGGGTTGGCGATGCCCATGCCGGCGATGTCGGGGGCGGTGCCGCCGGAAGGCTCGAAGAGGCCGAAGTAGAGGCCGTCGCCTTTGGGTTTGCCGAGGCTGGCGCTGGCGAGCATGCCGAGGGAGCCGCAGATCATGGCCATTTCGTCGCTGAGGATGTCGCCGAAGAGGTTTTCGGTGACGAGCACGTCGAAAGAGCGCGGTGCCTTGATGAGCTGCATGGCAGCGTTATCGACGTAGAGATGCGCGAGTGTCACGTCCGGGTATTCCTTGGCGACTTCGACCATCGTTTCGCGCCAGAGGACGGAATTGGTCAGTACGTTGGCCTTGTCCACGCTGGTGACGTGCTTGCGGCGGAGTTGTGCGGCCTTGAAGGCGACGTGGGCGATGCGGACGATCTCGCTCTTTTTATAGACCATCGTGTCGATGACCTCGATGTCGCCATCGGGCAGCGTGGTGCGGCTCTTGGGCTGACCGAAGTACATGCCGCCGGTGAGTTCGCGGACGCAGAGCACGTCGAAGCCGCCTTCGACGAGGTCGGGGCGGATCGGTGAGGAAGAAGTAAGGGCAGGGTGGCAGATGCCTGGGCGCAGGTTGGCAAAGAGGCCGAAATGTTTTCTCAGGGGGAGCAGGGCACCGCGCTCGGGCTGCTCGTTCGGAGGCAGTTTTTCCCATTTCGGACCGCCGACAGAGCCGAACAAGATGGCGTCGCTGGCTTCACAGGCGGCGACGGTTTCAGCGGGAAGAGCTTGGCCCACGGCGTCGATGGCAGCACCGCCAACGAGCTGGTGGTTGTATTCAAAGGTGAGGCTGGAACGGGCGGCGACGGCGTCGAGGACTTTGAGCGCCTCGGCCATGACTTCAGGGCCGATGCCGTCTCCGGGGAGGACTGCGAGTTTGAAAGAGCGGGACATGTGCGGGGTGGGAAAGGAGGAAGCTTTTAGTGGATGAGGATACTGTGGATGGCAAGCGGGCGGGGAATGGCGAATGACAAATTTTCCAATGACGAACGGGGGAGTCAATTCCGAAACCCCAGGAGGCCCCGGACAGACTCCGGCGGTCCTGCATTGAACGCGGTGCCAAACAACCGGGTGCGCCGTTTTTGTCCTGCCTGACGACTGAGGGGAACTGTTACCGTCTCATCCATCGCGAACGCGCTCACTTCCCGGCTGAACCGAATCTGCGGGAAATCATCGGCCGACTGTCTTGTGACCGAGGGTGGATTTTTGGGCG
>Ga0315905_10004843_pt1 | contig 13763 bp, 15 predicted proteins | sample LakEriMetagenome_5_FD_203522 | JGI IMG/M metagenome (GOLD analysis project Ga0315905, IMG submission 203522) | Freshwater fungal communities from buoy surface, Lake Erie, Ohio, United States - Buoy 4 MA121 | ecosystem: Environmental > Aquatic > Freshwater > Lake | place: USA: Lake Erie, Ohio... | reverse complement strand
AGATGGTCAAAAACGTCTCCTTAAATCACTTCGAGGATCATCCGATCACTTGATTTACATCAGTGATACACCTAGGCCTCTGCGAGATATTCCTAATTGCCTGGCATCACGTGACGTGAAATCTTGCAACACGACAGAAAGAACACCCATAAAGATAATCAGAGGCTTTGAAATTATTGACCCAGCACCTTGGTTGTGTTCAAAGTATTGCCCTGCAATTCAAGACGGCTATGTCGTCTATCGCGATGCTTCACATATTTCAGTTGCGGCAGCATTAGCGTTGAAGCCACAACTAGAAGCTGCTTTGATATCAAAAGGGCTTTTTTCTTAGAGCTATGGCAGGATGCGTTCTATGGCCGAGCTAATCTATTACTGCGGAACAATGGACAGTGGTAAGTCAACGCTGGCTCTGCAGACTGCCCATAACCACCAAAGCCGCGGTCGCACTGGATTAATCTTCACAAATAATGACCGGGCCGGAATAGGAGTTATTTCCAGTCGTCTAGGTCTTTCAAGCCCTGCAATAGAAGTAACACCTTCGATGGATTTGCATAAGTTAGTTGTTGACCAACTATCTATGGGTGAGCGCATCGACTACATCATCTGTGATGAGGCTCAGTTCTATGAAAGTGAGCAGATTGATCAGCTCGCCCGAATTGTTGACGGACTAAGTATTGATGTTTTTGCCTTTGGCATCCTGGCCGACTTTAGGACAAAGTTGTTTCCAGGATCAGCTCGTTTAGTTGAATTAGCCGATCGTGTGAACACACTTCAAGTTGAGGCTTTATGTTGGTGTGGTTCGCGGGCTACTCATAATGCAAGAACTGTTGGTGGAGTCATGGTTGTTGAAGGCGAGCAAGTTGTTGTTGGTGATGTATCAACAGGCGCAGATGTTGCTTATGAAGTATTGTGCCGCAGGCATCATATGAGACAGGTAACTGCTCGTGTATCAGGAGCGGCACACACATCATCCATTCCACTACCGTTTAAGGAGTAACCATGAAATCTCGCGGATACGCAGCGCTAACTGCTGGCTCAACACTTGTTAGTCATGAGTTTGAACGGCGTGACCTAGGGATCAACGATGTGGCACTGGACATTAAATACGCTGGCATTTGTCACAGCGATATCCATCAGGTCGCTGAAGAATGGGGACCGGCAATCTTCCCCATGGTTCCTGGCCATGAAATCGCAGGAATAGTTACTGCAGTTGGTAGTGCTGTTACTAAATTCTCAGTCGGCGACAAAATCGGCGTTGGCGTATTTGTAGATTCATGTCGCACCTGTTCGAGCTGTACTCAGGGATTGCAACAGTATTGTGTCGAGGGTATGACAGGTACGTACAACGGCCTCGAACGAGATGGCAAGACTGTAGCATTGGGTGGTTATTCAAATAACTTTGTTATTAATCAGGATTACGCAGTACATATTCCAGACAATCTCCCGCTAGACGGTGTTGCCCCGCTTTTGTGTGCTGGCATAACTCTGTATTCACCAATTAAGCACTGGAATGTTGGGCCAGATGTGAAAGTGGCGGTAATGGGACTGGGCGGACTCGGACATATGGGAGTTAAGTTTGCAGTTGCCATGGGAGCTGAAGTAACTGTGTTATCCCACTCCCCGGCTAAGAAAGCAGACGCACTTGCTATGGGAGCCCATCACTTTGTTTCTACGAAAGATCCTGAAGCCTTGCCTGCACTAGCAAAGTCTTTCGATTTGATTCTAAATACAGTGAGTGCGGAATTAGAGATCGGTGATTATCTGAATCTGCTCAAATTGGATGGCACATTGGTAGCAATCGGCTTGCCGGGTAAGCCTTACCAAGTCCATGTTGGCACATTGCTAAATGGACGCCGTAGCATTGCCGGCTCAATGATCGGCGGAATCAATGAGATGCAAGAAATGCTCAATTACTGTGGAGAAAAGTCAATAGTAAGTGATGTGGAGGTTATTGAAGCTTCCTACATTAACGAAGCGTATAAGCGCACGGTCGCTAGTGACGTTAAGTACCGTTTTGTTATTGATGCTTCTACGTTTTAATCTCTCTGCTAGATTGAATGAACTGCTAAGGCGAACAAGGGCGCAATAGCTAGGGCAGGTAGTAGGTTTCCGACTGCGACACTTTTTATGTTCAGTAATCTCAAGGAAATACAGATCAGCATGATTCCGCCCACGATCGTCATTGCATCGACTTGATAGCCGTCCAAAATCTCACCGAGTCCAAATCCAATGACGGTCCAGAGCCCTTGATAGATTCCAACCGGAAGTGCCGAAACGGCAACTCCCCACCCTAAAGAGGTAGCAAAGGCCATTGCGGCAAAAAAGTCGAGAGTACTTTTTAGAATTAATTGATCTATTCCAGTTCCCATACCATCGCTAATACTCCCTAAAATAGCTAGTGGACCTATTGCGAAAAGCAGTGAAGCAGCTACAAAGCCCTCAACAAAAGGCGACTCACTTGATGCCTTGAACTTGATACGCAAGGACTCCCCTAGGGAATCCAAGCGATTTTCTAGCTTTAGCGCTGAGCCAATCAATCCACCAACTAATAGCGAACCAAGAACAACGAGGAGCGTCCAACCTTGTGGCAATGCATTGACATAGCGATCTGACCACAGTGGAATCAACGCAGATCCAGCTCCAAGGAGAGTCACTAATCCCAGTACATCAGTTAATAAAGTCCTTGTTCGCACATTCATTCGATTACCTACGAGGACACCAAGTGAGGCACCAGAGATAATTGTTAGAATATTAATGATTGTGCCAACACCAGGAAACATAGGCTGATTATACTCATGCAATGTCAAACCCATTTTTAGAATTCCTACGTCCTCATAAAACTGTCCCACATACACCTTGGACCGCAAAATCTAGATGGGATCTCTCTCCACTACGAACAGCGGTGCTTTTCTTCGGGCTTTTCATTTTTGGACTTGGTGATTCTTTACTTATTCAAAGCCAGATCGGTAACGCCCCTTGGTCTGTTCTTGCTCAAGGAATAGCGAATCGTCTTGATATCACAATGGGCTGGTCCACTTTTGCGATAAGTTCACTAGTACTTTTACTGTGGATTCCATTAAAAGAAAAACCAGGTTTTGGAACCTTGTCCAATATCGCAGTGATTGCATCTGCGATCCAAGTTGGCGTGACAATCTTTCCAACACAAGATTCATACCTTGTAGGAATTTTCTATTGCTTAATTGGGATCACAATGGTGGGAGTCGGATCTGCTCTCTATATAACCTGCGGACTTGGCCCTGGACCTCGTGATGGCTTAATGACTGCAATTCACAATAGATCTGGAGTTCGCATCGGAAGAGTGAGATTAGGAATCGAAGGCACTGTCTTGCTGGCTGGATGGCTACTAGGTGGGACGGTTGGGCTCGGAACATTGTTATTTGCAACGCTCATCGGTCAATCAATAGCTGTGGCGCTGGGTGTCGTATCTAGGGCTACCAACAAGTAGGCCATAGGCTTCTAGTACTTCCCAAGGGTTGTGCGCCCTATCGCACACGGGGTCGCAAACACCCCCGTTAACAAAATTAGAAAGGCTACATTCATGCTGGATTCATACTTTAAAATCTCAGAACGAGGCTCCTCAATAGCCCAAGAGGTTAGAGGCGGCCTAGTTACCTTCTTCACGATGGCATATATCGTTGCCCTCAACCCAATCATTCTGGCGTATTCACCAGATGCAAACGGACAATTCCTATTCGGTGGCGCAGCACCTGCGCCAGCAATGGTTGCAGCAACAACAGCATTAGTTGCTGGTGTTTTAACAATTCTGATGGGATCCATTGCAAATTATCCCCTTGCATTAGCAACTGGTCTTGGACTCAACACTTTTGTTGCTGTTGGTATTGCATCACAGATGACATGGGCTGCAGCAATGGGCCTTGTTGTTCTTGAAGGACTAATCATTTTGGTTCTGGTTCTTACTGGATTCCGTGTTGCTGTATTCAAGGCTGTACCAGCACAGATCAAGATCGCTATCTCAGTTGGTATTGGTCTCTTCATCGCACTTATCGGACTAGTTGATGCTGGTTTCGTTCGTCGTACAGCAAGCGGTCCAGTACCAGTGGGTCTAGGCGTGAATGGAAACCTTGTCGGTTGGCCGACAGTTGTTTTCGTCTTCGGAACTCTTCTCATCATTGCGCTTATGGTCCGCAAGGTTAAGGGCGCTATTCTTATTGGAATCGCATCAGCAACCGCTTTAGCTATCGGTATCCAGCAGGCATTTAACATCAAACCTAATTTCACTCCAGGAAATCCACCAATCATCGTTGATGGTGGTTGGCAGCTAGGTATTCCTGCCGTTCCAAAAGATGTTGTTGCCGTTCCAGAGTTTGACTTCACAGGACAGTTCGATCTCTTCGGTGCATTCACCCTGGATAACGTTTCACTCGTTGCAGCAGTTCTCCTTCTCTTCACATTGCTACTGTCGGATTTCTTCGACACAGTTGGTACTGTGACAGCGATTGGCCACGAGTCTGGCCTTGCTGACAAAGACGGAAACGTAGACAATATCCAGAAGATTCTTTTGGTTGACTCTGTAGCTGCAGCTGCAGGTGGAGCAGCTGGTATTTCATCTAACACTAGCTACATCGAATCTGCAGCAGGAGTTGGCGAAGGTGCGCGCACAGGTCTTGCATCTATCGTTACAGGTATCGCATTCTTGCTTACTACATTCCTGGCACCTCTAGTAGCAATCATTCCTTACGAGGCTGCAACACCAGCCTTGATCATCGTTGGATTCCTCATGATGTCTCAAATCAAGAACATTGATTGGGATGACCTAGGTATCGGAGTTCCGGCATTCCTTACAATCATCTTGATGCCATTCACCTACAACATCTCAGTAGGTATTGGTGCTGGCTTCATTACTCACGTAGTGATCCGCCTAGTTCAAGGTCGTGGAAAAGAAGTACACCCACTTCTTCTTCTAGTGTCTGGACTTTTCGTGGTCTACTTCTTGTCTTCTCCAATTAATGCTTGGATTGGCTAGAAAGATTTAAAGGCAAAGGCCCTCGGGAAACCGGGGGCCTTTTGCATTCCCTAAACAGTTACCAATGTATTGCACTCTTTTGATGCATGGTCAAAATCTCATTACAGCGCGAGAATGGTTGTGAACCAAAGAAACCGCGATAGGCCGATAGTGGACTTGGATGAACCGACTCAATGCGCCATTCAGGACGAAAATGCTTACCTAACTCCCTCGCGCTCTTACCCCACAAGATTGCAACAACATCGTGCTTTCCCAGCTCCTGCGCCACTGCATCCGTAACCTCCTGCCAACCAAAATCCGAGTGCGCCAACGAAGTTCCTATCTTCGTCGTTAAAACGCGATTAATAAGCAAAACACCTTGGTCAAACCAATCTGAAAGATCTCCAGATTCTCGGATAGTACCCAAGTCGTTAGAGAGCTCTGTGAAAATGTTTCGAAGGGAGGGAGGCAGAGTGGTTACGGATTGATCGACTGAAAAGGCAAGACCATGAGCATGGCCACTAGTCGGGTATGGATCTTGTCCGAATATAACCACCTTCGTAGATTCAATCGATCGTGACAGGGCGCGGAAGACTTGCGAAAAATCTGGGGCTAGATCAACACTCTTTAATTTAGATTCTATGTGCCCAATCAAATTTCTATGAGGTTGTAGAACTTTCTGCCAATCAGCATGCAGTTGATCAAAAAGTTGCGCGGGCAAAGTAACGACCAGCTTCAGGGGTAACTGTGATCGAGGTACCAAAAACGGCAGATATGTGTTCAGATGTAATGACCTGATCTATTGGACCTGAAACGGCAATTACTCCATCCTTGAGCAACAACGCATGGGTTGTGCCAATTGGGATCTCTTCGATGTGATGAGTAACCAAAATAGTGGCAGGTGCGGCTGGATCAGCGGAGAAATTAGCAAATCGGCGCAACAAGTCCTCACGACCACCAAGATCTAATCCCGCGGCTGGTTCATCTAGTAGCAAAAGCTCTGGGTCTGTCATTAGGGCGCGAGAAATTTGTACGCGCTTTTTCTCACCTTCACTCAGAGTTCCGTATGTGCGATCACCCAGTTCTCGCACGCCAAACGTCGTCAGTAGTGCCATCGCACGAGATTCATCCCAAAGATCATAATCTTCATTCCAGCGGCCCAAGATCGCATACGCCGCAGTCAGCACGACATCTTTTACACTCTCGTCGTAAGGAATGTCTTCTGCTATTACCGAGCCGCAAATACCGATACGGGTTCTTAGTTCAAAAAGATCAACCATTCCCATTTGCTTATCCAAAACTCGAACCACCCCTTGAGTTGGAAACATTTTGGTAGCAAGAATCTGCAATAGTGTGGATTTACCGGCACCGTTAGGACCAAGTACCACCCATCGTTCGCCTTGGGTAATCGAGAAGTTCAATGGACCCAAAATGAGCCGATCGCCTCTGCGAACAGAGACATCATTAAGGCTCAAAACCGTTGTACCCATAGATGCAAAAGATAGTGGTTAGAAGAGCCAACCAGCCTTAAAGCCTCGCCTTAGGCATGAGTGATTCACGATAACCTTGCCTCCTTATGACAGAAAATAGCGCGCAATCAGATCACTTCACAGGACTCATACTTCTTACCGGAAATGACGAACCTGGCATTGCGGCATCACTTTTTGAGACCCTATCGCCTTTCGCGGTGCATGTGCTCGATATCGAGCAGATCGTGATAAATAACCGTCTCATTTTGACCGTTTTGATCGGGGCTAATCCTGCTCACCAAAGCGCAATCGAAGAAGACCTGAATGTCTGTGCATCAAACTTAGATGTTGATATTGCAACTTTGTTTAGCAAAGGTCCTCTGTTTCCAATCCCAGAACTCCTCCTTGAGGTTCACATAAGTGCCGAGAGGCTGCACCCGAGTTCAGTTGCCTTGGTTTCCGAAGCGATAACAAAGGTAGGGGCTAACATCGAGAGATTTGTTCGAACATCTTCCAATCCGATCTCAATTACCATCACAGTTTCTGGGGCGAACAAGTCAGAGATTGATGCACTTTTCAACTCTCTTGTTTTTGAACATGTGACGACCGTGTCTACGAGAGCAGTTTAAGTAGATGGATTTTGTTAAACGACTCGTTCAGCTAGATGTCGATTCCACTTTTATTCAACAAGAAGCGATCGAACTTCTTGCCGCTAAAGCTGGCGTTCTAGAGCAAGTTGCTTCTATTACAGCTTCTGCGATGCGCGGCGAATTAGATTTTGAACAAAGCCTACGACAACGAGTCGCATTACTTAAAGGTTTGCCCGAATCAGCGATCGGTGAGGTGCAAAAGGAAATCTCACTGACAGATGGGGCACGGGAGCTTGTTACAACCCTTCACGATAGAGGGCACAGTGTTTCTCTAGTGTCCGGAGGATTCCTAGACATAATCGAACCCATGATTAAAACCATGTCTATCAAATACTACAAGGCTAACAAACTTGAAATTGTTGCTGGTGTGATAACTGGTGGTCTTATTGGACCAATAATTGACCGAGCCGCGAAGGGTCAGGCTTTAAAAGAGTTCGCCTCAGCTAGCGGAGTTTCTATGGAAAACACAGTTGCAATTGGTGATGGCGCTAATGATCTAGACATGATGGCTGCTGCCGGATTGAGTATTGCCTTTAATGCTAAACCTATTGTGATCGACGCAGCCGATCTTGCGATTAACGAACCATCTTTAAGGTCGGTAATTACGCTAATTGGTATTTAGTTAATCTACAAGCGACAAGCGTGAATATCGGTTACTAAGATTCCACGCGCACCTAGAGCCCACAACTCATCCATTACTTGATTAGTTTCCTTGCGCAAAACCATAGCTCGCACAGCAACCCAATCTTGTTTTTGTAATGGTGAAATAGTCGGTGATTCAAGTCCAGGTGTGATTGAACATGCTTTTTCAACAAGATTCTTCGGAATATCGTAATCCAGCAAAACATAACGGCGAGCCGTAACAACTCCTTGAAGTCGACGAATCAATATCTCTAGCTCAGCCGGAATCGCGGTGTTTCTGCGAGCGATTACGATCGCTTCACTAGTCAAAATAGGTTCACCAAAAATCTTTAAACCAGCTTGTCTCAAGGTGTTTCCGGTACTAACAACATCTGCAATTACATCGGCAACACCCAAACGAACGCTACTTTCAACAGCACCATCTAGTCGGACGATCTGCGCTTTAACCCCCAGGCCAGCAAGGCTGTGCTCAACTAAACCAGGGTAAGCGGTGGCGACGCGTTTGCCAGCGATGTCTTGTACCGACCAATTCTTGTCTGCTGGTGCAGCAAATCGAAATGTCGATCCCCCGAAATCCAGCGACAATATTTCGTCAGCTTCTGCGGAAGAGTCAATTAAAAGATCTCGTCCGGTGATACCAGCTTCTAACTCCCCCGAACCGACATAAACGGCGATATCGCGAGGTCGTAGGTAATAAAACTCAACACTATTGTCGTTATCTATGAGCACAAGATCACGGCTATCAGTACGTTGGCGATAGCCAGCTTCCTTCAAGATTTGGATTGAACTCTCAGCTAAAGATCCTTTATTGGGTACGGCTATTCGCAACATTGATTTCTCCTAAAGAAACTTATAGACATCGTTGATTGAGAGTCCACGGGCAAGCATCAATGTTTGCAAGTGATAAATCAGCTGGCTAATTTCCTCAGCCAAAGCTTCATCAGATTCATGTTCTGCTGCAAGCCATACCTCACCGGCCTCTTCAAGAATCTTCTTGCCTATGGCGTGAACCCCGGCATCAAGAGCATCAACCGTGCCCGAACCCTCTGGGCGAGAGACGGCTTTCTCACTTAGTTCAGCCCACAAAGATTCAAAGGTTTTCATAGCGTGAGTTTACTAGAGTCTTACTTGTTCCCGTGGGCAGTTGCGAAATCGCGAAGTGAGACCACCATCTCAGCTGGATCTGGGGCGTTAAAGACCGCGCTTCCAACAACGAAGGTGTCAGCGCCGGCATCTAATGCCATTTCAATGGTCTTCAACGATATTCCACCATCGACTTGCAACCATATTGGCCGCTCACCAATCATTTCTCGCGTGCGTCGCACCTTATCCATCATGTTCTCCATGAAGCTTTGACCACCAAAACCTGGTTCAACCGTCATAATGAGGAACATATCTACATCATCGATTACAGATTGATAATCAGCGATGTCAGTGTTGGGCTTGATACCCAAACTTGATCGGGCACCAGCTGCACGTATGTTTCGTAATGTTTGAGGGATGTTCTTAGTTGCCTCAGCATGAATCGTTACTGAAGCACAACCTAGTTCAGCATATTGCACGGCGATATCATCAACCTCGGCGACCATCAAATGAGCATCCACCGCAAGAACAGACGACTTGATAATTGCTGAAGCTGCCTCGAAATCAAAAGTGAAATTAGGAACAAAAATATCGTCCATCACATCCAAATGGAGCAAGTCGGAAACTTCTGATATCCGCTTAATTTCTTCATGTAGTCGTGAAAAATCAGCGTTAAGAATGCTCGGCGTAATCCGAATATCACGAGTCATAGTCAGATCTTAACCAATGTCTTTTCGAAAGAGTGCTAAATACATTGCATCGGTGCCGTGTTTGTGAGTCCATAGCGACATGGCTCCATCTCGTGTGGCATTGTGAAGGGATGGGGGCAAGTACTCATCGACAGAAACTTGAAGTATTTCTGAATGATTCTTTTTGATATCTGCGACCTGAATACTTGTTTCAGCCAAGTGCGGTGAACATGTTGCATAGCCAAGAACTCCACCTGGTTTAAGCGCTTCGATGGCGGAATCAACAAGTTCGCGTTGTAACTGAGTTAACGCACGAAGATCTTGCAAAGTTCTGCGCCAACGAACTTCTGGGCGACGTCGTAGAGCACCTAGTCCCGTACATGGCGCGTCGATCAAAATCGCATCGAACTTTTCTGGAAATGAACCGATAGTGCGACCATCCAAGACGAGCACCCGATCGCCATGAACAACTTGAATCACCAGCTCTGCTCTGGCAGCGGAAACTTCATTGGCGGTGAATTTGATGCTTCGTTGTCTAGCGATGCTAGAAAGAAGAGCAGCCTTTCCACCAGGACCAGCGCACAGATCTAACCAACTTGAACCGGAGGCAGCCTTTGCGAAAACTTCAGCAACGAGTTGCGATCCTTCATCCTGCACTCCAATTTTCCTAGCCTTAATCAAATCAAGTGCTCCGGGATTTCCTTTCCAATTAGCCCCATACGGAGAGAAGTCCGTAGGTTCTCCACCAATTTCAATCAAATCCTGCTGTGTGGAAAACCCCGGCCATGAAACTAATGTGGGTGTAGCCGCCTCATTATTAATTTTTAGTGCAGCTTCAACCTCATCCCAATTCTTGAGGAGGTCATAATAGGCAGACACGATCCATTCTGGATGTGAGTATTTTATTGCCATTCTTTCTACCGAATCATTAATCATTTCTAAAGGTGAAAACCAGTCTCCAATGCTCTTGCGAGTAACACTTCGCAGAAGCGCATTGACAAAGCTAGCTTTTGACTCACCTATTCGTTTTCTCGCCACCTCTACAGTTGCAGCCACTGCCGCGTGATCGGGTATTCGCATTTCATGGATTTGATGAACGCCAAGACGACAGATGTCCACAATTCCCGGATCCACTTCAGACCAAGGACGATCACTAATTTGGGATAGCACCCAATCATGCTTGCCTTGCATGCGAATTGTTCCGTATAGAAGTTCTGTCACTAACGAACGATCACGATCGTCCAGCTTGCTGGCATTCAATGCCTGAGGCAGAAGAAGGTTCGAATAGCCTTCATTACGGTTTACTTCTGTTAAAAGATCAAAGGCTAATAGTCGTGCAGCATCTGGTTTCGGCGACTTGAATGTATTTCGCCGAGCTTCAACCAAAGATCTCACCGCCGGTCAGCCGTGCTCCACGTGCCCAATCAATAGCATCCATTTCCTTCTTCCCTGCAGGAATAACTCTTAACAACTCCAAAGTGCCAGAGCCCGTTGAAACCAAAACTGACTTGTCTATGACTGATATTTGTCCAGGTGTATCAGATGGACCATTTGAAACTTTAGTCGCACATATTTTGAAGGATTCCCCTTTCCATAATGTCCAAGCGCCAGGTTCATATGTGAATGCACGAATAGCATTGGCGATCTTCGCTGAGTCTTGTGTGAAGTCGATCTTGGTTTCGGACTTGCTTATCTTCGGCGCATTAGTTGGCGTGCCTTCTTGATTTCTCGGCCGCTCACCGTTTTCAATCATGCCAAAAGATCTTTTAACCACAACGGGTCCGAGATTTGAAAGATGCTGCAGCAATTCAAGACTTCTCCATGAGGGATCAATGGTGAGAGATTGTTGAACAAAAATTGGCCCGGTGTCCATGCCTTTATCTAATTGAAAGACCGTCACACCAGTGATTATTTCTCCATTGTAAAGCGCTCTTTGTGCAGGTGCGGCTCCCCTATAGGCTGGAAGCAAAGAGAAGTGCAGGTTCAAAAATCCATGTTTTGGTAAAGATAAAATGCTTTCAGGCAACAAAACTCCGTAGCCAATTGTTAGAACTAGATCCAAATCATCAATTGTGCCCAGTAATTCTTGTGAACTCTCTGGTTTTATGACCGGTATCTGATGTCCTTGCGCCCAATCAGCAACGACAGTTTGCTGAAGTACTTGACCACGGCCTGCGGGTCGATCTGGTTGAGTGATGACGATCGCAATTTCATGATCGGATTGAAGCAACCAATTCAGAGTTGGAATTGCTACATCCGGAGTAGCAGCTACTCCGATACGCACTAAGAAATCCGTCCGAAGATCGTGTGAGGTGAATCCTTAACCTGGATGGCGCGTCCTTGTTCAGAGGCGAGATTAAACCACTCTGACTCCCGAATTTCCTTCATAGCCAATTTACGATCTTCTGGGAGTAGCTTGTCTATGAACAAAATTCCATCAAGATGATCTGTTTCATGTTGCAACGCACGTGCCAAAAACTCTGTGCCTTCAACTGTTATTGGCTCTCCATGCATGTTAAAGCCCTTAGCAACCGCACGCATTGCGCGTGGTGTTTGATAGCGAAGCTCTGGGAATGATAAACATCCCTCTTCTCCATCTTGCATTTCATCGCTCAAGGTCAATGTCGGATTAATCAAGTGGCCAAGCGCTTCATCTACATCCCAGACAAATACTCGTAATGGGACACCAATCTGAGGAGCAGCTAAACCAGCACCTGGTGCATCAAGCATTGTGTCAGTGAGATCTTGGACCAACACTCGCAACTCCTTGTCGAAATCGACAACTAAGGAGGCAGGTGTTGTGAGCACCGGGTCCCCGAAGAAACGAATTTGCTGAACTGACATGGCGTCAGTCTACCAATTGATCATAGAGAATATGGCTCAACTCTAAGGGTGAAGAGTTCCTTCTTAGCTATGCTGCGCCTGCGTTGAAGTTCATGAACAACATCAGTCAAAGCCTTTCCATCAGATTTGTCGGCATGTATGACAATCTTTACTTGGCCCTTTGCAATCTCAGTTGGACCATAAATGTTTGAGGATTGAGGTATTCGGCCATCTACTAGTGCCTTTTTCAGTCCATTCAAGATCTGAATACCAATCGATTCATCCATTACCAATACGACTGAAAAAACTGAAGGAGGCAAATGCAATTCAACTCTCTCACTGAGCTCTCTTTTTAGAAGCGGTGCAACATTCCATCGAGCGATTGCAGAAACTATCGGGTGGGAATCATCAATGACCAGAAGGACGATACCCTCTTGGGAAATAAGCGATGAGGTTTCAAAGAAGAGCTCTCGAGCACGCTCTTGTGTCCGCAAATCAGTGTGGGAAAAGAATCGCATGCCGTCCAAGATGACAACAGCTGCATACCCACCCTCTACTTGGGGTTGCGCTCCAGACGTTGCGAGAACCAAGGCAGGTTTATGTTCTATTCGGTCCTTGATCACATCGCCAGCCGAAATAATCACAGGAAAATGCGGAAACGCTCTCGAGATTTCCTCTGCTGCTCGCTCAATTCCTCGACCTGCCAGATACTGCTTATCTCGATCACAAAAGGAGCATTTCCAACCCTCAAAAATTTTTCCACAATGCACGCAGGAAGGCGCCTTCAACTTTGCCGGAACCGATAAACGACCTCCACATCCGCACATGGCTACATTTCGACAATGGGCGCAAAGAAGTGCATTTCCATACCCTTTGCGCGGAGCAATAAACAAGACGGGACCAATCGCTAATGCTTTTTTCACCTCCGTGAATATTCGACCAGGAAGCAACGCGCCCTCGCTAGGCGTAAACGCTTTTACGGTTACCGCTTCTTTAGAGTTGAAGTACTTCACCTCACGCTCATCAATTAATTGTGAAACTTCAATTGATGGGGAAAACCCGGTGAGTATCAGCTTGATCGCTTCACTCTTCGACCGCATCAGCGCTACTGAGCGGCTATTCCAGCCCGGAGTACGTACCTCATAATGATCGTGGGAAGACTCCTTGTGAACAATTATCGCACTCAAGTTATTTACTGGTGCAAATATCGCACTGCGGGTACCCACTACAACACACTTCTCACCATGCATAGCTAGTAAATAGTTGCGATATCTTTCTTCACGTGGCATCGCCGCAGTTAGTTTCAAAGCCATAACACCATCTGTGTCTAATGCTTGAATAATCAAATCGACATCTTTTTCATCTGGGGCAATCACCAGCACTGATCCAGAGTCATAATTGCTGAGAATCAGTTTTATTACCT
>Ga0315905_10004842_pt1 | contig 13763 bp, 13 predicted proteins | sample LakEriMetagenome_5_FD_203522 | JGI IMG/M metagenome (GOLD analysis project Ga0315905, IMG submission 203522) | Freshwater fungal communities from buoy surface, Lake Erie, Ohio, United States - Buoy 4 MA121 | ecosystem: Environmental > Aquatic > Freshwater > Lake | place: USA: Lake Erie, Ohio... | reverse complement strand
TGACTTCCGCCACGAGGACGGGCACGTTGATCTGCCCGCCTTCCCCCTCCATGTCGAGCCACGTCCAAGCCCGAAGCCCGAACCACTCATCGATGGTGACGGAGTGACCCGCCACCTTTCCGACCCGCTCTTTCCCCCGAAGCGTCAGCTTCAGGGGCCGGGCGGACTTGACGTTGATCTCTTCCCCGAACCGATCTTCGCGGCTCTTGAGGAAACGCAAGATTTCGGAGACCTCCTCGGAAACCATGCGGATGCTGGTCGCGCTCGTCAGCGCCTTCAGATCGAGGAGGTGGAGGACCAGCGCGAAGCTGGCCTCACCACGAATCTGTCGAACTTCATAACCAGAGACGATAGCCATGATGTCGAAACCCCCTTATGCTCATCGTGAGCAAAATTCTTATGACGGAGAAATCATGAGTTTTCTGAACTCCCTGTCCGGTCCCTGGGACTACACGCCGCCGACTGTGGACCAGGTCCGCCTGAGCGAGCAGGACATCCGTGACGCGCAGATCCCTGTCCGGCCGTCTCAGTTCATTGAGACGACGATGATGATGCCCAACCCGCACACGCGGCAATTGGAGAACTTCTCTTTCGCCGAGCGTAGATACTTACGGGAAATCTACGACATCCAGGCTCCACGCGTCCTTTTGATGTGCGGGCGTCAGGTGGAAAAGAGCACGACCCTCGGGAACAAGACGCTGTCTTATGCGTGTCTCATTCCGCACTTTCGCATTCTCTACGTCTCCCCTTCGAGCCAGCAGACGAAGGAGTTTTCCAAGACGAGGCTCAAGGAGCCGCTGGAGACTTGTCCTGATCTGAAGACCTGGTTCCCGATGCATCTCACTGACAACGTCTTTGAGAAGAAGGCGATCAATCGCAGCGAGATCAAGCTCAGGTATGCGTTTCTGAACGCAGACCGCTGTCGCGGTCTGTCCGCCGATCTCATTTGCATGGACGAGTTTCAGGACCTCCTGCTGGACAACATCCCGGTCATCGAGGAGGCAGCGTCCCACAGTCCATTCAAGTGGTTCATTTACAGCGGAACCCCCAAGAGCTTGGACAACTCGATCCAGGTCTACTGGGACGCGTACTCCACTCAGAATGAGTGGGCGGTTCCTTGTGATCGACACGGCCTTCCAAACAATCCCGGCTCCTGGCACTGGAACATTCTTGGGGAACGGAACATCGGCATCAAAGGATTGTCGTGCGATCGATGCGGGGAGGTCATCCGTCCGGACCACCCACTTGCCCGGTGGGTCAAGACAGGAAATCCCAACCCGAAGTTCGACATCTTCGAGGGCTTCCGCATCCCGCAGTTGATGGTCCCGTGGTTGGAGTGGAGCAACATTCTCACCAAGTACAACCAGTACCCGCGCGCCAAGTTCTACAACGAGGTGCTTGGGGCCAGCTTCGACTCAGGCCAACGACCCTTGATGCAGGGAGATGTTCAGGCTTGTTGCGATGGAGAGTTCTCTTTTAAGCCGGACAAGCTAAAAGAATTCATGACCAAGCTGAGAGGAAAGCAGGTCTACGCCGGGATTGACTGGGGACAGGACTCGAACAACTCGTACACGATCATCATGATCGGGGCCTACATCGACGGCTTCTTTCGCATCGTCTTTGCTCACCGCTTCACTGGCGCGGAGGCGGAGCCGAAAGAGCAAATCTCCAAGATCAAGAAGCTGCTTGCCGCCTTCGAAGTGTCGCGAGTCGGGGTGGACTACGGAGGAGGCTACTGGCCGAACGACGAGCTTCTTCGTCTCTACGGATCACAGCGCGTGGTGCGGTATCAGTACTCAACCCCCAAGACGATCGTGAACTACGACTCTGCAAAGGGCCGCTTTCTCATCCATCGCTCTGAGGTAATGAGCGCGATCTTCAACGCCATCAAGCGGCGGTCAGTATTCCGGTTCCCCAAGTGGTCCGAGTTCGGCAGTCCTTACGGGGCGGACATGCTGGCCATCTTCTCGGAATACAACGAGAGAACGCGCATGACTGAGTATAAGAAGTCGCCAAATACTACCGATGATAGTTTTCATGCGCTGTTGCTGTGCTTCATGGCTTCGATGATCGACAACCCCCGTCCCGATATTCTCGTTCCAAGTGCTAAAATTGATCGAGAACTGGACAAGGACTGACGCCCCGGCGGATGCCGGGGCGTCAGTCAGATCATCAGAGAACCTTGGAGATCAGATCCTTGACGACGTCCGGCAGGCCGGCGCCAGACTCCAGCATCGTCGTCAGAACCTCTTCGTCGATCTCGGCCAACTTCTTGGCGAACATCAGGGCCTCCTGCTCGGTGTCGATGAACAGGTGGTCGAGCGCCGCGGTGAGGAGAGCACCCGCACCCGCGCCGACCGCGAGAGCGACCGGCAAGTTGTTGTTCACGAGCTCGAGCCCGCCATAGTTGCCGGCAGCCCAGGTGCCGGCCGCCGCCCCACCCGCGTGGGCAACACGCTTGCCGTTGCGGCCGAGACCGAGGGTCTCCTCCGCAAAGTAGGAGTACTTGGAGTACATGTTCAGTTCGGGGGTCTTCTTCTTCATAGTACGCTCCTTGGGTAACACAGACGCATTCTGTTGATCATGGATATGTTCCGGCGAAACGTTCGCCGCCGGAATGGTCTTGTCTTTCTTCACAGGGGGTTTCTTCATGCTATGTCTCCACAGCAAAATAGTTATGACGGTTTTATGTCATTTTTTAGACGTTCAAACACATCCTCTTTCAGCGTACGCTCCAGTGCTGTGGTCGCGTCACTCAAATTCTCCAAGTAGATGAAGATCGAGATCTTCAATCTCCGCCTCCCATCTGCCAGTAGACGATGAATCTGCTGAAGCTCAAGAGACGTGGAGTAGTCTGGATGCGTGGTCACCTCGGAGAGCATCCGTCCGCACAGGCGAAGTAGAATCTTCCATGCAGCCCCAGTACCGCTGAATGTTAGAAGATCGGCCTCATCCATCCGTGTAAAGATATCGGCCCATGCCCGCATCTCGGTCGTGGAGTAACTGCCAGCAGGGCGCCCATACTGCTCGATCATGGCAGCGTGAAGCTCCTTCGCGTACTGACTCGTCATGCCAAGACTTTCGTTCCGCAGGTCCAGCATGTGCTGGATGACTGCAACCTCGGACTCGAGACGGCGCACTGTTGCGCGAAGAGTGCGGATCTCGGCTACAGTAATCCGCTCTCCTTTTGGGGCGGCAAGAAGCTCGTGGACTTCTTCTGGATCCAGTAGTCGAGATCTTCCGCTACCAGTACTTGTAAGTTGTCCCGTCTTGATGTAGTTTCGGATAGTTCTCTCTGTCTTGCCGAGGACGCGTCCCGCATCGGCTATACTCATCGAGTACTTCATTCCCACTCCAGGTTTCTGATGTACGGCAGTCCGATCACCAAAGAGTATCTCCAGGGTCTCGCTCAGGCGGCGACCTCGGACTTCCTATCCAGAGGTACTCCGCTGACAGAGGCCGTGATCAAACAGGCAGGCGCCTGTGGCGCAAACTTGACAGCCGAGCATGTTCGTCGTATCTGCGAGATGACGTACCACGACACCTATGAGCGAATGCACAAGCAGGCTTCCAGCGCCGATCGGTACATCGTCTTCGATCCTCCGGATGCAGAAGTCGCAGCCGAGGTTCTTCGCGCAGAGAAGGTCGCATCGGCGCCTAAACGCGCAACTTCTTTGTCCGGTGGTGTTATGACAGAAAAAACTGCATCTGCATCCGCGCCGAGACTCCCGAAGTTCAAAGCAGCAAATGCCTTTGACGAACTGATGAAGTCTGCATCGGACACCGACTATAGTGCTCCGTTTGCGCAGGCACAGGGCCTCCATGATCTCAAGAAGATCCATGACTCTTTGAAGGAGGCATCCGCCGCGGTGACTGCGGAGCTCCGATCGCTCGATACGGAGATCATGTCCGCGAGGCGCGAGCTGTCCAAAGAAGCATACGCCGCAGTGAAGGACGGCGTGTCCGTAGAGGACGTTCTTCATGCCTGCTTCGAGGGCACAGACTGGAGCTCCACATCCCAGGAGACCGCGACCAAGGTCGCATCAGATCTCTCGGCGTACCTGCTTGGAAAGGAGCGGACGACTGCTGGGCTTCGGCTGACGAAGACCGCGTCCTTCGGAGAGATCAATCCGGCGCACCCACTTCCTGCCTCATTCTCAAAGGTGGCGGCGGTGGAGGAGCGGCACATTCACCTTGAGATCGCGTTGCGCGATATTCAGGCCGATCTTGAGTATGCGAACAGGGCACTGACCGAGTCCTTGTTTGGAGAGAAGACCGCCTCATCGGTATCTCCCTCAGCACTGAAGTCTGCCTTTCGGCTTGCCAAGGAAAACCCCGTAGCCGCCGTTGCTGGTGGCGCGCTGGCAGCGGGAGTAGCCGGGGCCTACGTAAAGAGAAAGCTACTGGACCCTAGAAATGCCCCGGGAGGCAATTCAGATGGCCGTTAATGTTCCTGCGGCTGCCTACGCAGCCTACGCGCGCGGAGAAATCTCTCGTGAGGACTTGGATAGTCTGGAAAAGACTGCCGAGGCTCTAAACAAGTCTGCATCGTTCTCGCCGGCCGCGTTGGGCGGACTTGCAATCGCAGCCCCCACCCTTGCGTATATCGGATCACAGGTTCCGGAAGCCATCGAGGGAACTCTCGGCGCGCTGACCTTTAATCGCGATCTTCGCCGCGTTGTAGAGGTCAATCCGCAGCTCGGCTCTCCAAATGATCCGAATCTGCGCATGGCGTTCAAGACTCTTCGTAGCACGAACCCCGAGTATTCGAAGGATCCCCTCATCGCAGGGACGATCCTCGATATGGTCATGACAAACCGGGTGAATCCGGATGACCCCACTAGCGCGCCGCGCTACGACCCTGCGCTGCTCCAGAGCATCCAGCAGAAGAGCAAGGCCCCCAGAGACTACGCGGCGGAAGCAGGGGCTAAGGCTACCGCGGGCGCGTCGCTCAAGGCCGACTTGCTGGAAGATTGATGGAGAAGTACTCGCTATTTTCCGGTAAGTCTGAGTCCGGCTCTCCTCTGATCCACAGAGTAGAGCCCGGCTCGTCGTATGGCCTGTCCGAGACAGAAGGGCTCTCCAAGACTGCTTCTGGAGAGCACCTTCCCGAGGTAATTGAGCTAATTGAGTCGATCCAGGCTCAGCCCGGTCGTCTCTATCTGGTCAATTCGGCGTTAGGGGCAGGCGAGTACGTAGGGTTCAACCTGCGCGGAGACTGGTTCACCGAAGCGGGGCTGCGCCGGACACCCCCGGGATTCGAGCAGATCCCTGTGTGGGACATCGACGCAAGAAGAAGGGCCGCAAACCAGACAGAGGCCCTTCCTCAGTGGGGCTCTTTAACCTGGGGCTACCCGACGTTCTACAACGCGCATCGCTTCCGGCATCATATCAACAAAGATCCCAATAAAGCGTATGGCTTTATCTTAGGTGCGTTCTGGGACGACCGCATGAAGCGCGTCATCCTGGTGTCCGAGCTGATTCGGGAGATGTGCGCGCAGCAGGGCGCTATGGACCTCTACTCTCGGATCGAGGCCGGAGAGTTCCCAGACTCGAGCATGGGGAGCAAGGTCCCATACGACAGGTGCTCGATCTGCGGGTGCATCGCGCGCACTCCAATGGAGTACTGCAAGCACGTCCAGCGCGGTGCCCCTCCTCCGTATGGCATGAAGGCGATGCTGCCCGATGGCCGGGTGTGCGGCGTCTACAATGACTATCCGCGATTCTTTGATGACTCTTTCGTGTTTGTCGGCGCAGAGCGATCTGCGAAGGTGATGTCGAACGTCACTCCAATGCTCTCTGGGCAGAACGCGTATTCTCAGAAGATCTATCCCTTCCAGCCGGGAGGGATGAAGATCGCATCTGCGCCAGAGGAAGCTCCGACAAAGACCAAATCAACGCCCATTCCTGACGCGGTGATGGAGCAGTCGCTGAGCCGCGCCCTCGAGACCATTCCCGCCTCAACTCCGCTTGAACGTGAAGCCCTGCGGTTCTTCATGCAGGAGCGTCTGGCAGAGGAGCGTCTGCTTGCTGGTACGATGTCTGCCCCCGAACTCCAGATGTGGAGAGAGATCTCGGTCCACACCTTCCAGCGTAGGTATGGCGTAGCTCCACAGCAGATTTCGCACCTGAAACAAGTCTTCAACGAGCGCGCGAACGCACAGCTCGGCATCAAGACTGCATCCTTCTCTAAGGTTGCAGAGATGCTGAAGCGCATTCCTGCCCCGTCTGCATCTCAGATGAGTCTGGTGCGCAAAGAGGAGATGTGCCTACCTGAGCTTCCGCGCGACGTGCTTGATGCAATTGCAGAGAATCCCGGGCCCAATCTTCGCGCAGCGGCAAGACTTGGGATCGTTCTTCGCCCGCGCGAGTTCCTGAGAGTAATGATCGTTCGCAAAGACCCAGATTTAGCGGACGATCTCTATGAAAACAATCAGGTCTTTGCACAGCGTCCTATTCGTATGTCATCATCGCCTTTCAATGCAGCCTCCTTTGTCCCGGGGGATGCGATGAGCGCGATGATCAATCTTCTCAGCCCGTTTCTCCAAAGTAGGTCCTTTGCTCCGGCAGCCATGCGTTCACGCATGGTGATTCGAGTGTCGCCCTCTCCGGTAGAGGAGCCAGAAGAGGTAGACGGGCTGGAGGAGATTGCTGATCTTTACAATGCGTATAGGCTGGGCTTGATTGACAACAAGCCCGACCTGAGTGCAGTATCAGTCCCGGGAGCGTTCTCTTCGCGAATCGACGAGGATGTAAAGATTGCGGATGATGCGATTGCGCTATCAAACATCATGCTGCATGTTGCCTACTGGCCTGGTCTTAGATTAGGATTGGTCCACGAGGCTGAGGGATCCACTCCCGAAGACGCCCCCTCTCTCCCACACTAGCGAGACACTCATGTCCCTACTCGCAGAACTGCACGCCCGGGGCGTTACGACAGAAGATCTTGAGAAGGCGGCATCTGTTCGCCTCTTCGAGAAGGCCGCTGCCGCCGAGGGTGTAAACCTTGATGATCTTGACGAGGATCAGGTCATCTCTCTTTTCGAGCAATTCGTCTCCCAGCCTGAAACATCCACCAAAGAGGCTTCTGCCATGTCTGATGTCGTAGATCTCTTCGAGAAAACTGCTGCTGCCGAGGGTCTTGATCTGGACGCTGTTAGCGACGAAGATCTTGCCGATCTCTACAACCACTACGTTGAGAACGTCCTTCCCGAGCAGATCGCTGAGCTCGAAGGCGACAGCAACGAAGGCGACTACGAAGACGACGATGGGGAACTCGATAAGGAAGCCTCGGCCGCGATCTTCGAGATGTTCGAGAAGACAGCCGCCGACGAGGGCATCGATCTCGAGGAGATGAGCGACGAGGACCTCGCAGAGCTCTACGATCATTACATCGAGAACGTTCTCCCTGAGCAGCTTGAGGAGGATGACTCCGAGGAGAAAGTTGCAGACGCGCAGGAGAAGCTTGCGGAGGCCGAGATCCTCGGTCGGCACATGGCTCGGGCCTACGCGGATGAGATGGACAAGGTCGCCAGCATCAAGGACCTCAAGGAGCGTGCGGGCAGCCTCAAAGAGCGCGCCGGTGAGGAGATTCGTCGTCTACGTGGCAAGTCCACCCTGAAGGACAGGGCTCGTAGATTTGGCCGCTCTTACATGAGCGCCCTGAAGGGCGAGGAGTTCAAGGCCGGTAGGAAGCAGTACGGCGGGGTTCTCGCACGGGCTGAGCGTCGTCTGACGGGCGGCTCGGGCGGCCGAATCAACCGGGCAGCAAAGTCCAAGATGCTGCGCGGCGCCTTGCGGACCGGAGGTGCTTACGGCGCTCCGGCTGCGCTTCTCGCCGGCGGCGCGGCGCTCATGAACAAGAACTCGTCCGCATTTGATGTCGAGTTCGATGACGACGTGCTCGACGCACTCGATCTCATCGAGAGCGAGTTCGGTGAGGACGTTGCGAACGATGTTGCCGAGGACATGGCTGAGAAGGTCGCCTTCGAAGTCCCCGATGCCGCGACGATCGCGGATAAGCGATACCGTAAAACTCGTCGCCGCGGGCTTCCCATCCCAGAGGCAGCTGTAGATGCATTGGGCGAAACCGGGAGAGCCAAGGCGGTGCGGGCAACGACCCTACTCACCGGCAACGTGTTCAAAGAACTGAGAGGCAAGAAGGGTCCTGGTCTCCTCAGAGCTGCCTACGGCAAGGGCCACAAGAAGGGCCTCATCTTCAATCGCGAGGGGAAGGTCGATAAGACGCTTGTGAGGGAGGCCCGCAAGATCCTCGCTACTCGCGGCGCTGTCGGACTCGCTGGCCTCGGGGCTGCTGGCTACGCAGGCAAGAAGGCTCTCGAGAAGAACTCTTCCGATGAGACCTCCGATCTCGCGATCGAGATGCTTCTCGCTGCCGGCTACGACATCTGATGTCCTTTCACGGCGCCATCTCTTGTGAACACCATGAGGGGTGGCGCCGTGTTTGACCGTGCCGTCTTGTTCTTCTTTCAAGATGAACTCAGGAAAATTGCGTCGAACCCACTGTCCGGATCCCTTCGGGTTCCTGGCTTGGTCAGTGGGGCTCTCCCTGGACTTGCGAAGCCTGCCCGCGCTGGCGGACAAAATCTCGCCAAATTTCAAGCTGCCGGAGTGGGTAAGCCCATGGCAACCGGCGCATCTCCCACAGCGACCAACCCCTCATCCATGTTGTCCTCTGGAACCACTGGTTTCGTAGGGACTCCCGCACCCCCTCCCGTCTAGTAGAGGTCGTCCATGAGCAACTACAGAAGCATGATTGACCAGGCTCTTGAAACCGCTCGTGCGCGTGCTCACACCCCTGCCGAGACTGTCAAGGTCGCCTCCGCCCACGGCTCTTCTCTCATCAAAGAGGCTGAGGAGATTGCTGGCGCCCTCGAGTTTCTCTCCATGAGTGCGACAGGCGGCGACAAGGTTGCGGCCTTCCGCCAGGAAATGATCCGCGACTTCTACAAGGCTGCGACGGGGAATCCTGCGCAGGGTCCGACGGTGGCTGCCGGAGTCCAAGGGATTGCCCCAGCTGAGGGCAAGACTAAACTTGCGCCGAAGGGACTTGTGGGTGGCGACATGCCCATCCAGAGTTCTGCGGCCCCAATCATGGCTGACGGGCAGAAGCCTCTTCGCGAGTCGTTTAAGCAGGCGGGCAGCCAGTCTCTCTACGATGTGTTGATGGGCAACAAGACCGCCGGAATGGGCGGTCCCGCTGAGTACGATTCGGAAACGATGGCGGGAGTCTCGACGCAGAATGAGAACTCCACGTACCGCAAGACCCTCCATACAAATGAGGGTCCGGTCAACGCCAACCGTCGTGAGCTTAAGAAGAATACACGCGCGCGCCTCAATGAGGCGTTCGGCCATACGAACGATACGCTCGGCGACGCCACCGCTGCACAGATCTTTCCGTTGGCGGCGCAGAGAGGGCACCTAAAGGTGTCCTCCCACCCCTCTTCGGTTCGGAGGCGTCTTCAACAAGTAAAAGTTGCTGGGCTCAGATCTGCAATATGGGATGCCGTCAAAGAGACTGGAGTTGGGAAGGCGATCACAGGCGGTATCGATGCGGCTAAAAACTCCGCAGTAGGTACGCGCATTAAAACTATGGCAGACTCTGATATCGGCAAAGAGGTCATCAACAAGGTGCAAGGGCTCGGAAGGTACGTAGACGTCCGCAATCCAGAGGAATTTGGTAAAGCGTGGACTGGAGTCAACGACGCAGTCAAAAACCTCAGCAGCGGAGTCACCAACGCAGGCGAGGCAGCCTCCGGCGGCGCCCGACTCTTCACCGAAGTGATTCCTGGGGCGCTTAGACAAGGCCGAGAGGCCCTTTCAACCCTGAGAGGCGCCGCTGCGGCTGCTCCGGCCGAGAGGGGTCTGCTCGACGGGCTCACCACAACACAAAAGGTCATCGGTGGAACTGCCATCGGCGGCGCAGGCCTGCTTGGCGTGAAGGCACTCTCGGATGCATCCGGACAGAAGTCTGCCAACGCACCGCTGATCTACGACCTCGTCGACTACGCAGACAAGACTGCGGCGGCCAAGCCTTCCTATCGCGAATCTCTGTCTTCCAAGGCCAGGGAGGTCAAAGCGCGCGCTGGTGAGGAGATTCGTCGTCTACGCGGGAAGTCGACCCTTACGGATAAGGCTCGCAGGTTCGGCCGGAACTACGTGAGCGCCCTGAAGGGTGAGGAGCTTCGTACAGGCAGAAATCTCCGCAAGGCCGGATACCTGCTCGGAGAGAATCCAGTGGGCCGTAGCCTGAAGATGCTCGGAACCCGTAAGATGAAGCGGGGAGCTCTTCGCTCAGCAGTGGCATACGGTGCGCCTGTCGCAGGCCTCGCAGCCATCAGGAATGCGATCGAGAAGCGCGCCTACGATGTCGGCTCTGGGAGCTTCCAGTCCACACGGCCGGTCTACGAAATGACCGACGCAGACCTTGCCCGTCGTCTGGCCTACGAAGAGGGTGAAACAGGCACGCACGCCCTCATGGGTGCGGTTGGAGGAGGTCTCACTGGCGCTCTGGCGGGGGCCGGAGGAGGCCCTGCCGCCAGCGCAGTCGGCGGCGGTCTTGGTGCCGCGATGGGTGGCGGTCTCGGCTATCTGTCTCAAAAACTGAAAGCCGTAGAGGCGTCCAGGGAAATGGACCGCCGCATGCGGGCTCGCATGATCGAACAGGAGATGAAGGGTAACTCCAAAACTGCCAGCCAAGCTGGAGCCGCACTCGGAGGTACATTCTTTGGGCCTCCCGGTGCTGCGCTTGGTGCTGATGACGGATCCAGACTCTCTGCCGGTGCAGGGTCTCTTGCTGGCGCGCTAGGAGGCGCCGTAATGGGGGCCGCCCCAGGAGTCCTGGCGGGAAGTCCGGAGTTCGCGCGTCTCGGCGGAAGTCTTGGTGCAATGGCTGGCGGAGGTATTGGTGGATACCTCGGTCATGGACGAGAGATGAGCCCCAAGGAAAAGCTCATGCGACTCAAGATGGAAGCTGAGCTTGAGGCTGCCAAGATGCGTGGGGAGGCTTGAGATGTCGCAAAAGACCCGTACCCTCGCCGAGTACTCAGTCCTTTTCGATAAGATCGACTCGGGTGAGTTTGGTCCGCACGTAAAGGAAGCCCTATTTGGGGTTTGCGAAGGACTTAGTTCTTCGCTACAATCGCATCACGCGAAGGTTGCATCTTCGCCGATGCAGATGACAGAATCCCAGGCGAGGCAGGCTCGACTGGACCAACTACTCCGAAAGTTTTAGCGAGGACTGCAATGCTCAAGATTGGTAGTGCAGAACTGGCTGTGGTCTCTGCGAAGAGCGCGACAGTCATTCGCTCGCTGACCGAAAAGGTCGCGAGCCTGGAGCAGGAGAACATCCAGCTCCGCACAAAGCTTGCTTCTATTGCACGCGACTCTCAGGTTGCTGAGCTCGCGCGTGAGATGGAAGACAAGGGCCTCAACGCCCACATGACGTTCGATGAGAAGATTGCGCATCTCCGGGGTCATGCGCAGCTTGAGAACGTCAGGGAGGCTGTGAAGATGGCGAGCGCGGGCAATGTTCGCATCGCTGATCTATCGGACCGTCCTGGCAGGTCGGCTCTTGACCCCCTCACTTCCTTCTGCCTCACTGGCGAGTAATAGGAGCCAACCATGGCTGGACAGTTCGTCACCATTCTGAATCCTGGGTACTCTACCCTCTACACGCGCGACCTCGGGTACACCGTTGTCGCGAACGTTGATGGGGGCGCTTCTGCGAATCCCTTCAATCCTGATTCCACGCACCCGCTGCAAGAGGGCGAGTGGCTGACTTTCGACGGTACCGGCAAACTGAAGCGCGCAGCTGCTAACGTCGCTTACGACGCTGCTTCCCCCGCAGCTCTCTCCGTCGCGGTGTCTACCGCGGGTGGCGGCAACGACCTGGCGACGACTCCCTGCTTCCTGTACTTCCAGGAGCGCGGGCGCTACGACGCGCAGCTTACCCGGAAGGCACACTGCATCACTGGTCCAGTCGGTTTCGAATTCCGGACTAAGATGATTGTCTGTGCTTCCGGCCACGCTGGCGAGCGATGCTTCGTCCAGCTCTGCAATGACTCCAGCGGCCGTCAGGTTGCTGCCCTTGTCTCTGAGAGTGCGGTGGGTGACGGCGTAACTCCCGCTTCAGGAGATTGGTACGCGGGCGTCATCATGCAGGTTCACGGCACCAACGACGCAACCGTGCTGTTCCAGCCCGGCTACCTCTAATCGACCCAACGTCCCGTAGGAGAACACCATGGACTACTCCGCAGATATGGTGAACTCGGGCTTCATTGAGCGCCTCGAGACCGAGGGTCCAACGAAGACCGCAGCCGCCTCTCTCAACTACATCAAGGACCGCCTCCGCGAGTCCAGCTTCGCCGACATGATCGTTCCGAACGAGCGTGTTGTGCGTGGCGACCTTCAGCGTTCCACCGAGCATGACACGCTCGTGAAGATCGTGGACATTGAGCCGGGCTCCCGGGCGATGGCCGTGAACTTCCGCGGTCAGCCGACGGCTGAGTACGTGAATGGCAAGCGGTACGCCATCTCCTTCTTCACCATCTCGTCCCTCAAGTTCGAGATCGTTGAGCAGGAGCTGATGGCCTACGAGATGCCCATCACGCGCATCATCGAGGAGAACAGCCTCAAGGACATGGTCGAGGTGAAGGATCGCGAGTTCCTGAACCACGTCGAGTCCTGCGTCAACGCCATGCAGGCCGAGGGCAACTCTGGCTCTGCTGCCTTCTCTGTCGCCGGTGGCCAGCTCACCGTCTCGAAGATCAAGGGCGTTCTCGCGACCCAGTCGGGCGGCTCGGCCACGGACTTCGACGTGTACGCGATTCAGCGCGCTGACATCGTGAACATCAAGAAGCTCCTGAAGCGCCAGATCGTCGTCGGCAGTGAGACCATCCGCGCTGGCCGCCTGCGGCCCGCTCTGATGCTCATGACCGAGAGCGATGCGGACGATTTCGACCAGTGGACCCACGAGGACTACGGCGATCGTCTTCAGAGCGAGACGGCGCTCGATGGCTACACCTACAACAAGGTGTTGGGCCTTCGGATCATCCGGACCATCAAGAACGACATCCTCCGCGAGGGGAACGTCTACGTCTTCACGGCCCCGGAGTTCTTCGGCCGGAACTACACGCTGAACGACGTGAAGTTCTACATCGACAAGGTCGCGAACCGCATCTTCTGGCAGGCCTGGATGGACGTCGGCATGGGCTTTGGCAACATCGCCGCCGTCGTCAAGCTCGAGCTCTACCCGGGCGATGCGACGCATGCCAACGCCACATCGGTTGTCCCTGTTGAGGAGAGTGCCATCGGCGCGCTCAACAACAAGGTCGCTGAGGGCCTGACCTTCCCGAACATCAACGTCTTCTGACGTTGAGACCGGGGACGGTCTCATTGGCCCCGGTCCGCCTGTCGGGCCGGGGCTTTTTACTTAGAGGACAACACATGAAGATCGTCATCCAGAACGTCGTACGTGATCCGAGCACGCATGAGATTCGACGTCGCAATCCCGGCTCCGTGACGCCGTCTCCGGTGATTGCGGGTGCCCATCTTCCACCGCGCCGCAGTCGGAACGTGGACACTTCGGTGCTCCAGCCTGCTGATGTGCGCTACATCATTGAGCTGATCTCTTGCGGCGTAGTCCGCGTGTTTTCGGCATCCCCGTTTGCGGAGTTGTCCGAGTCTCATCTTCGCGGGCTGTTGTCTGCCGAAGTAGCGGCACCCGAGGTGGCTGCGCCGCC
>Ga0315905_10004841_pt1 | contig 13767 bp, 10 predicted proteins | sample LakEriMetagenome_5_FD_203522 | JGI IMG/M metagenome (GOLD analysis project Ga0315905, IMG submission 203522) | Freshwater fungal communities from buoy surface, Lake Erie, Ohio, United States - Buoy 4 MA121 | ecosystem: Environmental > Aquatic > Freshwater > Lake | place: USA: Lake Erie, Ohio... | reverse complement strand
TGACATGCTGCTATTTTTCTGCAAAGTTAAGGGAATATGAATTCAAAACAGTTTTGGAGTGCCTTAGTTTTCAACAAGCTTTTCACTTAAATACTGCGCTGTGGTGTTGTCTTTCAGTTGAATAAAGTTTTTGGGGTGGCCCGCAAACAATAAGTTGCCGCCGTTTTCGCCGCCATCTGGCCCGAGGTCAATGATGTGATCGGCACATTTGATGACTTCCATGTTGTGTTCGATGACCACCAAAGAATGGCCTTTATCGAGTAGGGCATTGAAGGCGATGAGCAGTTTCTCTATGTCGTAAAAATGTAAGCCTGTAGTGGGTTCATCGAAAATAAAGAGCGTAGGCGTTGTTTGATTTCCTTTGCCTAAAAATGAGGCGAGTTTAATGCGCTGCGCTTCACCTCCGGACATGGTGCTTGAAGATTGCCCAACGGTCAGGTAGCCCAGGCCAACATCGACGAGCGGCTGAATTTTTTCAGCGACGCGTTGTGCAAGCTTGTCGGCGTCGTCGCTAAAGAAATCTAGCGCTTCTTGTAAAGTGAGTTCGAGTAGGTCGGCTATGGATTTGTTGCGGTAGTAAATTTCTAGTGTTTCTGATTTATAGCGTTTGGCCTTGCAGTGTTTGCATGGCAGCTGAACATCGGCCATAAACTGCATAGATACCGTAATATTGCCCTCTCCTTCGCAGATTTCGCAGCGCCCGCCAGCTACATTGAAAGAGAAATAACCAGGTTTATAGCCGCGCAATTTAGCTAAAGGTTGCCGCGCGTAGATTTCTCTGATGTCGTCAAAGGCCTTGACATAGGTAATTGGGTTGCTGCGCGACGACTTTCCAATGGGGTTTTGATCGATGAACTCGACGTGGCCAATTTTTTTAATGTCGCCGCTCAGGCCATTGCACTTGCCAATGAGGTCACTGCTCAGGCCAAGTTCTTTGCGCACCAACGGATACAACAAGCGCTTGATAAGTGTAGATTTGCCCGATCCAGAAACCCCGGTAACGCAAACGAGCTGACCAAGAGGTATTTGCACATCCAGATTCTTAAGGTTGTTTTGACGGGCGTTGTGAATCTGAAGTTGCCCAAGAGCTGTTCGGGTTCTTTGTGGGAGTGCAATTTGCTTTCTTCCGGTGAGGTAGCTTGCAGTGAGTGAATCGCTTTGTTGCAACGCTGCAAAATTCCCTTGGAACACGAGGTTGCCGCCTTGGCTGCCCGCTAAAGGGCCAATATCGATGATTTCATCGGCTGCGCGCATGATTTCTTCTTCGTGTTCGACGACGAGTACGGTATTGCCTTGATTTTTTAGCGCGGTGAGCACTTCTATAAGCTTTTTGGTGTCTCTTGGGTGTAAACCAATCGATGGCTCGTCTAGGATGTAAAGCGAGCCCACTAAACTCGATCCAATGGATGTAGCGAGTTGGATGCGCTGGGCCTCACCACCTGAAAGTGTATTGGAGTTGCGATTGAGGGTGAGGTAGCCTAGTCCAACTTTTTGTAAGTAGGCGAGGCGCTGCTCAATTTCTGGGAGAATATGCTTGCAGATTTTCTTTTCGTAGTCACTGAGTTGGAGCCCTTGAAAGAAGTGTAGGGCGTCGTCTATGCTCATCAGTACAACATCTTGAATGCTTTTGCCTGCAATTCGAACATAGCTGGCGTCTTTGCGTAAACGGGTGCCCATGCAATCGGGGCAAATTGTTTTGCCTCGGTAACGAGATAAAAGTACTCTGTATTGAATCTTATATGTTTGACTTTCAACGTGTTTAAAAAACTCATTTAAACCAATGAAATAACTGTTACCTGTCCATAATAGCGCATATTGCGCAGGGCTTAGTTCTTGAATTGGGCGGTGAATAGGAAAGTCAAATTTACTTGCTTGATACAGCAAGGCTTGTTGGAATTCTTGCATGTTTTCACCTTTCCAAGGAGCAATAGCGCCTTCGTAAACGCTTTTACTGCGATCGGGGAATACCAATTCTTCGTCAATGCCGAGCGTCATGCCGTAGCCTTCACATGTTTTACAAGCCCCGTATGGGTTGTTAAAGGCAAAGAATGCAGGGCTTGGGGTTTCAAAGCGCAATCCATCGGCTTCAAAGCGCGCGTTGAATTCGGCAAATTCTTGGGTATTGGCGTTGTAGAGGCTGCATTCTCCTTTACCTTCTGTAAAAGCACGTTCGATGCCTTCTGAAAGCCTGCTTTGCTGGGGCAACTCACGACTTTCGTTTTTAAGCCTGTCGATCACTACCCATACTCGATCTGGTGCAATTTCGAAAGAAGGTAGCTCGTCGATAAGCTCAAATTTTTCATTTATAAATAATCTTGTAAAACCTTCTTTATTAAGAAGTTGAACCTTCTTATTTAATTCATCAATTGAGTTAAAATCTAGCTTATACAAGATCGCAAACGGCGCTTCTTGCCAGTGCTGATCTAAGAAGTCAAGGACATCTTTGGTTTGGTGCTGTCGCACCGCGTTTCCGGAAACAGGTGAAAAAGTTGTGCCGATGCGGGCATAACATAATTTGAGGTAATCGTAGATTTCTGTGCTTGTACCTATGGTAGATCTAGGGTTACCAGTACTTACTTTTTGCTGAATGGCAATTGCAGGTGAGAGGCCTTTGATGTCGTCGATGGCAGGTTTGTCTAGGCGGCCCAAAAATTGGCGCGCATACGCAGACATGCTCTCGATGAAACGCCGCTGCCCCTCGGCAAAAATAGTATCAAAAGCAAGGCTCGATTTGCCGGAGCCCGAGACACCGGTAATCACGGTGAGCTTGCCGTGTGGAATGCGCACATCGAGTCCTTTGAGGTTGTGTTCGCGCGCGCCCTTAACCGTGATAAATTTTTCCATATGCAAAAGTAAAATTTCTTTACTTTTAGTGCTTTAAAAACAAGCGAATGTCCCAAAACTCTTTGTTCAGAAAGAAAACTGTAGAAGCTATCATGGCTCAAGTGCAGGCCAATCAAGCTGGCTCAGAAGGCCATACACTCAATAAGCACCTCAAAATGCGCGACTTAATCGCGTTTGGGATCGCTGCCATTATAGGAGCAGGTATTTTTTCAACCATTGGTCAGGCTTCTGCGCAAGGTGGTCCGGCTGTCATCTTTCTATTTTTGTTTACAGCTCTCGCCAGTGGTTTTGCAGCTTTTGCTTATGCAGAGTTTGCTTCAATGGTGCCCGTTGCTGGTTCTGCTTATACTTATTCGTATGTCGCTTTCGGGGAGCTGATCGCTTGGATCATTGGTTGGGCGCTCATTATGGAGTATGCGATTGGCAATATCACGGTGGCAATTTCTTGGAGTGATTATTTAACTACTATGCTGGAACAAATTCGTATTCAGGCAATTGGACTGAACGGAATTCATATTCCCTCCTGGATGCAAATGGACTACCTTAGTGCCTCCAAAGGTTTCCTTGAAGCGCAGCAATTGATGTCAAAAGGATCGGAACTAGCTACCTTAACGCCAACTTTGCAAGACGCTTATCAAGCTTGGATGAGCGCGCCGCGGATTGGTTCTTTTCATTTGGTACTCGATATTCCTGCCTTATTCATCATTGTATTGATTACTTGGTTAGTTTATCGGGGCATCAAAGAAAGTCGCAACGCTTCTAATGCCATGGTGATCATTAAATTGGCTGTCATTTTACTCGTGATTGCAGTAGGCGTTTTTTACATCGATATGAAGAATTGGTCGCCTTTCGCGCCAGAAGGAATTAGCGGGGTCTTAAAAGGGGTTTCTGCTGTGTTTTTTGCCTATATCGGTTTTGATGCGATATCAACTACCGCTGAAGAATGTGAAAATCCGCAGCGCGATCTTCCGCGTGGCATGATGTGGGCCATCATCATTTGTACTGTTTTGTACATCATCATTGCGCTCGTGCTCACCGGAATTGTCTCTTATGACCAACTTGCAGTTGGCGAGCCCTTAGCTTTTGTTTTTGAGCGCATCAATATGCCCAAAATGACCTTCATCATTTCGATATCCGCTGTAGTTGCAATGGCCTCGGTTTTACTTGTTTTTCAAATGGGCCAGCCACGCATTTGGCTCAGCATGAGTCGTGATGGTTTGTTGCCACAACGTTTTTCTAGAATTCATCCGAAATACAAAACGCCATCATTTGCCACCATTGTTGTTGGTTTTGTGGTGGCCATTCCAGCGCTTTTTATGAATCTTACCATGGTCACCGATCTTTGTTCCATCGGAACTTTATTTGCTTTTGTGTTGGTGTGTGGTGGCGTATTGGTCTTGCAAAACAAGCCTGATGTACCAAGAGGGTCATTTAAAACACCTTACCTCAACGCAGGTTTTGTACTCCCTTTCTTGTTCTTCGGTGCACTGATTTATTTTTACCAATCCAATGACCTCTTCAATTATCTACAATTTAAAAGTTGGTCAGACTTCGGGCAAAAAATCCCATCGCTAATTTTCTGGTTATTCTCCCTCTTTTTAACAATTGTAAGTGTGCCGAAGAAATTATCGCTAATTCCGGCCTTAGGATTGCTCAGCTGTCTGTACATGATGAGCGAAATTCCGCTCCAAAACTGGATTTATTTTGGAATTTGGTTGTTAGTGGGCTTATTGATCTACTTTACTTACAGTAGAAAGCACTCCAAGTTGAATCCTTCGAGACAATAAATTAAAAACCGAAGCTTTTTTCAATGCCTAAAATAAAGGCATGGATCACTTTGATATGGATTTCTTGAGCGCGGTCTGCGTAGTTACTGTGCGGAGCCCTGATTTCTAAGTCGGCAAGTTGAGCAAGTGGGCCGCCGTCTTTTCCTGTCAAGACAATCGTTTGAATGCCTTTGGCTTTTGCGGCCTCTACTGCTAAAATTACATTTTTTGAAGAGCCTGAAGTAGAAATACCAACCAAAACGTCGCCAGGTTGTCCTAGACCTTCTACGTATCTAGAGAAAACGTATTCATAGCCGTAATCGTTGGCTACACAAGAAAGGTGAGAGGGGTCTGAGATAGAAACTGCAGCTAAAGCCGGACGATTGTTTCTGTAGCGTCCAGAAAGTTCTTCTGCAAAATGCATGGCATCGCACATGGAGCCTCCATTTCCGCAACTCATAATTTTGTGTCCGTTGGCAAGCGCAATGTGCATCATGGAAATACCTTGCGCAATTTTTTGCATATTTTCAGGTGTACTGAAGTTGGCAAGTACTTGTTGTGCTTCTTGAAATTCCGCTAGTAAGTTCACAGGCTCCATGGTCAATTTTTCTTCAAAAGTAAGAAATCGCATTCATGCGCCCAACGAATCATTTATCTTTGGTGCATGAATCAGTCTGCATACTACCGCAATAAAGTCATCTGGATTACCGGAGCCTCGTCTGGAATAGGTGAAAACTTAGCTCAGCAATTAGCGCATGCTGGTGCGCTTTTGATTTTATCGGCTCGTAACCAAGAAAAGTTAACTGCACTCAAAGCATCATTAGCAAATGCAGATGCACATCTTGTTTTGCCCCTAGATTTAGCAAACCTAGGAGATGTCAATAACTACACTGAGCAGATCCTATCCAAATTTGGCCGAATAGACATCCTCATTAACAACGGCGGTGTTTCGCAACGGGCAAGTGCAAATGATACCTCAATGGAAGTCAATCGACAACTAATGGAGGTAAACTTCTTTGGAAATATTGCATTGGCAAAGGCCGTGCTGCCCATTTTTAGAAGTCAAAGTTCTGGGCAATTCCTAATTGTGAGTAGCATTGCAGGTAAATTTGGCTTCCATTTGCGCTCAATTTACAGTGCTTCTAAAGCAGCACTTGTGGGTTATTACGAAAGCGTCGCGATGGAAGAAGCTGCAAATGGGATTCGTGTCACGTTAGCTTTCCCTGGTAAAATCAATACGCCTATATCCACTAGCGCACTTACAGCAACGGGACAGTCACATGGCATCATGGATCACAACCAGGCAACAGGTATGCCCGTCGAGAAATGCGTAACCCAAATGCTAGATGCGTTGGCTCATCAAAAGAAAGAAGTGCTGATTGGCGGCAAGGAGTTGTTAGCGGTTCACATGAAAAGATTTTTACCGCGTTTGTTCTGGAAACTCATTCCGAAGCAAAGCGCCACCTAATAGCAGAATCGCCTAGTTATTGGGCACAAAAAAAAGGGCTATCTCGAGAGACAGCCCTTTTTTATTTCAGAAAGTTCTGAATTAGTTTACGCTTTTAGAAAGGTCTGCACCTGCCTTGAAACGAACTGTGTTTTTTGCAGCAATTTTGATTACATCACCAGTTTTTGGGTTGCGACCATTGCGTGCGTTTCTTTTAGAAATTCCAAAAGAACCGAAACCTACTAAAGAGATAGAATCTCCTTTAGCCAAAGCACCTGTAGTAGCGCTTACGAAACCATCCAATGCACGTTTTGCATCAGCTTTAGACAATCCTGCAGACGCTGCGATTGCGTCGATCAATTCAGCCTTGTTCATAATAATTTAGTTTTAATTAGTTAGTAATTAATTATCGAAACAAATATATCGGAATATCAATGCCCACAAAGGATTCAGGTGAAAAAAAGTGCCAAAATGTTGAAAAAATGGCCATTTTGTTGATAAAGCCGGGTAAAATGCCCGTCTGTATTAGGTTTCGAGAACAATTTTGATGGAATTTTGTACTATGCAAATGAAAGTAGGAATCATTGGTTCAGGTATCGGGGCATTGGCGAGCGCAATTGAACTTCGAAAACTAGGTTTGAGTGTAACCGTTTTTGAAGCCAACGACACAATAGGAGGTAAAATAGTCGAACAACACCTCGGCGACTTTCGTTTTGATATGGGGCCTTCTGTTTTTACTGAACCACATTTGGTGCAAGAATTACTTCAAGCTTTAGATCCAAAGCAAAATTTTGCCTACCATCAGCTCCAAGAATCTTGTCGCTATTTTTTCAATGATGGTCAGCAAGTCAATATTCCAGTAGAAAAAGAAAAGGTAGCTCAAACGCTGCATACTGAATTTGGGGAGGATGAAGTAACAGCGCATCGTTTTCTTTCTAAAATGGAAGCCAATTACAAGGCTATTTATCCGGTTTTCATCCAGATCTCACTGCATCGTCTCAAACATTTATTTGCCAAACCCTTACTTAAAGCTTTGTCGCGACTGTTTAAGTACGGTTTGCATCAAACCATGCATCGCCAAAACAGACAAGCATTTACAAATCCGAAAACCATTCAAATTTTCGATCGCTTGGCAACCTATAATGGCAGCTCACCTTATTTGGCGCCGGCTATGCTCAATATCATTTCTCAACTGGAGTTCAATGAGGGGCCAGCAATGCCTGTGGGAGGCATGGTTCAGATTACCCGCCGTACCCAACAACTCGCCACAGCATTCGGCGTTGACTTCCATACCAACGAACGCGTTCTCGAAATTTTACATGAAAACAACATCATTAAAGGACTGCGAACAGCAAAAGGAAATTACGAATTTGATTTGGTGGTATCTAACATGGATATCCATTACACCTATGAACAACTCCTACCAACCGTAAAGGCCCCGCGCTTTTTGCTCAAACAAGAAAAGTCGAGCTCTGCTGTGGTCTTTTATTGGGGCATGAACCGTTCATTTGAGCAATTGGGTGTCCATAACATCTTCTTTGCATCGGATTACCAAGCCGAGTTCAAGTCGATTTTTAAAACCAAAACACTGCATCCGGACCCAACCATCTATATCCATATTTCTTCGAAAGTGGAAGAAGCCGACGCACCGCAAGGTAAAGAAAATTGGTTTGTGATGGTAAATGCGCCAATCAATGTAGGTCAGGATTGGGACAGCGAAATTCAACTCTTGAGAGCGCGCATCCTCGCTAAATTAACAAAACAACTGCAGGTAGAAATAGTAGATTGCATTGAGTGCGAACAAATCAATGAACCGCGCTTGATTGACGCACGCTATAGCGGTAAGCAAGGTTCTATATATGGCAACGCCTCTAACAATGCCTTTTCTGCATTTTTAAGACATCCCAATTTTTCGAAACAAATCAAAGGACTTTACTTTGCCGGAGTTACTGTACATCCTGGAGGTGGCATTCCGCTTGCCATTAATAGCGCCAAGATTGTAGCGCGTTGCGTGCAAGAAGATTATCCTAGTCTTCGAAAATGAGTTCGTAGGTCCGTACTTGATTGAGTACAGCTGTTTTCTCGTAAAAAGAACCCTTTATTGTAAACAAGGTCATATAGATTTTTTTTGGTGCCTCAGAAAGGGCTACGTTTTTCTCTTGCTCTATAGAATAAAGCTGCGCAATGGTTTTTTGAGCCTGCACCAAATTATTTTTCACCACAACTGATGAATCAAAGCGATGCCAATATTTTTGCGCATCATAAAACCAATAGCAATAGTCATCTATTGTATTCAAGAAGAGTTCTTGATCTCGATTGAATTCCGTTTCCACACTTACTTTCCAACCTATGTTTTCAAAGTCTGGAATGTTTTTTTTCATCGCGCCATAAGTAATCACCGGTCGCTCACTGCAATGCACAAACACGCCGTCTAAGCTATCTAGCTCAACGGCAATCACAAAAGGTTGTTTTTTGAGTTCAATAACACGAGTTGAATCGCCGAGGAAGGTTTGGTCCGCTTGTGTAAAGTTTATCTTAAAGGTTTGCCCAAAAATATGGAACTGTGATAAAATCAAAAAAAAGAGGAGGGGCTTCTTTAATGTCATGGTATAATGATAAAAAAGGCTCCGAAAAGGAGCCTTTTTTTGTAGCGAGACCGAGAGTTGAACTCGGGACCTTAGGGTTATGAATCCTACGCTCTAACCAACTGAGCTATCTCGCCATATGCGGGTGCAAATATAAAGAGAATTTTAAATTTCTTCGCAATTCTGCCACAACTAATTCAATTTTTTCAGTTGCAACTGTATAAACGCTGCTAAAGTTTGCAGGCGCTCAGAAGAAAAATCGAAGGGTACGCCAGCGGTCTCGTAAATGTTGGTCATGGGTTTGGTGTAACCTAATGCTAACGCCTTTTTGTAGTTTTCTATGGCACTCGGGTAGTCTTCTAGGCTGTTTTTCCAGACGCCTAATGCACCGAGCTGTGCAATGCCATATTCGATATAATAGAAGGGTACCTCAAAGAGATGTAGCTGTCTTTGCCATGCGCTTTCGATGAGGTCTTCGTAGCCAGACCAATCGGTGAGCCCCGTGCCAAAGTCACTGGCTAATTGAGTCCAATGAGCGGCGCGTTCTGCAGGACTATGTGTTGGGTTTTCGTAAACCCAATGTTGGAAGGCATCGATTTGTGCAATCCATGGCAATACCTTAAGTGTTCCCTCTAGTTGCTCGCGCATGGCGCGTTTGTGTGCGGGCTCGTCGTAAAACTCTGACCATTGTGGCATGCTCAATAATTCCATAGACATAGACGCTAATTCGGCTACTTCTGAAGGTAAATTTTTGAAGGCAGTGAGTGAAAGGTTGCGACTTAAAAAGGAGTGGATGGCGTGGCCGCCTTCGTGTACCATGGTTTCGAGGTCTCGTTGCGTGCCAACGGCGTTCATAAAAATGAAGGGCACGCCAATTTCGTAAAGCGGATAGTTGTAGCCACCTGGTGCTTTTCCTGGTTTGGAATCGAGGTCGAGGTGCCCGAGTGCATCCATGACGCGCAAACAATTGCCAAAATAAGGGTCAATGCGTTCAAACATAGCAATAGTTCCGGAGAGCATTTGAGCGCCATTCTCAAATGGTTTGAGCGCAGGCTTTCCTTCAGGATCGACATCGAGGTCCCAGGGTTTGAATTGTGTTTTACCTAGTTTTTGGAGTCGTTGGGCCTGAATTTCTTTGACAAGTGGAACAATATGCGTCTTGATGGCTTCGTGAAAGGCAAAACAATCGGCTTTGGTGTAGTCAAAACGACCCATTGCGGCAAATTTGTAGTCGCGGAAGTTCTCAAAGCCCGCATTCAAAGCCAATTGATGTCTTTTGGCGATCAATGAAGAGAAGAGCTCATCGAGTTGCTGACGGTCTGTTCTTCTGACCGCGGCGATTTTTTCAAAAACATGTTGACGCAGCGCTTCATCCTGTTCTTTGAGTAACAAAGCAGCCTGTTGCATCGTGAGGGTTTGGCCGTTGTGCTCAATGCTTTGGGCTGCGCTAATAGCGCCGTATTGTTGTGCTTCTTCGTTTAGGGCAGCGTCAATGGCAATATTTTCCTCGCGGTACAAATCAAGAGCGCTTCGTACACTTCTGAAATAAATTTGATGCGCAGCGTCTGTTTTGTCATTAACAAACGGAAGCGCCATTAGCTTCTGATTGAGTTTGTCTTCCAACGGAGCAAGTTCTGGTTGAATTTGCGTCACAAAATGGGTGTAAGCATCGCGTAGGTCGGTTTTGGTGGTGTCTATACTCATGCGAATATATCGCCATGCCAAATCTTCTTCTAGAACGGCATCTAGTTCAGAGCGGTCTTTGAGCCATTGATCGAATTCAGAACTTGTCGAAATTTCTCGAGAGAGTAAGTTTTCGAAAAAAGGGGAGAGTACCGTAAAATCGGTGATGGCCAGGTCTTCGGGTAGAAACTGGCGCGCTGCTTTTTGAATGTTCATGTTATTTACCTCTTGAAGAGCCGGTTTTGACGGCTGTTGGTTTCTTAGGTGCGGCAGGCTTTGCAGCTTTGGCTGCCGGAGCAGCTGCAGGCGCTTTCTTCTTCGCTGTTTCAGCTTTTGGCGCTTTTACTTCTTTAGCTGCTGCTGCTGTTTCTTCGCTGGCTACTGCTTCAAATGCACCGGCTTTGATCAATAAGTTAAACCATTGAAAAAGTTTGCGTACGTCTGAAGGATAAACGCGGTCTTGATCCCAGTTGGGTAAAAATTGAGCCAAAGCAGCCTCGAGTTCTTTCATGTCTGCTTTGTGCGAAGGAGCTTCTGTAGGATATAACTCGAGCATTTTAGCAAAGATGTCAGTGAGTTTGACATCTTCTTCATAGGTGAAAACACTGATGTCGTCTAGGGTAGAAATGCGTTCGGTGGCGTAGGCCGGGAAGCGTTTTTTATCGATCATTGATTCGACAATGACGCTGTTTTTGCCTTGTGCAATAACTTTGAAAAGACCTGGTCTTCCTGAAATAGCAATAATACCGCTGAGTTGCATAGTGTGATTTTCGTTTTAAAAGTTTCCAAAAATAGAAAAATAACGGTTAATACATTCAAGTAAAGTTGTATTTTCTCCTTTGTTCGTTGCGGTTAATACATTTTTTTAACACTATCAATCAACTTATTAACAATAAATCCTTACAATATGTGTACCTTTGCACCTCATTTTAAAAAGAATACATGACATTTGAAGAACTGGGATTAAGGCGAGAGGTGCTGAAGTCGTTGACAGAATTGGGTTTTGAAGCACCGACCCCGATCCAGGAACAAGCAATTCCCTACTTATTAGGAGAAGATTGCGATTTTGTCGGTCTGGCGCAGACCGGTACAGGTAAAACGGCCGCATTCGGTTTGCCGTTGATTAATAACATTGATAACGCAGCACGCCTGCCACAAGGGGTCATTATTTGCCCTACACGCGAGCTCTGCCTTCAGATCACCAAAGACCTCAACGTTTTTGCGAAATATCTAGACGGCAATATCACAGCAGTGTACGGCGGGACCGATATCCGTACGCAAATCTCGAACGTTAAAAAAGGAACGTCAATTGTAGTGGCAACACCAGGTCGTTTGGTCGACCTCATCAACCGCAAGGTTGTTCAATTGGGCCAAATCAAATACGTCATCTTAGACGAAGCCGACGAAATGCTCAATATGGGTTTCAAAGAGGACATCGACATGATCCTCGAGCAAACCCCAATCGACAAAAACGTTTGGTTGTTTTCGGCAACTATGCCAACTGAAGTTGCGCGCATAGCCCGCACTTACATGACAGACCCACTCGAGGTTTCTATTGGTCACAAAAACCAAAGCAATGAAAACATCGAGCACATCTACTACTCAGTAAAAGAACGCGATCGTTACGACGCAGTAAAGCGTTTGATCGATTTCAATCCAACGATCTACGGCCTCATTTTCTGCCGTACAAAAAACGAAACCGCAACAGTTGCCATGAAATTGGCCCGCGACGGCTATAACGCTGAGCCACTTCACGGAGACCTTACGCAAGCCATGCGAGATCGCGTAATGGAGCGTTTCCGTTCAAAAGAATTGCAAATTCTCGTTGCAACAGACGTTGCAGCTCGTGGTTTAGATATCAACAACATCACGCACGTTATCAATTACAACCTCCCAGACGACATCGAAAACTACACACACCGTAGTGGCCGTACAGCGCGTGCTGGAAAAACAGGTCAATCTTTGGTGTTGGTCAATACCCGTGAAAACGTCAAAATCAAAGCAATTGAGCGCCAAATGCGCATGACTTTCACGCAGGGCCAAATTCCAAATCCGGCCGAGATCTGCGAGATCCAATTGAAAAAACTCATTGACAACACCATTGCTACCGAAGTCAAAGAAGCCGACATCGCCCCTTTCATGGAGCAAATCCTCGATTCTTTCAAAGACCTCAGCAAAGAAGAAGTCATCAAACGTTTTGTATCTGCCGAATTCAATCGCTTTATCGAATACTACGAGCGCGCCGGTGACCTCAACGCTGCCGCAAGCAAAGACGAGCGCGAGCGTCCAGATCGCAAAAACGATCGCCAGAGCCGTGCACGCGAAGAAGGCAAAACTAGATTCTTTGTCAATCTCGGTCGCCGAGATGGCCTCAATCCGGGTGCAATGGTACGCATCATCTGCGATGCCACTGGTCTGAACTCCAAAGCACTTGGCCGCATCGATATCATGACCTCATTCTCTTTTATTGAGGCAGATGACGAGCATACACAAAAAATCTTGAAGCACGTCGATGGTTATGAATTCGAAGGCCACAAAGTGTCTATCGAAGTAACCGCACCTGGTCAGGGTGGCGGCGATGACCGCGGCGAACGTCGTTTTTCTAAAGGTCCAGGCTCTAAAAGAGGCCCAGGTTCATTTGGCGGCGGTAAAAAACCCGGTTTCGACAGAAAGCCAGGCTTTGAGAAAAAAGGTGGCTTCGACAAAAAACGCACTGGAGGCTTTGACCGCGATCGCGGTTTTGGCGCCAAAAGAAATAAATATTAATTCTCCTTACCCATACCTAATCTTTTATGGAAATCAGAAATATTGCCATTATTGCCCACGTTGACCACGGTAAAACGACCCTCGTCGACAAAATGATTGAAGCAGGTCAAGTTGTCAATGAGCGCGACCGCATGACAGGCGAACTCATTATGGACAACAACGATTTAGAGCGCGAACGCGGGATCACGATCGTTTCTAAAAACGTATCGGTGTCTTACAAAGGCACCAAAATCAACATCATCGACACCCCGGGTCACGCCGACTTTGGTGGTGAAGTAGAACGCGTTCTCAACATGGCCGATGGCGTTTGTTTGTTGGTCGATGCGTTTGAAGGCCCTATGCCACAAACGCGTTTTGTACTCGGAAAAGCACTTTCTATGGGGCTGAAGCCATTGCTTGTGATCAACAAAGTAGACAAAGAAAACTGTACGCCAGAAGAAGTCCACGAAAAAGTATTCGACCTGATGTTTGAGCTAGATGCAAACGAAGCGCAGCTCGACTTCCCAACCATTTACGGTTCTGCCAAAAATGGCTGGATGTCTACAGATTGGAAGCAACCAACAGATAGCATCACACCATTACTTGATCAAATTTTAGATTATTTCCCGCCGCGCGAAATCGAAGAAGGAAACACTCAAATGCTCATTACTTCATTAGATTTTTCTTCTTATGTCGG
>Ga0315905_10004839_pt1 | contig 13770 bp, 9 predicted proteins | sample LakEriMetagenome_5_FD_203522 | JGI IMG/M metagenome (GOLD analysis project Ga0315905, IMG submission 203522) | Freshwater fungal communities from buoy surface, Lake Erie, Ohio, United States - Buoy 4 MA121 | ecosystem: Environmental > Aquatic > Freshwater > Lake | place: USA: Lake Erie, Ohio... | reverse complement strand
TAACACGGTGGAGTACCTAGTCTCCTGCCTGTTAACCCCTCTCAGTGTCCATTTGTACAAATGACCTACACTGATGTCGCATTCCTACTCTACTATAGGGCCTGCCCGTGTGACCGTCATGACCTTTACCTCCCCTCCATCCCTGCCTCTCTCCAGACCCTGGGCAGGTGTGAGTGCGCGGCGGCTAGTGCGCCCGCCCCTCATGGTTTGAGGATCATCAGTCCTCAGGGGATGATGATGATGTCTTTTATTTGTTTTTGCAGAAACAAAAAATAAGAGCCAAACTCCATATACCTTCAGGAAGGTACGTACCATAAAGGCTGTTTCGAGGGCCTAGGACTAATCATATGAAAAAGTAGGATGGTCCTAGCCGCTCCTGGCCCACTCCTCACCCCCCCCCCTTCTTCCTCCCCCCCGAAGACCCCTATCCGGTCCTATTCCGCCCAAATTTGATCCCAGAATGAAGAGAAGACCCCCCCCCCCAAAACCATACCTGATCCTATAGACGAGAACTAGACATAGACGATCACACAGACCCCATCCGATGTACAAAGTAGACGAGCACCAGCGTTAACAAACACCTGTGATGTGTAGACAGCCAGAAAAAGCAGGAGGGTGGTGGAGGATGATGGAGTCCTTCGCATTTGATTGTTTTATTACATTATCGTTTTAGGAACCCCCTTTTGGCAGTCCTGCCAGGATGCTAAAATCTGCGCTCGCCCCACATTGACGGTTGTACGTAGACAGGTTTCAACTCACCTGCACGCTCTAGCTTCATGTCCGTGATTGCGTCCCTCACCTGATCCATCGTGAGTCGCGAAGCTCCCTCGCTCCAATTTACTCGGTCGAGTCGCACTCGGGCCCGGTTCAACCAGTATTTGTCATCGTGGTACGATCTTGCCTCCTGCACACAGGCCAGCGGTGGTGCACGGAACTCAGCACGCGGTAGGGGTTGCACAATGCGAAGTGCACTTGTTAGCAGTTGTTGTGGCAGCAAGAGCGCACGGGAGAAGACAGTTGTTGGTGCCGTACAGGCTGTCGAACGCCATGCAATAGTCACAGACCTGGACCGCCAAGGCCAGGTCCTTTGGTGGGATTCGTATTTCTCCATACTGTTGCTGGTCAGTCGAGGTCTTTGCGACCGAGTCGAGCACATATTTTGCAGCCGCCCCAGTCAGTCTCTCCTGACGACAAAGAGCCAAAACTTGGGTCTTATCGCGCACTCCACTTTCGCCAGAGAGATCAGAGACATCGGCAGAATTGAATTGCATGTGTTTTGTGTGGTGTTCGCGAGCTTTGCGAAAGTCTCCGACCAGATGCCACGAGTCGCCCAGCCACTTGTGGCTTACGGCCATCATATGTTTGTCCTTTCTTTGTCATTTTTACCGAGTCAGTAGACACCTCAAGAAGGAGAAAGGGCAATGGGTGGCAATCTCACCCATCGATGGCGATTCGGAGAGCGTTCTCGAAGAGCGCAATGGCATCTAGATATCTGTACTCCTCAAAGAGGGCCTGGCCCTTCTCCATCACCTTTGTGGCGTCGGAGCGCGTGCGATATGCTTTCGCATCCAGTGCCTTTCCTGCAGCCCTTTGCAGCCTTTGATTCAGGGACAACTTGCCTCCACCGCCTATTCGTTGGCCCCAAAGCTGGTCAGCCAAGTTCAAAGCAATATCTTCATCGGCACGCCGGGTGACGTTGGCCTTGTCCTCCATCTCATTCATCCCGGTCTTTGGGTCCTTGCATACCCCAGCAGGTAAGGGCTGCTTGTATGGTCTCGTGGGCTCAATCATGTTGCGCCACGTCAAGTGAGCCAACTGCCTGCTTCTTACTAACGATGTTGTCTCCATGCTTGATGTCGCATGGGCCTTAGGCCACATGACGTCGTCTGTAAGCGTTCTGCTTTTAGCAAACGTCGCGTCCTCCGCGACAGAACTGTGCAAAAATTCCTTGTCCTCGAACACAAGCTGATTCGCCGGTGTCATCGGTGTAATGTGCTCGAGAGTCTTACATGGAAACATGGGGACGTTGGCAATGGCCTTCGGACGGAATGCCGGCACATAAGTCAATGTAAAAATCAATTGGCCTCCCTCCGCAGACTTGCCACCACCGAGGCTCCTCAAATCGGCGTGATGGAGCTTTGGCCGCAACTCGGGAAGCTCAGAAGAGCGCTGCACACTGGTGGCCAGCGCTTTGATGCCTGTAGCATCGTCCCAGCCCACGCGTCCAAATGCCGTGTCTGCACCATAGTACTGGTTGACTGGCTTTACAACTGTCCCCCCCAGAGAGCGGCCTGCTATGTTTTTGGATCCCGCCGTCTGCGAGACTGCCCTGGCCGCCGCGAGATTCTGCCGGTATGTATTGTCGCGCTGCCGGATGAGATCACCTATGAACTCGCGGAGAGGAATGACGACGCAGCCCATGAAGTCGTGCGTTCCGTCCTCGTCCCAATCATACGCAGACAGCTCTAGCTCGCTCTCCGGCGTGCCGACGTGCAGCACGAAGTTTTCATCAAAGACGGGATTGCACGTCATGAGCTTGATCTGCGTGCTCACGTCTGCTGCGCGACGGCGCACCCCGCCACTATCTTTCTCCCACAGAATCGCGCGCACAAAGGGGTCGCTGCTGCCCGTTGTGCCGTCTCGAATTGGCAGATTCACGCCCCGGTCGACGTGCAACATGATGGAACCGATCTTGCCCGTCAGGATCTGAGCGGTAGTGTGGTCGTATTGCACAGCAGGCCCAGCGCCTGCGCCTGCCGTGCCGACGGTGCCGGGGGTGGCCGCGCGATCGTCGGCGCTGCCCGTGCCTATTTTCTTGGCGTCTTCGCCTCCAAACAGGCCGTCACACTCCCGCTCCAGCACGCGCACGCCTGCGGTGTGGCGGTACAGCGTGAGGTACTTGTGCGCGTCGAGTGCCAGTTCTGTAGCTTCCGCCGGGTCCTGGATCGTTTCGAGAAACTCCAGCACGGCTTGCACGTCGCCGTTCGTCGCCGCGGACCGCACATGGCTCTTGCGCTTCGGGGCCTCTGCCCTGCGCTTCTTGTCCTCGATGTCGGCGCTCGAGGAGGCCTTGAACAGCGAGTCGGGCATCTCACTCTCTCACACCATCCCTTTCCCATGGGTCATTTTTGCTACCTTGCCTTGCACTGCGTGATTGAGTCGCGGGGCCGCGAGTCCGGCAGCCAACGACTGACAAGTTGTCACGAATACTGCGCGGGTTTGGTCCGGTGATCGGCGGGCGCGATGCCGGGTCACGACTTGCCGACCGTGCTGCTCATGGAGACGCTGCGAGTGGGCGCATCCATCCTGATGGTCGCGGGGGTCGCGCTCGTGGCTGGCGCCGTCCTCACTGAGACCACGACCGACACCTCTAAGATTCAGAACGACCCATACGCGGGGTCTCTGTCACGCTCGCACGCGCGAGCTCTCTCCCTCTCAAGCACTCACTTCCTCTCCCCCACTTTGTCGCTACCTCCTTGCCTCTGTCACTCTCGAACCGCACGCACCCACTCTCTCACTCAAACACTCACGTTCGTCCATCTTAACTACAAACACAGCTTCGGCTTCGCAGGCGCCGTCGGCCTCGGCAGCGGAGCGGTGCTGGCAAGCATCCCAATGTGGATCACCTATCAAGCGATTCTGGTATGGCAGCGCGCGATCGCCCCCCGCGACCTGCGGTATCCTCCGCCTATCTCCGCCACGGCGGGTGTTGTCGCCAGCATCAGGCCCACAATTGGCAACGAGGGGATGCCCCCGGCGCAGTTTGTTGTCGACGTGGGGCAGCTGCCCGCCGGGATGAGAATTGACCGGAGGACGGGCGTCATTTCGGGTGCGCCTCAACTGAAGGAGGCAGACCTGGCCGCCGGCGAGGCACGTTTTCGCGTGACCGTGACTGCCAGGAATATCAAAGGGACCTGCCGTACCACGCTCGTGATGCTTGTTACTCTGCCAGGGAGCGTGCCCGCTGGTGCTGGTGCTGCGGTCCAGCAGCCACCTACGAGCCACGAGATGCCGCCCGCGGGTGCAGAGGTGCTCCTTGGCCAAGGCGGCGCGGGGGCCCCTGCCCCAGCAGGTCTACGTTTGCCAGGGGAAGGACACAGGGGGAAAGGCCTTCCAGAAGGTGAAGAGAGAGCAGGAGGGAGACATGTGGGTAGGGCTGATGGGGATTTGCTTGGGCGCTTGGACAGGAGAGACGCAGGCGCAGGGACTCGGGAACAAGCTGATGGCCTGGCGGGTGAGCCACGAACGCTTCTGACAGAAGATAGCATCCCTTTAGACGTGCTGAACCAGGCACAGGGAGACGCTGTCGGCTCCTCTGGGCCGGCACTTACTGACCATCAAAGCGCTTTAAACGCCAGCGGGGAAGGGGGGCAAGGGGGGCAAGGGGGGCACGGGGGGCAAGGCGATGCTGGCACGATGGCCGCCAGGCAGGTGGACGTGTGAAAGACTGTGGATGTCAATCCCTCGATTGAGAGGTTGGAAAAGAGCTTTTGAAGCGGAGCAAGATAGTGATTGTGGCGCCGGGGCGCGACGAATTCTTCTCCTCACAAACTGCGGCGGGAGACTCGGATGAGCGGTGAGTACATACTGCAGAAATCTGTGCGCTGACCATGATGTCGCGTCCGCTCGCACTGATGGCTCAGTGTGAGCTGGCGAAGAAATGAGTGCAAAGGGAGGGAGGGAATGTGGGAGAGTGGGAGAACAAAAACGAGACCGCGTGAGAGGGAGAGAGACTAGGAAGGGTGGGGGAGGGAGGAGGGAGAGAGAGTTACAGACGCGGGCGCACTGGAGATGCAGGTTTGTATCTTGCCGGCGCAAGAGTTGGCTCGATGCCGAGTGTAAAATAGCAACAAATAAAGGGGTTCTTCGAGGAAAAATGCTCACAACCTGTACAAGAGCGAGTCTTCACAAATTAGCAACCCCGTTGTTTCGTAATAAACGACCAGTATTATAGCTCATGTTTGGATAGTCTTGGCGGCATGGCGACGTGGCAGCATGGCGACGCGGTGGCGGGGTTTCCCGGAGGAAGCTAGTTGGTTTTCGCGTGCCCAGCAAAAAACCGACTCGAGGGTGTTGCGGGCGACTTGGCTACCATAAATCAATAAAAGGATAATCTACTGCCTGGCCGTGCCCCGTAATTTGTGACTCAGGTTCTGGCAGCCGCTCGCGTATTGATTCTACCACTACCTGCAGTCTCGTCGCCCGCCGTTGTGTCGCCCCGCCCCGCCGTTGAGAAAATCTGAACATTATAATGAAACTCGTTGATTGCGAATCAGAAACGGATGCTTGTTTTTAAAGACTCAACGAGAAGGCCTCGGAGCTCGTGTACTATTACTGTAAACTGTTGCACTATGAGTGCCGCGCGGGCCCCAGCAACTGTTTCAAACTTTGGACGTCATAAAAGACAGTTCTTACACGCCGCTACTCCTGGAGAAGGACACGCCGCTACTCCTGGAGGAGGAAGCCCGAGAGGGCCACGTCAAAGGACAATTTGTCAGACGCGCGCATTATGAGCAAAGGCAACCCTTCGACCGAGCCCAGCGAGCCCACTCCCCGAGCACGCCGCGCGCAGGATTGACAAGACTGATGACGCGATCACGTCCTGGGCGCAGGACAACCGACCGCCCTCCGCCCAGAGCGTGCTCAGTCAGAGTCCTCCTCTTCGAAGCTTTCTTCTTCCTCCGACTCAGGAGATTCTGAGGCCACCGCAAGCCGCCGCCGTTTATCTCTCGCTCTGCCCCCGCCCCCCGCCGCGCCCTTGCGCCCCGCCCTCGACCCCCGTGCCTCCATGCGCTGCGCTCGAGTCTTGCGCGCAGCTGGGCGGCTCTCATCATCAGAGGTCTTATCCCCACCACCCCACGATGCATCCGACTCCTCGTCCGAGCCACTGTCATACCCCCTGCCGCGGGCTCTCTTGCGCTTTTTGTTGCTTTTCGCAACACCCTTCAGCTTGGTCGGCACAAACTCCTCGCCATCCTCGTCGTCCTCTTCGCCGCCATCGCGCTTTTTGTTGCTTTTTGCAGCACCCTTCCGCTTGGTCGGCACAAACTCCTCGCCATCCTCGTCGTCCTCTTCGCCGCCATCTTCCATCTCCTCATCCCCGCCCCTCCCGCGCGCCGAGGCTGCGCTTTGCCTGCCACCTCGCGCCCCCCGCGTCCTGCTGGAGGAGGCTGCCAGGATCTCCTCTTGGAAATACACGCTGCCACCGTCCTGGCCTCGCGCTGGCGTTTCGTAGACTGGCACATCCTTGCTCATGGAGACACCGGTCGCGGCCATGGGCTTCTTGTCGCACTTCCACATTTTGAGTGCACCTGAGAGAAACTCGAGGCCAGTCGCGTAAAATGGTGTCTCAAATCCGTTGAAGATGCAGCAATTGACGCCGATGAGCAAAGCATCGAGCCGCATCAGCCGCTCGTCTCCGTACCTGTCCCAGCGCACACGTGTCAGCGTCCGCACACTCACATATTACGTACACCCCCCCACCCCATACATGCACACACACTAGCCAACACACATACGATCGCCTGTAGCTGCGGCAGAGACCCACAGACAGCATGCGCAGCCACTAGCTACAAGATACATTTACACCACAGCACCTGCCACTAAGGATAGCCTTTTCAATGGAGGAAATGTCCATGGGCAATTTGATGACGGATGAGTAGCCGGGCACCGCTGTGTTGCACACCGGTTTCTCAAAGAGCTTTGTTCTGTCGTGTGCACGGAGTGTCCTCAAGCGCACAAGAAGCGGCGCATATGCGCCTGCCTCCTGCTTGTCCCGCGCGTGGGAGGCAGCAGAGGATTCGAGAAGCGCATTCCACTCCGGGAGCTTGTCAGCAACCAGATTGATGCCCCGCTTCGCCAGCACCAGCGCCGCGTCGCTCACGTCGTCGCCCGGCTCGTTGAAAATGAGCGCGTTTGCAACAATCAGGAGAAAATCACCAACAAAGAGCTGTGGGAGACGGTCGTACCCGCCACGCTCGAGCTCCTGCTGCACATCCGAAAAGCACATTGGATTGAGAATCACCTTGCTGTACCCTGGGGCGACCTGATCTGTGACAGGGTTCTCGAAAATCCCTAGAGTATCCGCTTTCCGCAGCTGAACCAGACACTTTCTGAGGCACTCTCTCGTCCCAGGAGAATCAATTGACACCCCCGCTCTCCCAGCACCCACTCCTAGCCGCCGCCCACTGCTACCCGTTGCTGCGCTCGAGCTCGTGCCCCCGTGTTCCGTTGTCTCACGCAAGCCTTGCGGCGGACGAACCGCAGCCCGTGCCGCCCTGTCCCTGTCACCATTGATGCACTCCTTTCCTTTGCTGCTCCCATCGGCAGCACCAGCACCTAGTTCCGGCTGTCGTCGAGCGGGTCGACTGCTGCTGCAGGCAGCGGCTTTGCCGTGCTCGATGCCGCGTCCGAGCGAAATCTTGAGGGAGATGGCTTTGGTTTTGGGAAAAAGCAAGATGCCCTTGGCCACAACAGAGGCGGCGGTGGTGTAGACGACTGCAGTCTCGGCCTCCTGCAGCAGAGCATTGGCGCACAGCACCAGTAAATCGACACCAAGCTCTTCAGGCGAGCGATATATGTCGGCACAGTCTACCATCTCTCGCAGCCCCTTGACACTTGCACGTGCATTGTCGTCCTCACTTGCCTTCTCGTCTTTGCCACCTGTCGGCAGCACCCAAGAGATCTGGTTGAGCACGCCCTCAGGATCGAGCGACAGCAGCGATTGCAAACTGCTCGTAAAGCCTTGATCACTGTCGCTACCGCGCTTGCTCGAGCGATGGGGCGCTGCAGGAGCCACCCCGTATGGGTGACAGCGTTTGAGCTCACTAAAGATGGCCAGGGCGCGCTGCAGCACGATGCGAGCCTCCTTCCAGTCGGCCGAGCCCGGGGAAAGCAGCAGCATCACCTTGCAGCATAGAGACAGCAAGTCATATCCTAGCGTGGTCTCACAATTCAGACCTCCGTACTCGCCCATGTTAACCTTACCCAACATAGACTCGTACTCGCAACACTGCCACGCCTCCACGATGGCCTGTACTGCGCTTGGGGATTCCAAAGAAACAGCTGACCACCGCTTCATGGCGCCTCCAAATTGTTTGTCAAAGTCAGCCAACGCCTCGCGCGCCCGGCTCTTCCAATTCGTTTCTGGCGACACCTTGGCCACCACAGCCCGCGCACCAGACCCAGACCCTGAAGCACCGCCAGTCGCTCCGCCCAGGGCTTGCCGTCGTTCGCACTTTGCGTCTGCAGCCGAACAACTGGCTGCAGCGTCTGCCTCGGCCTTGGCGTCCCACTTGGACAGGGGAGTGTCAATGTCTGCATCGGCCAGCAGGGCGTCCAGAACCTCTTCCAAAACCCTCGCGCGCTTCAGAAGCAGTTCGTCTGGCCGTGCGGCCAGGGACGAGTTGCGGCAGATAACTCGCAGGTCGTGCCTCACCTGTTCCACGCTTCTGTAGTAACTACTGCCAAGGCGCTCGACGACAGTCTCCAGGCACAGCGGGAGCGGCACATATGCAAGTGTGTGAGTGTCTCGCGTCTCATTGAAAGGCCTGGCCAGGTCTGTACCCATCACCCTATTTGCCAGTGCATCTTGTAGCCTCGTGCGTTCCGTGTCACTGAGATTTGTGGAGAAGACAGGGGGCCCGGGTTGCTCAGAGAGCGGCATGATTTCCCATGGCGACACTTGAGCACAATCCTCACCGTTCTCGTCCCTTTCGTCCCACCGCACTTCCAAACACTGCCATGGACTGTCGGGAAAGTCCTTGGGGTGGAACGGCCGCATTCCCATGACCGTGCCCCGGTAAGGCTCGGGGTTGTCTTCGAAGAGCATTTTGAAGCGGTCGCCAGGGCCGTAGACGTTGCGCTCGTGGCGTTCATAGCGATAGAGTGGCAGCACGAACTCGGCGAGATCAGTCCTGCGGTAGCTCACCACAAATGTCTGCGCCTGCATCAAGTCTTCCGGCTCTGCCGGCTCCCTGTCGCCGTCGTCAAATTGTAGAAGGTAGGTGCCGTCGCCGTTACACTCCTGCACCACGCCCGGGAATCGGTGTCCGCCCTGCCAGCGGGCCTTGACGGGCTGCCCCTTTGCAAACTTGCGCCCAGGCTTTGGAGGCTGCAGGTTCTCAGGCAACCGCTTGAGGTGGAGGATACAATAGACAGAATTGTCTGCCGGCTCGTTCGTGGCAGGAATCTGGTACTTGATGTCGTCGATCTGACACTTCTCCGCAGGCTTGAGCTCGAACTCCTCCCACGGCTGCTGCGCACGCTGGCACTGCGCCTCTGGGTAGTCGCACAGCTGCTCTTCGTGCCCTTGCCGGAAATAGACAACGACGTCGCCAATCTGTGGCACATACCCGTGGTCCACATTCTTGGGCGGGCTCGTCACCAAGAGCCAGTCCCTGCTGCGCGCAATGTTCTTGTTGAGCTCGACCTGCGTCAACGCCCTCCGTCGCTGCTGCTCTGGCTGCCAGCCCGTCCTGTCCTCCCGGCGCCCCGTATCTCTGTTCTTCTTCTTTGGCAGCACAAAGAGCTCAGAGTCGGACAAGTCCTTTTCAGAGTAACTGTCATCAGAGTTGTCATCTCCCCCATCATCACCACTGCCGCCGTTTCTGCTCGCTCGCGACGGCCGCTGTGATTGGCGGCGCTGCGCAAAGGCCGCGGCACGCATCTCGCGCGCAGACTGCTGCTGTTTAAGCCTCATCTCCTGGCGCTTTGCGGCGCGTCGCTCGTCGCGTGTCAAGTAGGATTCGTCCTCGTCCTCGTCGTCCTCCTGCATGTAGTCCTCGTCGTCCTCGTCCTCGCCATCAGAGCGCTCCTCAAACGCATCTTCTTGCATCTCGGCCGCCAGCGCCGCGTCGGCATCTGGGAAGCCCATATCATTGATCTGCTGCCGCGACAGGCGTGGCGGCGAGACGAGTTGGGGATGCGACCACATGTCCAGTCCTCCAGTGAGACTGCCAATTTCGAGCACTTGCCCGAAACGGTCGCACAGGTGGCCATTCGGCATCGTGTGCGGCGGCACCTGGGCCGCTCGGTCAATGACATTGTGTTGCTGGTCTTGGATGAGCTCGCCAAAGTCGACCTGGAAGAACTGCTCGCGCGGCGTCTTCTTGAAAGAGTCGGTGTGGTTGCTGACAGACATGAAGGACGTGAAGCCGTTCTTGTGCGTCGTCATGAAGCACGTGCCGTCTGGGTGCCACTTGCCCTCGAGAATTTCCGCCGAATTCTGATCGAACCCCACAGGGTTGAGGCGGTCGTCTAACCTAAACGCAATCTGGAATTTCGCCACGCACACGCCCCGGAGAACGTCCCAGAAGACGACGCGCGCGTCATACCCAGCCGACGCCACCACATTGGTTTCCGTGGGATGGCACACCAGCACGTGGACGGACAGCTCATGGTGCTGGTTGAAGTTGTGCACAAGCTCGCCGGTATCGACATCCCAGACCTTGACGCGCACGTCCCAGCTGCCATCCTTGCGCTTCTTCTCGAGGTTCTGCGCTGTGACGATTTTGGACGCGTCCGGCGTCAGGATCACCATGTTTAGCTTGTGCTTTTCGATGGCATTGCGCGCACTCGGAGTCCGCTCGCCTGTCCTAATATTGAGCACTCGCGCCCTCTGGTAGTCCACCTGCAGCGGCCAGCTGAAGGGAGAGAGGGGCCAGAGACGGACGGTGCCGTCGGCTGAGCCTGACACTATCAGATCGCCCAGCTGGTTAATTATGATGTGCTCGACTTCACCCGCATGCCCTGAAAATCGGAGTGGACGCGAGTTGGGCGCATTCAACCAGTAGACGCGGATCAAGTTGTCTTCGCACCCGACGGCAACCCATCTTCCCAATGGTTCGAAGGCAGCGCAGTTGGCACCGGTGGCTACGTTGCCAGACGCTGCGGACGGGCCCTCGTTCCGCACCCTGTCCAGCGTGGACAGAACTTGGCAGCCCGTGTATACCCCGCTGTTGTCGATGCGCCACATGCGGAGCGTGCCGTCCTGACTCCAAGAGTACAACTCCTGCGACAGGTCCATGTTCAGCGCCGACGACCATGCGACACTGTTGATCACGCCGCCATGCCCCGGCAGCACCGCAAGTGGCACACCACTGTGCAGAAACCAGACGCGAACGTCCTGGTCGTTTGAGCAGGATGCCAGGAAGCGGTTGTCACATGACACTGCTAGGTCCACGATGTCGCTGATGTGCCCGCGAAGTGTGCGCAGCAAGATGCCGCTGCGCGAAATCCAGATCTTGATCAACTTGTCGTCCGACCCCGTGATGTAGCGCAGGCCCGTGCGGTCAAAGGTCAAACAGTACACAGCGCAAAAGTGCCCCATGACCGAGGCCTGAAACTCGATGCGCTTGAATATCTGCGGTCGCCACTTCTGGCGTCTGCCCAGGCCCAGCTCCCGCGCCCGGAGGCTGAAAATCTCATTGGCGATGCCTCGAAGCGGCTCTCTCGGGTGCTGCAGGACAGCTGCGGACGTTGCGCCCCCTCCTGCAGGCGCCGCGCCCCTCTGGACTGGCTTGCGCAGGAGCGTGCACGGTAGGTGCATGTGGTCTGGCCGCGCGCGCTCGCGCGCGAGCTCGGCGCCGGTGAGCGCGAGGCGCTGCAAATGCGCGGGCCCGACCTGTGCGTGCAGCCGGCGGACGTCCTCAAACGTGCGCGGGCGCACGGAGCCGTCAAAGTCGATGAAGTCCCCGAAGATGCCCAGCTTATTGGCCTCCTCCTCCAGGGCCCGCGCGGCATCCTGGGAGCAACGGGCGGGTAGCGCATAGCATCAGTCCGGCACAGGACGCGGCCGCAGGGGCGGGCGGGCGCGGACGCCGGCGGGCGGGCGCATTCGGGCGCGCGGACAGGGCTCGCAGTGCTGCCTCGTGTGGGCCGGGGCGGTGCCTGGCAAGGAGAAGCTCTGAGCGTCTGGATCATGAGAAACGTCATTTCACGCTGGGCGGCCTCGGGCGCCATAGCAGGCTGCCCGCCGCCGGCCGCTGGGCCCTCCGCCGCTCCCGCGCCGCCGCTGCCCTCTCCGCCGCCGCGCATTCCCCAGAGCTCTCGCGCGTCCGCGGCGTTGGCTGCGGGCACAGGGGGCGTCAGGAAACAGAAGGCGTATGCAAAGCGCCGTGGCACAACACAGGCACAGCGGGGGGGTGGCTTCTCCCAACCCGCATTCATCCTAATCTCCGACAAAACCCGCTCTCTTCTTCCTCCCACCATCCCTCAAAATCTGTTGCAGCACTGTTGCGCTGTTGAAAGGTCATGAGAAGGATGATGGCGCGGCTGGGCGCAGGCGCCACCGCGCTGGTGGCCGCAGGCGCAGTGCTGTGCGCACTCGTCGTGCTGACCGAGCCGCGGCGGGACGCGCTCGCGGCTACGCCCGGAGGCGGCGGCGCGAGTCGTGGAGCGCGACTCCACAGCGTCGGCTACTACGAGAACCTGGCGGCCGCCGACCAGTGGGAGGCAGGCCCCACTGCCACAGAGTTGGCGGACGCGCATGTCCGCCGGGGCAGGACTCAGCTGCTTGCGCAGGTGCGCACGCAGCGGCTCGGGAGCCGGGGGCACGCCCTCGTCGGGCTGTGCGCGCAGGGCAACGACCGGGCGTGCGCGCAGATAGCAAACAGTCCGCGCGAGCTGCGGTCGCTGCAGGCAGCGCAGCAGCGGGCGCAGGAGAAGCTCCGGCAGCTTGCGCCCGTGCCCGATGCGCAGGAGCAGCAGCAGATGATGGACGGGGTGAAGAGGGCGGCAAGGGCCATGGCGAACCAGGTCGAGATGCTGAGCCCGCCGCCCGCCGCCACGGCGTGCAACACGCACCCGGCGCGCCTCACACCCGCACCGGCATTGCTGACTCGCGCGCGCCCTCCCTGTGCCTCCCCGCATGCCCACCCCCTCATTCCCCCTCGAGAGCACAGGAGGCCATGGCCTACCAGGACCAGGCGGACGCGGGCAATATCTGGGACGCATCCAACTGGCAGTCGGGAGCGCTCGGCGACGTGGTCTCAAACCAGTGGCTGGCAGCATGCGCCCAGGGCAACACGGCGGCGTGCAGCCACATAGCCCAGAGCAATGGCGCCCTGCAGTCGCTGCTGAACTCAGCGAGCACGCCTGGGCCGCCCATTCAGGCCTACATGCCCAGCCCAGCGCCGCCCAAGGCTGTGTATGTGTCCCCGAAACCCAAGAAGAGCAAGCCAGGCATGCTTAGTGACGTCCTGGGCTTCCTGGGGTTGGGCGACGATTTCGACAAAAGCGGCGTGCACACCGCCGAGATCCCCAAAATGGTCCCGGACGTGGGGTTCCACAAGGGCCCCAAGTACTCGGCCGTGTGGAACGATGGGACCATTGCGCCGGCGCTGTCGGACAACGCGAACGCGAAAACGTTCTACCACGACGCCGGCAAAATGCTTAAGACCATTGACTTCTCTGATACCGTCAAGGCCAAACCCCAGGCGCTCTGGAAGCAGTGAGGAGGGTAGGAGAGCACGCTCACACCAATGTTGCCAGGGGCATTTTGTACATAAAGAGTCGCCTCAGTTTGGGGTGAGCGAGCAGGTGACCCGTTGTGCCAGGGGAGAAGGAGGAGAGGGATTAGAGAGGGGTTTTCAAAGCAACGCAGTGAAGCAGGGAGCAGGTCACCCCCCCCTCCTTTGATGCCAGGAGCGAAGTAGACCCTTAGGACTACTTGGGGGGAGTCACGGTCTTTGAGATGGGCCTAAGTTTACCTTGGCACGAACCGGTTTTGGCAAAAGCCGTACGAACCGTTTATCAGAGAAATGCCGTTAT
>Ga0315905_10004836_pt1 | contig 13777 bp, 16 predicted proteins | sample LakEriMetagenome_5_FD_203522 | JGI IMG/M metagenome (GOLD analysis project Ga0315905, IMG submission 203522) | Freshwater fungal communities from buoy surface, Lake Erie, Ohio, United States - Buoy 4 MA121 | ecosystem: Environmental > Aquatic > Freshwater > Lake | place: USA: Lake Erie, Ohio... | reverse complement strand
AAGAATCCATTCATTTCTGTCCCCTTCGGTGGCATATTGAATGAGAATTGGTGTAAAAAATGTTCTCGAGATATTATAAAAATAACAAATGCCATCACAAACATATAATATGAGATTTCGACAAGGTGATTTTTTTTACAATTCTTTGGATACGACAAAGAATATGGACTTATTAGCAACTTTTCCATTTGAACCGGCTGCCGTTATAAACTGGGCGAATGAGGTAAGTCCTGGCGCGAATATTAGTTCCATCACCAATATTTTTGACCCCCAAATAAGTGGTATAATAATGAATCCTAATTTTGATTTTGGAAATACTTTTTTACCAGGAAATATGGTTTTTAATAACAATTTTAACAAAATAACATTTGATTTAATAAATCCACCAGCTGGCTCTACTAGTGATAAATTTTCGGAAATAAACGGGAATTTAACTATATTTCCAAATTCTACAGGTCGTCCATCTACTTTAGACATAAGTAGTGGGCAAATAAATTGGAGACAAGATATAACAAATAGTTGGGAATCTGAATTTAATGTAAAAGCAGATGTGAAAAAGGGAGATATTCCTTTTATAGATACAGATGGAGGGACTTCCTATATAACACAAACGACAGATAATCCTCGTTGTAAATATAGAAAAACTTGTACTTTGAATCATTGGCATTATAGTGGAGCTTGTTCTCAACAAATCATTAAAAAGAACGACGGGTCGACATATTGTAAATGTGTTTGTAGTGGTGAGCCCGTATTTAGCGGAGAGCCCCATTCACATTGTGATACTTATGAGTTAAATGCCAACGGTTCAGCAACCGGACCTACAGGGGAGCAAAATCAGCCGAATAATTTAGGGCTTTTACAAATGATTAAAGGGATTAAAATGAATTTGACGGGAAATTTCCCAAAATCGTCATTTGGGGGAGCAGGTGGTAATGTAGAGATGGGATATAAGAATGAGGCTACATTATTAAATAATGACGCCAAAATCCGTGAATTAGTATATCGATATTATGGTGAAGTAAATAAAAATATTCAATTACAAAAAACGCTTCATAATAATAATAATATAGATGTGACGATGTCACAATCGTTGAAGGATGCCAACGTCCAATACAAATCCCAATATTTGAATGTATTTAATATTGTAGCAGGAATTTTTTGTGTAAGTGGATATATTTATATTATGCAAGTATAATATAGCATATGTCACAGAGGACAACCACTCCAAAACCGACTATACCTGTAGTAGAAATAAAAAAAGATACAGTTCCAACATCGCATCCAAATGATAATCCGATGATTCAGCCAAGATATTATATTCACGAATCGCCAATATGGACGAAATGTGGAGGTGACGGTCAAATATCAAGAATAAGTGATATATCTTCTTCCTTTATGACAACTGGTCCGATAACATTAATAGAAGTCGAGCAATATTTATCGAAAGAAACTTCGAAATTATTGTCATCTATAAAATTAGCACAACAATGTGATATAGCAGAGAAGAATATGGTGCCTGAAATATGTAGTTTTACTTTTAAAAATTTTTCGCAACAGCAAATAGAGTCGGTATATGTTTCACAATTCGATTCGAGCCCTTTTAATAATTTTGTGTATACGGATGAATATATTGCATCAAAAACAACCGAAAATGATAAAAAATTGTTGTGTCAACGATATGTGGATATTTTACAAATGTTGACGGATTTTTCGAAAATATTGAATGATATGAATGAACCAACGATTACAGGACAATATTTAGACCAAACCAATAAAATAATGAAAGTATTTCAACAAAATAATGCCATCCGCCAAGAACTAGACCGTTCTCTAACAAAAATATATGGAGAGCAATCTGTTTCGGGGGATTCAAAAAAGTTTTTAGATTCAACCATTTATATAAATGTTTTATGGACGATTTTAGCTACTACACTATTATTTTATATCATTAGAAAAATATAAAGCCCATATATATGGAATTTCCAGGTTTTCATTCACAAACTCATAAAAATATTGATTGGAATGATTATGAAGGTAAACCCGAAGTGTTATCTAAGGAATTGTCAAAAAGGAAATTATGTAGTTGTCGTGGGGATATTATAGAAACCTTTGTCAAGGGGTCTTCCGTAGAAAATACGGCGAATTGGTTACCGAATGTGCCTGCTTCTACACCTTATACCAAAGGTTATACCGTATCTGTAAATAGTTCGAATTCAACGGTGAATTGGATGCCTCCTGTTTCGACATCTCCTGCCAAAACAGCTATACCGAATGTAACGGCTCCTCCATTTTTTCTCGAGGATGACCCTGACACCGTTTCTCAAAATTTAGATGCCATTCAAACTATCCATCAAGAGAATATAAAGACCAATAAAGAAAAAATAAATCAATTTATGGATTTGTCACAGAATGTTGGGGCGACGATTGACAAGATGGGTTATTTATATAATAATAATGCAAAATATCAATATTGGGGGAGAGACGATCCGAATGTTCTTATCAATCCTGAAGAATCACAAGATATTCGAACGGCCCTTCAAAAAGATGTCACACAGATGAGATTATATCAAAATTCGATATATATAACTACAGCCATCGCGTGTGCTACTTTATTGATTGGTGCTATTATAATAAGCAAATAATTTATATGTTGTTGCCAGTTCGTAGTAACCGGTAACTTAGTTGCACTTTGTAGTAGAATCAATATGTGTGCGGATTGAATTCTGCAACGGTGTAAAAAATAGAATATATATAAAATATATATTCTATGGCAGATATCGCATTAGATAATTTGAATGACCAATTACAACCGATTTATACGAATTTAATGAATTTACAAGGAGTTCAAATGAATGCAGTTGCAAAACAACAAGATATGATGAATATTGTGGATTTTGAACAAGAAAGACTTCAGCAAAAACAAAACACGATAGACCAAGCGATTGAAAATCAAAAAAGGATTATTTATTTCAACGATAATAGTCGTAAAGTATATTCGGCATGGTTGTATATTTTATTAATCGTTATTATTGTTTTAGGAGTTATTTATGTAATTCGCGTTTTACATACACTTTATAGTGAAATCATTCCTGAGATGGTATTCAGTATTAGTATTGTTGGGGTTGTATCTATTGGATTGATTCTATGTTTTCGATATTGGTCGGATATTCGGGCAAGAGATAATTATAATTTCGACGAATTGAATTTAAAACCACCGATTCTTGGAGAGAAAAATGACAATAACAATTATGGTGGATTAGGATTGGGTTCTTTAGTTAGTTGTATTGGCGCCCAATGTTGTACTCCTCCATCAGCAGATAGTCCTGGCACAAAATGGGACCCTTCTATTGGAAAATGTCTTTATGGTGAATCTTTGAATTCTTCTGTAACATCTACAAGTGGTCCTACTTCTATCCCATCAAATACTACAGGTGTTCCATATTCGAGTTCACCTCCAGTAGTAAACCCGACGTCTGTTCCCATATCAATAGATAATTCTATAGGGGCAAATGAAGCATTTGAAGTGGGATATTCACCAGTATAAAAATCTCTACAATATACAAATGACAAGTTATACTACAAATCAAGTGTATTCATTATTAACTCAAATACAAAATAATCAACACGACGAAGGATATCAATCACAAATACAGAATAATTATCAGCAACTTATTGAAGCTGTCACAAAGGAAAATAATATTATAGATTCTACCTATTCTCAAGGATGGAAATTGAATTCTGCGGATGGACAACAAAGTCGATATATATATCAATCATCCACTATTTTGGAGAATATTTATAATTATGGGTTTTGGATTTATATAGCAGTTGCTATCATACTTTGTATTATAATTGTTCGAAAGGAAATGAGTTATTATATGAAAGCTGTTCTCTGTGTGGTTATTTTATTATATCCATTTTATATTTATCCTTTAGAAAAATTTTTATATATGATTTCGATTTATATTGGGAATGTTCTTTTATCAAATACATATGATAATGGTTATGGAAATACAAATATTGAATATGGATTAAGTGGGTCTGTAAATAATTTCGGGCCTTCTACAGAGTCGGTGGCTTCTCAACCGGCCGGTTCTCAAACGACGGCTTCTCAACCGGCCGGTTCTCAAACCCAATCAAATACACATTCGACAACCCCACCTTTACCTACAAATTCTGGGGGAGGAACTACTCCGACTTCTACTATACCAACCTTTCAATTTGAACCTCAGCCTCAGACGACAGCGCCAATACAACAAACCCTACCTGTATCAACACAAGTCCCTTTTTCTTATACGGTATAATATCATAAAAAAATATATTTTTTATGATGGATTTCAAGGATGCTAACCTTTTATTACGTATCGCAAGTCAAGTTTAAAAATCGGCATCAAAATCATCCACTACGGCGCTGGATTGAGCGGGTTGGTCATAAACCAAACGAACATCTCGCCATCCCATCTGTTTGATATGAAGACCGAAAATTTGGTCCAATTTGGAATGAAGTTCTTTTGCTTGTGGTCCTTTTGTTCCAAAATTCTCTTCGTGCCAGATTTTGAAGGCTTGATTGACATCCGTCTGTTTCAACCATTGTCCGTTCGCCTTTTCTATTTTTTCGTCGATGAACTGTGAAAGGATATCCTGTTTCTTCTTATATTCCTTGCTCGCCTCCAAAACAGTATTACAATCCACAACAACGCCTTTGGTCTCCAATATTTTATTCACTAACATCGAAAGGAAAACCGATTTCCATTCATCGAATTTCTCATTAATAGTAGGGTCGATTTTGAATTGATACGGTTTATATTCATCGCCTTCTACTGGTTCTTCTGTAAAAAGGGAAAGGAAAGGCACTACACGAATACGTCTCCATGTTCCGTGGTCTTGTGCTTTGATTTCAGGCAAAACGTTTGCGCAAACGACTAATTTGAATTGGGGAATGAAAGTGACAGGAGAACCATAAAGCCCTCTCGCTTGAATTGCGTCCAAACCGCTCGTCAATTCTTTTAGAATACCTTCATTAATAACATCGCCCTGTCTCGGCTCTTGCATAACAGCAAATCTTTTCCCCTTGAGTTTCACGATTTCAGGAGCCAGTCCACCGACACCTACACGCTTGTTTGTAACGACTGCTGTTAAAGGAAGCTCACCTTTATATTCGCCTAATACTTTTGTCATCAAAGTAACTAACACCGATTTACCGTTTCGACCTCCACCAATATAATTATTAAATGTCTGGTTTTCAGCGGTTCCTACAAGTGTCGACGCCAAATGACTCCACATATAATCTAATAGCTCAGGAATAGGAAAGAGTTTCTTCATAAAATCGGTGATTTCGTCAATTGTTTTATTGTATTTTTCGGATAAAGGGAAATATTCAATATTCGTCGACATAGAAATATAATCGTCCGGTCTACCATCGCGAAAAACGCCTTCTTTGAAATCCCATACACCGTTGGAACAACAGAGAAGATGCGGATTGGTATCTATCTTTTCATTAAATTGACTGTCATAAAAGATGTCTTTGGCGGCATCCATTAGATTACGTTTATCCGGTGTGCGACCCAATTTCGAATGAATTTCGATTGCCTTTTGTGCTCTGGCTGCTAATGCCTTTGCTTTTGGGTCATCGGGGTCTTCGAATTGCGAGATTGCCGCCCAAAGACTCTTTGCTTTGTTCCCATATAAATTTCTCAATTCCGTTGAGATGACTGTTCGCAAAGATGTTCCACAATCGATTTCGACCCATCGATGACCTCTATATTCATACCAACCATTTTCGCGAACACTAGCACAGACGAAACTCTCTTTCTTCAATTGATATAATACTTTGCCGATATCCCAATCCGTAGAGCCTTGAACCTTCTTATCATCCAGTCCCATGTTGCTTCCTAATCCGCTGTCAAGCGATTGTTCGATATAATAATCAATACTATTTTCACGAACCTCTTTATATTTGTCTGGGACTTCTGCCTTGGCCCAAAATATGATAGAGCGAAGTTTCAGTCCATTACGCATTTTCTCGAACTTATTCCATTGCTCCCATAAATTAGAAACATCCATGAAAGAGAATGTCGAACTCTGTGCGCTGAAAGCAAGCCAAACGATGAACAACGCAGGGCTTATATTTCGTAAAGCGCATCCAACCTTGAACCAGCGGTCATATGACCCCTTCTCGTAAAAATGCGCCGGCAATATCATCGTATACGAATAGGCTTCGTATTCACAATATCTTTCTGGTGGCAAACTGTCTAGATAGGCACGCAAATAGGTATCCAATTGTTCTCTGGTTCGAATCGCCAAAGGATTGAAATCCATTTCGATGACTTGATTTTTCAAATCCGGAGAAGGAGCCCTTGCCACCGTCGGTTTCTTTGAATCCTTCAAAGAATTATATTCAGCCAACACTCCTGTTGATAAAAACGGGGTTTCGTGGTCTGGATATCTTGCGGATAATTTGAAAATATCCTTTTTCATATCAAAAATGGATGAATCTGAAAAAGTGGTCGAAAATTCCTGGTCTGAACTGTCATAAATAGCTGTGAAAAACCCAATCAATCGATAAGGTTCACAACCAGGTTTTCTAGAGCCTATGAGTTGCCAAGGAGTGCCGCCTTTGCTGATTCCCTCATCAAACACCGCCTCCCAACTATTCGTAATAGGGATTCCAGACCAAATATCCATAATGTTCTCAATTACTTTCTTACGAATAATTTGCTGGACAATATGGTCACAAGCCAACGTAAAGATAATATGAATACCATCCTTTGTGATATTATCCGAAACAACTCGATTGACAGTTGGTTTTTGAAATATAAATGCTTGAATTTTTATTCCATCGTCTAATTGGAAGACTTCTTTAAAAATGGCTAAATAGGAATCAATTAATTCGGCAATATTATCTTGTGTATATTGTCGAGTAGTAACCGAAAAATCGTGACGAAAATCCACATCTACTAGGATTGGACCCGTTTCTAATTGTGTTTCAGTCAAATATTCCGGATTACCTTTGACAAAAACTTCTTGATAATATACTTGTATGAACTCTGGATAGTTTGTAAAATTGAACTTTCCTCCATAGACTTGGTGTTCGGTGCTTCCAATACGTGTATTCGTAATAGAGCCACTTTCGCCTTTTTGAATTTTATATGGTTTCATATAATCAGATAAATTTATAATATTTGTGTCTTTAGATGGACCTACTGGTATTGTTCTCTTGGAGGTTGTCGCTTTCATCTAGGTTATAATAGAGATATATATTTAAACTATTTCTTCACCATTTTGAATCAATTTTGTCAAAGAACGTATATACAACGGATATTAGGTTTATCATAAAGGAAATAATATGGAAGGGTGTATATAATGGAACGTATTGGTTTATACTGACGCTTGAATTATTGATGAACAAAACCACCAGACAGAAATATGTGGAATACTCTGACCCCGTATTACACGAAGAAGAAAAAACATTCAAAGAAAAAGTCGAGAAGCGGAACGGATTTTGGATATAACAAAAGCATATTTAGAGAACCCAGATAAACAAGTAACATTAGATATGAATCACGCTTTTTATGAATATGCTAAGAGATGTATAGCACATTTTTATACCTTTTAACATTTCAAATACCGACCCAAAGGGTCGGTATATTTGAATGTTATTAGGTAACTGTTACTTTTCACCGATAAATTGCCTTTTATACCCGAGAAATCGCCTTTGGCGATTTCAGGGTTATATAATCGGCAATTCATTACGTAGTAAAGGTGAAAAGGTGTAAGACATAGATGTCAATATGAATGACGGTGAAATTACTCTTTTTGCTTAAGGTAATTATACGAAACCAATTCTAGGTGAACGTATGAATAAAATTTCCAGTTATGTATAAAAATATATATATTTATAAAGAGAATGAGAACCAGAAGAACATATTACCGACGTCATCAACGAACCCAGAGAAAAAAACCGTTACATATGGGGGAACAGACGATGAGTTGTAGTCCAATCGTGGCATCAAAGCGTATTAACGGTTCTACTTGTTTAACACCGGAAATCCTTCAGTCGATTAAAGTGGCGTTTAATAAAAAGAATCCTACGAGCCCAATAAAAGAGAGTGACCCGACCAAAATTTGGTGGGCTTTAAAAACCCGGCTGGATTGTCAAAAAGAGGATTGTTGGTTGGATAGTTTATTTGAACCTTCTATGAAGGAAAAAATAAAACGATTTATTTTTGCGCCGAAACATCCGCCAGAATGGAAAAAGAACCCTACAGAATGGTTGACGAATTTTGATATTGAAAAAGTGATGAAGCAATACGAAATAAGTAATCCTGAATTCAAATTTATTGGTCCTACAACGATTGATTTTGATACTCGTCCAGAATCTTGGGGTGGAAAATGTGTTTTAGAGGATTTATGTAATTTCGATTTAGCGCGTTTTATAAGAGCCAAGAGAACTAAAATTGGAATTGTTTTGAATTTAGACAAACATTATCAGGGGGGTAGTCATTGGGTTTCTTTGTATATCGATATTAATGATAAAATTATATTCTTTTTTGACAGCGCTAACAATCCTATTCCTCTAGAAGTGTATAAGAAAATCAGTAAAGAGGATATAGATGATTCTGTGAAAAAGCCATTAGTAAATAGGATTATCGAACAGGGTCATAAAGAAGGTATTGATTTTAAATTTTATACGAATCAAGGGAATCAGCACCAAAATGGTAATACTGAATGTGGTGTTTATTCTCTGTTTTTTTTAATAACGATGTTGACTGGTGAAAACCCTTATACGAAGGGCGTAATGCCGATGATGTCACGTATCCGGTTATTTCGTAAAAAGAGAATACCAGATAAAATGATGATAGCTTGTAGAAAGATTTTTTATAATGAATAACAATTTCTAAAGATATATCAAGAAAAGATTTATGGGACGTAATACAAAACGTGTATCTATAAAACCAAAAAGAAAAACGATAAAAAAATCGGCGAGAAATCGTGTTTGGTTGTTTCGTAAAGACAATCTAGTCGTTTCTTTTAAAACCCCTTTTTTACATATTCAAAAAGAGAAAAAAGGCGGTGCTGAAACGGAAAACAGAGTAGGAAAAGAATTAGTAGAGAACATAAAACGAAAAATGGAGAATAGTAAAATAGGATATACACCAGAAGAATATGAAGCAGTTGAAAAATTATTGAATAGACAGGATTTATGTAATATTCCGGGTAAATTATCGTCTATGGCTTCTGTCGCATATAATTCTTTGACTAAAAATGCGATTTCATTAGGCCAATTTTTAGCCCCTTCACCAGAGAATGTAGAACAAAAAAATGAAAGCACTATTCGTGTTTCTTGGTTTCCTCGTTCGAATCTACATTATAAACGCGGAAATTCGACAGCAAGAGATAAAACCGATTTTAAAATGGGCGATGTAGTGGTGAATATTGAACCAGAAAAATACGCAAATACATCTAGTTATTTTAATGGGATGTTTGGTTCCGTAGAAGACCTTCTTACTGATATTATTGCTGGAAAACGAATACCTAAAAAGGAGCACGTTATTAAAACCGTTTCTCATCAACCACAACTCGATTTAGAAGAAGCAACACAAAGTCCAATTGAACTATCTACGAAAAAAGAAAAAGGTTCTCAAGAAAAAAAGAAATAAAACCAAAATAATATATTCATATAATGTCATTATTTATTAGTAAAGAGAATCAAACCCTTCTTTATGATATGATTCATAAAACCCCTGAAATAAATACTGCGTTCTCTTCTATAGAGCAAAAAAACGAATGGTTTCGAAATATCATTCAAAATCATTATCAATCTCTCCCCCCTAATTTAACTCGCGAATTGTTATTGTCCACCAATCGCCAAGTATTAGCATATATGGTAAGTTCTCTTAGGGAAAGGGTGAAATCGGCATCAAACACGGCGAAAGTTCAATATACTCCTATTTATGACAATCCAAAACCGAAAGCCATAGATTTTAGTGAAAAAATAGAAGACGAAGTGATTACCAATATGGCCGAATTAATCGAACAACAAAAACGAATGAGAGAACGCGAATTACAAGAGTATACTCCGCCTCCCCCGGCGACACCCGAAAAGGTAAATATTTTAGAGGATTTACCGAAAAATGTTCTCCAACCAACCGATTTACACCTTTCCACAATCAAACCGCATCCTTCAGTGACAGTTATGAATGGTGTAAAAGACCGACATGTAAGGTTCGAAGAAAATTCTCAATTAGAAGAGCGTTTATCCAGAATAGAAACAAAAATCGAAGATTTAATCCGTCTTTTTCGAGAACATCACCAACCATCGAGCGAGAATGTCATAAAGGAAAATATTAGTATATTGAAACAAATGATTCATGAAAAGGATTCATGAAAAGGATTCATAAAAATATATAAATATAATCCTTTATGACAAAGAATAGAAGGTTTTATGGAGGTTTTGAAAAATGTTTTATATATTAATCTAGACCATCGAACAGACCGATTGGACCACGTGAAGTTCGAACTTGAAAAAATAGGAATCCGGGACCCTATACGATTTCCTGCTGTAAAAATGCCGGCGGGGAATGTCGGGTGTACAATAAGTCATATTCGCTGTTTGGAGATTGCTAAAAAAAATCAATGGCCGGCGGTTTTTATTTGTGAAGACGATATTACATTTACTCAACCAGATGTTCTCTTGAATAGTTTAAAAAAAATGGTGGAATCTGGGATCGAATGGGATGTTCTCGTGATTGGTGGGAACAATTGTCCTCCATTTATTCAAACTACGGAATTCTGTGCCCGTGTAATGAACGTTCAAACTACGACTGGCTATATTGTCAAAAAGGAATATTATGATATTCTTTATGACAATTTCAAGGAGGGTTTAGACAAATTAATAAGAGAACCTGAAAAGAAGAAACTGTTTTCTATTGATATTTATTGGAAAGAACTTCAAAAAACGGGGCGATGGTATATGTTATTACCTTTGACGGTGGTTCAATATTACGACTATAGTGATATTGAAGAAAAAGTGACGGATTATCGTGGGATGATGCTCGATTTTGATAAAAAAGCTTTGATTGAACGATTGATGAGAGAACAGCAACAAGAGGCCGAGAAAAAAAAGTTATTCAAAATGTCTAATTTTCATTCATAATAATAATATGTTCTCGAACTTGGTTTATGAGTTGGATATAATAACGTGTCATAAAGACGGCAATTATATAATAGCCGAAAAGTTGTAAATCGTTTTTGGCTGTTGGATGAGGTCGAATATTTGGATTCGGGTGATATATCCAGCAGAAATATAATCCCCAATAAGATGATATGAAAATGAGGTCAAAAAAAGCCATTTTCATATATTATTTTTTTGTTTTTATATAATTATGGATAAATGGGTTCATAGATTTTGAAAAAGTGTTCGATATCTTCTATATCGGTTGATTTCTTTATGACTTTTTTTGTCACTTTTTTCGTTTCTTCGTTGAAGGTAAATCGGGTAATATGGATAATTCGAGAGGGTTCTTCCTTTGTTTTACAAGAGAACAACCTGCGATTTACAGGAGTTTCTGGTAAAGAATGAAGTTCCCAACATTCTACAGGAGTATTTTGAAAAAGGGATTGTAATACGGACATTCTATATGTATATACCTTTATGAAAAAATTCGTTCGATTTTCTGGTTCATTTATCCATAAGTTGTAAAAACTGTGACATAACCCCCTTGTTTTTTTCGGCATATGCTTGACTCTTCAACGTGGCCTGATATTCTTTTGCCGCCATTCGTTCTTTGAGAATCTGCTGTTTCTCTTCGAAAAATCTTTCGTGCTCTGACCTGTCAACGTGTTGAATTTGTAGGGAACCACGTTCTCTTTGTAAATGGTCCATCGAAGAAAATTTGCGGACATTTTCATAATCGCGTTCTGAAACCGCCAATATAGTTTGGTCTTTATGAACTTTACGTAAATCATCGTATTTCAATTTACTGAACGGGTCGCTTGTTACATAGGCGTCGTCGTCTTCTGGGTCATAAAGGTTACCATATGATGGGCCGCCCGAATTCATATTTTCAACACCAGTATATTTCACAAGGGATGCGGATGTTCTTTTTATTTGGTCGATTGCGGCTGATAATCCAGTAGTAGATTGGACATCGTCGAATTGGTATAGAGGGTCATTCTTTTTAAACCAATCATTCGCGTCTGGTTTAGGGCGAGTGTCTACGACCATATTTTCAAACAATTTATTGAATTTGTCTTGAAATTTTTCTTGGCCCATTTCATTCATCGTTTTTTCAATCGTTTTCGCAGTTTTACGGTCAGGAAGACTTTCATTCAAAGGTATATAAGTTTGTTTTGTAGTAGGAACATCGGCGGACGTTTTCGAATTTTCATTATAATAATTGACAACTAAATCAAATGCTTTTTTATAAAAAAGGAAATAATCGGGAGGTAATCGCGATTTGTCTGGATGCATTTTGAGAACCATGAGTTTAGCACGTTTTAAATCATCGATAGTGATATTGGAGGTCAATTGGAAAAGTTCTAATATTTCACGAAAAGAATACATATTGATATTGAGATTATGGGATTTGTTATTTAGAGAGCACGATTTCATTCTTGATATGAACCAATATATTATTTCTTTATGACATACGCAAAAAAATCATTATATATTTATCATAAATATATAAAAAATGTTTAAAACTATGACATTTACTACTATATCGAAAACACCTGTTACGATGTCTTCTACTATTCCTTCCAACGTGATTAGAGAATTGTCTAAAGACCAATTTGCGAATGCTTTACAAAATAATCGTGGTGCACTTGTCATAAAGTTTGGAGCTGAATGGTGTGGTCCTTGTAAAACGATTGAGCCTTTAGTAAATGATTGGATGGCCAAATTTCCTCCAAGTATTCAAGGCGCCATTATTGATATTGATGATAATTTCGAGATTTATGCTTTATTAAAATCGAAGAGACAAATCAACGGAGTTCCTACTATTATGTGTTATAAACAGGGCAATATCACTCCAATTCCAGACCATATTGTAGTAGGAACCGATGTAAATAAAATCAACCAGTTTTTTACACAGTGTTTGACATATGCTTAAGGGGATTTATTTATGTTCTATGTTTCTTCGTTCTTCTCTGTGTTCTTCTTCTCTTTTTTCCACCTTTGGTTTCCACCGGTAAAGAAGGTTCTCCCATTTCCTCTTGTTTTTCCTCTGGTTCTTCTGGGGGGGCGACTTCCTCTTCTGGTGGGACGACTTCCTCTTCTGGGATTTGTTCAACTGGCGAAGAAATATCCTCCGGTAATGGTGCTGTCAAGTTTGTCATAAAGGAAGAATTTGAAACGGTAGAATCGACGACTTCTTCCACTAGTTCATCTGGTTCCATAATAGTCATATAGGCTAATACAATAGTCGTTACGGTTATCATTCCATAAGTAAATAAAGGAATCCCTCCAATTCCAGCAAAAAATCCGTCATAATTACTATTTGTTGGCATAAGTTATATTATCAAAATATATTTATTTCATTATTCCATTCATCCCATAATCCTCCAGAATTCATTTGGAATTTTTTTATTTCGTCGTCCTTCAAAACATCTTTTACAATATCATTATTTTTGACATCTTCCAAAATGGGATTTGACGACTTATAATTTTCCAATTCCATATATTTTTTTTGAATAATGATATTACGTTGAATCATAAAAATATCCATTACATCTTTTTCTTGTATGATATATCTTTCATCAAACCCCGATATAGATT
>Ga0315905_10004835_pt1 | contig 13780 bp, 14 predicted proteins | sample LakEriMetagenome_5_FD_203522 | JGI IMG/M metagenome (GOLD analysis project Ga0315905, IMG submission 203522) | Freshwater fungal communities from buoy surface, Lake Erie, Ohio, United States - Buoy 4 MA121 | ecosystem: Environmental > Aquatic > Freshwater > Lake | place: USA: Lake Erie, Ohio... | reverse complement strand
CGAGGGATCAATCGGAGATATTGAACCACAAGAATCAGACGATACAGGACTTGAAGAAACTCGACAAAAATAAAATGTTTGTACCTAAACCAAAAAACAAGGTATCTATCATAAGTAAATTACTTACGATATTAGGTTATGGAAAAAAAAGGTGAATTATTAAATCAGCTGGCATTAATATCAGATTTAATTGAAAATTTAAATGCGGATATAAAATCAAACACAATTGTCTTCGAAGTATCTAAAGTTGAATTCGAAAGAATACTTGAAATAGTTGAAAAAAAATACAATAGAAGATCACAAAAAGTTAAAAACTCTTTCACACTGTCGATTGGTAAAATAGATGTAGTTTTTAATACGAGTAATGCCTAAATAATTCACTTCTCTTAAATCCCTTAGATTCTAATAAAGGGTAAAGTAATTTTCTTTGATGAGTAGTAACGTCTTTAACGAATATAAAATTGCCACGTTTCTTTTTAATTAAATCCTCTTTTACTAATTCAAATAATCTCTCAGCGTCGGAAATATTTTTATTACCAAACATCTTTATGTCATTCTCAATTTGTATGAAAAGATTTTTGTTTAATGTAAAAATTTGAGCAATCTCAGTTATAGGTGTAATTTGATTCAACACCTCATGATAACGAATTCTTTTTTTTGTTGCAAAATCATATATTAACTCTTCCTGCCAATAAGGTATAATTTCTTTGATTCGAAATTTATCACCCTCAATTATTGCTGGCTCATTCCTACCTAAACTATCTTTAACCCATACCGCAGTCGACCACCTATTATTAGGAAATATCAATGCCAATTCAAATGTAAGTTCTTTGTTTCTTTTCCCACCTTGTGATTTAACAAAGGGAGGTTTTCGTTCAGTCTTAAATTCTCTCCAATATTCATATACGGTGGTCCTTTTCATACACCGATACAATATCTTTACCTTTTTCTTATTACAAAAAAGTACTATAAAATATTTTCCATTTTTCATAGAAATTTACTTATTAGGGAATAGACCCCATATACAGAGGCAATCCCAAGGATTACCATAAAGAAAACGACCATTCTTTCATTTTTTATGATTTCCTTTTCCATTCTCTTTCTTTCTTCTTTTTTCTTACATTTTGAACAAGCCATACTAAAATATAATCTTTTAATTTCTTTTTATCAATTTTTTTGTCTATATTTTTTAAATAGATAAAATGTTTAAAATATGATAAGTTACATCGGAGGTAAGGCTCGAATCGGTAAATGGATTGTACCATTTATCCCAAAAGACATTGAAACATACGTAGAGGGGTTCTCAGGTATGTTTTGGGTATTTTTTAATATGGACATAACAAAGTATCCGAATCTTAAAACGGTGGTCTATAATGACTTTAATAGACTAAACACGAATCTTATGAAATGGTCTAAACAATATGATGTATTGTGGAATGAGTTAGCGAAATACCCTTGCCAACAATTAGGGGTTGTGGATACTCCACCTGAATACGCACAAATGTTCGATGAATATCAAAAAGAAGTGTTCAATCCTGAGTTGGTGATTACCGATGAGAATAGTTTGGAGATAGCAGGAAAATACGTTTACGTCTTATGTCAAGTATTCTCAGGTTCAAAACCCGAAACCGCATCGTACACAGATTATAAAGGAAAGTATCGTTGTAAAGTATTAATCTTCATGGATAAATTGAAGAACCCAAAATTCCGTGAACATTTTGATAAAATTACATTTGTAGAAAACTTAGACTTCCAATCTGTAGTTGAAAAATACGATTCACCAACGACGTATTTCTATATGGACCCTCCATATTGGAAAACTGAGAACTATTATTCTAATCACGACTTTGATGCAAAAGACCACGAAAGACTTGCAGAATGTATTAAATCAATACAAGGAAAATTTAGCTTATCGTATTACGATTTTCCTAAATTATCTGAATGGTTTCCGAAAGAGGAATATAAATGGGAACAAAAAGACTTCGCAAAGGCGGCAGCCGCAAAAAAAGACGGTAAACAAAATATGGGAACCGAACTTTTAATAATGAACTATTAGTTCAGTATTTATTAAAAATTAGATTATTATGGATACTATTTGGTATATAGTGAAAGTGATGCCTGGAAAAGAAAGATCATTAACTGAAGATTTCAATAAACAAATATCACAAGAAAAGATTAAAAATATAATTCGTTTCGTTTGTCCAACAGAAAAAGAATTCGTTATTGTTAAAAATAAGAAGGTATTAAGAGAAAAAGTACTTTATAGTGGGTATCTTTATTTCGAAACCCCAACAAAATTACAGGATAGTGATTTAAAGAGTATTGCACATTTACCGAACATCATGGGTATGATGGGAGACAAAACACCTGTGTTATTAAGAGATTCGGATATTAGACGTATTTTAAAAGATGACAGTTTGGACAATCACATTGAATCTAAACGTACAAAATATATATCGGGTGACAGAGTAATGGTATCGGACGGACCATTTAATGGATTTGAAGGAGTTATATCAGAAGTAAACGGAGAAAAGGTATCAGTTGAGGTAAAAATTTTTGGTAGAAATACTCCTGTTGAATTAACTTTGTCTCAAATCGAAAAAGTATAATGCCTCCAGAAGTTTTAATATATATACAGACCGTAAAAAATTACTTCAAGACAAACGAAGAAGCAAGAAATTATTTCTTGAATGGAAATGATGAGGAATTATTTTTTAAACATCTATCAGAGATTTCTCAAAAAAATTTTGAAAAAAACGGTGAAGTGATGTTGGACAAAAATCAATTCGAATTATTACGAACCACAACCATGGTTATTACAATTGCCGTTAAAGAAGATTTTCCTGAAGAAAAAACAATCGAAGAAAAGATATTCCAAGATTTCGGAGGGTTCGGTAAAATTTGTCTTAACTAACTTTATTTTTTAACTGATTTATAATACCTTTAGTATATGAAAAGAAATATACCAGAATCTTATCTTTTATACGAAACAACTTATGGAAATGAGATTCCGTCTGAACAATATTTCGTTATTTTATTCGATGAACTACCATCAAAGTATGTGAATTCTAATATTCACTACGACCCTACAATTGTTGACCATATTAAATCATTAGGTTTCATCGAAGAATCCTGCATTTACACAAACAATAGGAGATATGACTTGTCATCACAATCACTTTATATTAATAGAGATAAACAATTGATGATTAGATGTAATGGAAGTGTTGATAGAACAAAAAATAATTTAATTCAATTAGAATTTATTTACATCGTTAAAAACGGAATTTTAGAAAGTCAAATCGATTTAGAAATTTTTAAAGATTACGAACGTAAGAAGAAAAAATCGAACATCCAACTTGTTAAAAGTGACATGGGTCATTTAGACACTGAAGAATATGACTTACATGTTAATCAGATGGATTTGGAATTAAACTATGGTGAAAAATTTGTTAAGGTACATGACGTAATTGTTGAGAAACTTAATGAAAATAATGGTAAAGGTATAATTTTACTACATGGGGACCCTGGCACAGGAAAGACTTCATATATAAAATACTTAACCAGTTTAATTAAGGAGAAAGATATTCTTTTCATCCCACCATCAATGGCGGAAATGCTATCCGAACCATCTATCATACCATTTTTAATGGACCATAAGAATTCAATATTAATTATTGAGGATGCGGAGAGAGTAATCTCAGATAGAGAGGGTAATGGGTCACCAGCAGGTGTATCAAACATATTAAATCTAACTGATGGTATTTTAGGGGATTGTTTGAGTATCCAAATTGTAGCAACGTTCAATATGAAACGTGAAAAAATTGACCAGGCTCTCCTTAGAAAGGGTCGTTTAATTGCCGAACATAAATTTGAAAAGTTAACAATTGATGACACAAATAAATTATTGAAATATTTAAATAAAGAACACACCTCTGAAGAGTCCATGTGTTTGGCAGACATCTATAATATCGATGTTGAAGTATATAAATCAAATAAAACAAGTAAAATAGGATTTTAAAATGGAAAATGTAACCTCAGAACAAGTAAAACAATTACAGGCGGAAGGAAAAAAGATATTAGTCGATTATTGGGCTAAATGGTGTGGACCCTGCAAAGCGTTAATACCAAGATTAGAGATGTTGGAGTTACAATATCCTGACGTAACCTTTGTGAAGGTTGATGTTGATGAAAATATGGACGCGGCATTAGATTTAGGAATTAGAACTGTACCAACAATTATGATTTATAATGGTGAAGAATTAATTAGTCGTTCCTTAGGTGCTAATAATGATATTGTTTATAAAGATATTTTAGATTCGTTATAATGAGAAATATTATTATCGTTTTTACTTTAAGGGGTTGTTTTCATTGCAAAGTATTAAAATCAAAGTTGAATCAAGAAAACATCGGGTTTACTGAGATTGAGGTAAGTGACAACCAAAAAATTTGGGACCAAGTCGTAGAACAAACGGGACATAATGTGTTGCCAACAGTGTTTGTGAAGAAAGAAGGAACAGACGACGGACCGGTTTTTGTACCTAATAGGGACTTTAAAAACCAAGACGACTTAATAGAAAAATTAAAAAATTACTTATAAAAAAGAAAGGGATTAAAAAAATCCCTTTTTTTATGCGGGAACCTAAATAAAAAGTATTTATGTAAAAGACTTTACTTTTACATGGCTTTACAAAAGATTAATTGGTTACAGATAGATACGGCAAACGTCCCATCGGGTTCGGTTGTTGATTTAGGTTCCATTTCGAAACCTCTTCACGCGGTTTATGCTGAAAATTTATTTGTATCTGGAGTTGAGTTAAGTGAATTTATCGGAGGTATTGGTGTCGAGGAGTTAAACCTTTATACTGCATCACTTAAAGACGGTATCGAGTTAACGGGTTCAAATGTAACCATCAAAGGTAATTTATTAGTAAAAGGTACCACTACATCGGTAAATTCAAATGTTGTCACAATAGGTGATAACGTAATTGAATTAAATGGTACTGAAGGTCTTTATGGTGGTTTATTAATTAAAGACCCAACCACACCAAATCAAATATCAGGTTCTTTATTATGGGACACAACCAACGATAGGTGGATTGCGGGTCCTCTTGGTTTTGAAGAACCAATCATATTACAATCAAATTTAGATAATTTATCGGGTTCATTAACTGACAGAATTGATAGTATATCTGAAACTGTTAACGCAAGTAACATTTGGAATGAAACTGGTTCATTTTATGCTACTACGAACGATTTACAGGTTACAGGTTCAATGACTATCAAAGGTGATTTAAGAGTCGAAGGAACTACAACATTAATAAAAAATGACTCGGCATTGAACTCATTAATAGTATCAGGTGCCATGTCAGTGGTAAAGAATCAATTTGCATCGGCGTCAATCTCAATTGAGAATTTAGGAGTTTTATCGGATAGAATGAAAAATTCGGTAATTGATTGTGGAGATGGGTTTTTCTAATTTAAAATAAAGTATTTATAATAAAACAAGTAAAAAAAGAACATGGCACAAATAATTAAACACAGAAGGGGTAGTATAAGCCAACTTAAAGATGTTACAGCTAAGGCTGGTGAATTGGTAATGGCTACTGGTTCGATTAATGACTTAAACGGTCCATTTATATTCATCGGTGAATCAGAAAACACCGTTGGTGGATATAGATCCGTTTCTAAATTATATTCAGGAAACCAAGCACCAACAATATCCAGTTTGGCGTATGGTACGGTTTTAGACGGTACACCATATTACGCTGCAGGTAATGAAACATTATACATCCTATCTTCTGGAGGAAATACTGCGTTAGATTTAACAGGTAATATTGAAGGTAACACAATTAGTGGAGTTACAATAAATAACTTAGTGTCAACAAATGTGTCGGCATCATTTTTTACAGGTTCTTTCGTAGGAGACGGTACTAATTTATTCAACATTCCAGCAAGTGGAGTTACAGGTTTAAATTTATCGAGAATTGCTAGTGGGGCTTACACGGCTTCAATATCTGATATTGGAGGTTTTCAAGTTAACACAGATGCATCAATTACGGGAGCATTAAATGTTGACGGTTCATTAGTGGTTACTGGTTCTTCAACCTTATCGGGTAACACATATACACAAGACATACATGGTCTTGGTGGTGAATATTTGATTTTACATTCGGATGATTATGTTCAAATGCAATATGACGGTCCAGGTGGTACTAAATACCTATGGATAGATGAGAATGGAATTTCTGCGGAAGGAAATACATCAGTAACAGGTTCTTTAAGTGTTAGTGGAGATACCTCATTAACGGGTTCGTTAATTGTATCAGCGGGAGCTGCGGTCATAGACCAAGGAGTCGTTTCACAAAATAGTAATGTAATTTTAACTAGTGGTTCAAACTTAATCATTCAAGATAGTGGTAACTTACAAGTTGCAGGAAACGCATCAATCACAGGTTCACAATATGTTGATAACGTAGTCTCAAGAACAGGAAATCAAATTAATGCATTACACCTTAATGGTGGAACATTTAATGCTCCCGATGTTGAATTAACATCTGCGGGTGATATTTCATTATTCGCTGAAGGTGGTACAGTTAATGTAACAGGTTCAATGAGAGTTACTGGTGACATCATATTCAGCGGTAGCATCAATTTAGGTGATTACACAGGAGACACAATCAACTTCAACGGTGAAGTTAGTTCTTCTATCTTACCTCAAACAGGTTCATCATTCGATTTAGGTAGTTCAGGTCAAACATGGAATAATGTTTGGGCTGAAAACGCACACTTCACAAACATTTCATTAAACTCAATTGCGTTTGATGGTTTAACTGAAGGAAGAGTTGTTACTGTAGGTGAGTCTGGTTCATTGGTTGATTATTCAGGTTTTACGTTCGATGGAGATAATTTATACTTATCAGGAGCTCTTGAAGTAACCAACATTCAAGGTACAGGTTCATTATATTTGAAACCTGATTTAAATGACTCAAGACTTTTTGAAATATACAATACAGGTCCAGCTAACGATATTCACTTTAAGGGTAACGCGGATTACAACTTCTTTGGTGATGACACTAACTACTTAAAAATTGACAACACCATTTCAAAAATTAGTATTGAATCTTCGGGTGGAGTTGATATTATTACCTCAGGTTCATTAAACATAAAAACTGAAGATGGTAACGACCTTCTTGTAAGTTCAAGTAGTGATTTAAATTTAGAAGCCGATACCGATGTAACCATAACCGCTGGCGATGACCTTAGATTATATTCTAATGATGTATTTGCTTTAAGAAACTATAGTTCAAATGACCCTATTACATTAGTTACAAAATATGATAGTGGTGATGATAAGATAATGTCATTTGACTCTAATGGTAATTTAACAATACCAGGTGGATTCACAGGTAGTTTTGCGAACTTATCAAGTGGAGCAACAATCACAGGTTCATTAATAGTATCAGATGGTTCAGGTCTTTTCAATTCATCTTTAATTGCGAACAATAGTAATTTAACATTAGACAATGGTTCAAATATTGAAATGAACCAAGGTCACGTTTATTTTAACGAGGGATGTGGTGACATTTATTATAATACAGGAAACGATAGATTAACAATTTTTAATGATTGTGGTGGTATTAATTTAGGTAGTAGTACATACACATCTAATAACATGTATTTTGATGATGGTAACACATTATATACAAACAATATTTCGGGTTACGAATTAGGGAATTTAAACCTCCAAGCTGAAGGTGGAATTTATTTATACAGTGATGACGATAGATTTATCCAACTTCATGTTAGTAATGATGAAAGTGGTGATAACTACTTGAGAGTTGAACAGGAAGGTGTAGAATTTTCAACTTACGATTTTACATCAGGTTTGACTCACAAAGTATTATTAGATAATACAGGTAGTTTAAAACTTGAAAACGTATCATTATCTTTAACTGGTAGTTTAGGACTTAGTGGCTCATTGGATGTTTATGGTCCAACACATATCCACAACGATTTATATGTTTCAGGTAACTTAGCAATCTTAGGTTCAGGTAGTGTTGTACACATTTCAGCTTCTCAAGTTGATATTGGAACAAATATTATTAACTTAAACACATACGCACCTTTTGAAAGATTCGCGGGTCTTTCAGTATATGACTCTGGTTCAAATGTAGGTGTTACAGGTTCATTACTTTGGGATTCAACAAACAATGTTTGGATTTATTCACATCCTGATCATATAGGTTCAGTGGCATCTGCTCGTTTAATCTCAGGTCCACTTAACACAGGTTCTTTAGGTAATGAAACAGGTTTAACAAACGGACACTTCCCAATTGCCACAGGTGACGATCATATCTCAGATAGTTTATTAACTTATCAAGGTACAACATTAGCATTAAACACTAACAAATTCACAGTTGATTCTGAAACAGGTGATACTTTAATTCACGGAAACTTTACAATTGAAGGTGTAGGTGGAGTTGACAATGGAAACTATTCATCATATATTGTATTTAGAAATGATGATGATGTTTTAGGTTTCGTTGGTACTAGTGATACAGGAAATGTAACCGATAGATTGTTAGGGTACAACTCATCAACAGGAGTGTTAGAGTTCTCAAGTTTGATTGACGGAGGAACATATTAATAAATAAAATAAGGGGAGCAAGTCTCCCCTTTTTAAACATATAAAAATGGCAATAAGGTTTAGTAATGGTTTTGGTATAGGTGGCTCAAATAATGGAGGAGGTGGTAATAACCCAACTCCAACACCTACGGCCACATCAGGTCCATTATCACAATTTAGTCCTAATGGGTCAATTGGTCCAAATGGTTTAATTACATGGTTAGATTATACAACAGGTATTAATGCAAGTAATAACTTAATAGATCAATCACCATTCAATAATGAATTTACATACTCGGGTTCTAATCCTTGGAGCAATGGTGTAACTGGTTATACATTTACTGGTGGTGGTAGTAGTTACGCTTCGGCAACATCAACAACACAATACAATCAAATTTTAAATTCATTTACGATTGAGATGTGGGTTAAAATACCGTCAATACCAGCTACTATGTCATTATTAGCCGCTGGTGGTAATAACAGTGGTGGATGGGCGTTAAGAATGGATAATAGTGGAACGGCATTAAATTTTGTTAAATATAATGTTTCGGATCAAACCGTTTATTTAAATTCTCAATTCCAAAGTAACACTTGGTATCACATTGTTGTGGCACAAGGAGGAACATCATTAACTTATATGGTTAATGGTGAGATAGTTGGAGCAAGTAACTCGGGAGCAAATAACAATCTTAGTATTCCTAATGGTACGGTGAACATTTCAAAAGATTTCTACACCAATACTAACGTAGGATTAGTTCTTGGTTCACTTAAAGTTTATGATTATTGTAGAATAAGTTCTGATATTACTGATGACTTCAATAGTAGTAAAGGAGGTTATGGATTCGTCGTTCCAACGGCAACACCTACATCTACAGAATCGTTACCAACAGGAACACCGGAACCAACAGGAACACCGGAACCAACACCAACACCGTCATCAACACCTAACCACGGATTCCAATATACATTAATTGATAGAACTAATATAACAGGTCCGTTCGGAACCGAGTTTAGCTTGGCTTGTGAAGGATTAACTTGTTTAGGAGAAGAAACTTGTACTATAAGTGGTTATTCTAATCATTATTTCGATAATGGAGATGTAAGTGTTGGTGATTATTCTTACATCGATGCAAATTCAAATGTTGTAGCATCGATAACAGATGGTTATTATATTTTTTCCAATGGTGAGATTATAGCACCTGTCATATTTGAGTTTGTGTCAAATCAAGTTGCTTCAATATCATATTGTCCTTCACCTACTAACCCACCAACTGCTACGGCTACTCAAGTGTTACCAACAGGAACACCAGAACCAACACCGACATCAACACCTGAAATGGCGTTATTAAGTATTAATGTTATACCTCAAATAACAGGTATCACATTTGGTGGTGTGTTATATACTTCAGATACAACAATCAGTGTTGTTAAAAATCAATCATATACTGCGATATGTGTTAGTGGACAATTCTTTACTTTTGATGGTACAGGAGTGGCACCATTAGTACAGAACGCTAATAACATAGCAGTTACGGTTACAGGTGATACTGCAACTTTACGAGCACTTACCAGTCAACCATCACCTTTACCAACACCGACGGCAACTAGTGCTTTGAATCCAACTGGTACACCGGCCCCAACTAATACTTCAACACCGACCGGTACTCCATCACCAACAGGAACACCGGCTCCGACTGGTACTCCAACACCTACAGCAACAGTACAACCACTTGATTTCTCAATATCATCTGATTGTGTGAGTAATGGTAGAATAACAATAACAACATTTGTTGGTGGTAGTGGTCAATATGATTACACACCAAGTTACTTTAACACAGAAGCCGAGGCTTTAAATTCAGTATTTTGGAATCAGGCTTTAAATCCAAATGTAAATATCGCAACAACCGTTGGTTCTGATGGCACATATTGGAGAGCGGTAAGAGATAGAAATAACCAAAGTAATAAAGTTGCGAAATCAATTACTATAAGTTGTGTTCCAACACCAACTCCAACTAATACATTATCGGCGACACCGGAACCAACAGGTACAAGTACTCCGATACCAACTGGTACACCAGAACCAACATCAACATCAACATCGGCACCTAACCCAACCCCAACAGCGACAAGTGCTTCGGCACCAATGACGGTTACAATTTATGAGTCAGGTTCGAATGTTGTTATGTCTGCTTCAGGAACAGTTGACCTTAGTGGATTGACGTTAGTTAATTCAAACTTTGGTCCAATCGGTCAAGGTGGTTTAGGTAGTAGTGCAACATTTATTAGTGGACCTAATATGTCTTATGGTGACACATATAGTGGATTCACATCTACACCAAGTAATTTTGGTTCAGGTGGTGCGGGAGGTGCTAATAGCTCAAGTAGCGGACAAGTGTTTGGTATTATTATAGATCAAAATCCACCATATTTGTTAATATTACCTACAGGATATACTTCAGGTGGAAATATTTCAAGTACTCAAACATTTAACAATACATCATTATCAACATTAGGATTAACTAATGGAACATATACTTATACATGGTCAGGAGGTTCAATTGATGTTGTGGTAGGTGGAACACCTGGCCCAACAGGAACACCAGCACCAACAAGTAGTGGAGCAGGATGGAACTTATTTGTGACTGAAAACACAGTAATTAATCAACCACCATTAGCAAATGGTGAAATATTATTCTATACCACTGCTGGAGGTCCTCCAAGATCTACATACAATCCAAATGCAGGAAGCGCCAATTATCTTATGATATATAAAATGGATAGTGCGGGTACGGATTACTCAACACAATTCACAAATTTACAAAGTAATGGTGGTACAATAAACATTACCCAAAATGGTAACACGGCAACCTATGTAGCAAGTAGTGGTGGTCAAGTTATGTTCGATCCAGCAGGATTTTTATTGGTTTCAACCGCATTACAAACCGTAACAGTAGCAAGTCCATTTACATACAGTGACACAATAACATTAACATTCTCTTAATAAAAATATAAAAACAAAAAATGGGAGTAATATTTGAAAACGGATTTTTCACACAACCAAATGACCAGTCATTTACATTTACATTAACGTCAGATTCTTTTGACCAAAATGGTTATAATAGTTCTGTTTGTGATGATGCTCAAGGTTTACTAATTAATTTTACGGGTATCACAATTACCAGTCCTGGCGATTCCTATTGCGGTATCAACGCAGAATTAAGTGGTAGTAGTCTCACTGAAATCACAAATCTATGGACATCGGCAGGAATTATTGAGGAAAGTCAAGGATATATGTTCAACGTTACGTGGGGTCCTGGTAGTACTATACAAAATGGTGTTGTAAAAGTTGGATTTTACACAGGTAACAATAATAATAATATAAGAATTTGTCCGATTGACGAATCCGATGTTGATTATTTAACTAGTGGAGGTGCTGGTAGTACGTCGTCAATAGCTGGAACATTTAATTTCCCTGCTACATTCACATTAATAACTCCACAAATTCCTAAGGGTGGTTGGTGTTAATAAAGTTATATGATATTTCATAGACAATCACATACAAGAGGTAATCCGACAGCAGATTGGATTACCTCTTTTCGTACATTCTATTTCCCACCTTACTTAGATAAGACTTATACAAATTTCAGTGATTTAGAAACCATCAACGATGATAGAACACAACCGGGTGGTCACGTTCCCGAACACTTACATAAGAACATGGAAATCTTTGGTTATGTAGTTGAAGGATTGTGTCGTCACACCGATAGTCATGGAAATGTTGTTGATGTTCCGGCAGGTGCGGTACAAAGAATGAGTGCAGGTAGTGGAATTAAACATACAGAAGGAAATGCGTCGAATAAACCTAATCGTTACTTACAACTTTGGATTAGACCAAACGTTTTAAATACTGAACCAAGACACGATTGGTATCAATTCACAAGAGAAGATAAATTAAATAAATTCTGTAACATCACAGAAAAATTACCAATCAAACAAGACGCAAGATTACTTGCCGGAATTTTTACACAAGATTTCACATTCGATTTAAATCCAAATAGAAATTACTATCTATATGTAGTTTCAGGAACTTCAACAACCAACGATATTCCCTTGATTGAGGGGGATGGTTTAAGTTTTACACAAGAAGAAAAAATTAGTATTACTACTAATAATGAAACAGAAATCATTCTGTTTGATTTGGTTTAGAGAAAACCTCAATTTACTATTTATTTAATCTGAATTTCTATGTATTTATAGAAAGACTTATATAAGTCTTATTAACCGTGGTATATACCACAATCGATTGAGGGAACCATATATATGGCACAAATAGTTAAACTGCGTAGGAGCGCTGTATCCGGCCAAAAACCAACAAACAGCAATTTACAGTTAGGGGAATTAGCATTGAATACTGCTGACGGCAAGGTATTCATGGCGGTGTCAGGTTCGGGAGGACCCTCAGTACAAGAATTAATAGTAACAAACACGGTTAATACTGGTTCAATTTATCTAACAGATAATGTAACCGCATCTTTTTTCACAGGTTCTTTTATTGGTGATGGTACGGGTTTATATAATGTACCGGCAAGTGGTGTTACAGGTTTAAGTTTATATCAAATTATAAGTGGATCAGTTTCAGCATCAATTGCTCCTGATTCAGGTTTTCAAATTAATACAGATACCGCAATAACAGGTACATTATCTGTTAGTGGTGAATTATTTGCAACATCATCACACGCAATTAGTGCTTCATATGCCGCGAACGCTATTATTGTTTCAGGTCAAACAAGAACTTTAACAGTAAACCCTGCAGCATCAACATGGTCATTTAATCACAACTTAGGTTACAAATATCCCGCAATTAATGTCTTTGATGTTAATGATAATGTGATTGTACCAAAAGAAATAAATGTAATTGATAGTAATAATTTAGTTGTTTATTTCAATACACCACAAAGAGGTACAGTAATAGCAACCGTTGGTGGTAATGGTTCGTCAGGTACAAGTGGAACATCAGGTTCCAGTGGTACAAGTGGAACTTCAGGTTCTAGTGGCACATCAGGAAGTAGTGGAAGTAGTGGAACTGCAGGTACTTCAGGAAGTAGTGGAAGTAGTGGAACATCAGGTTCTTCAGGAACTTCGGGTTCTAGT
>Ga0315905_10004834_pt1 | contig 13782 bp, 27 predicted proteins | sample LakEriMetagenome_5_FD_203522 | JGI IMG/M metagenome (GOLD analysis project Ga0315905, IMG submission 203522) | Freshwater fungal communities from buoy surface, Lake Erie, Ohio, United States - Buoy 4 MA121 | ecosystem: Environmental > Aquatic > Freshwater > Lake | place: USA: Lake Erie, Ohio... | reverse complement strand
TCTACTAATGGTTGCGGCCCGGAAGCTCTTCCACCAAATGTTTTGAGTCGTGCTCCGGCAGGGCGGACATTGGAGACGTCCCATTTTGGGATCTCTCCGGCCCAGAGGTGGGCAAGGAGTAAACGTAATGACTTTGCCCAGCCCTCTTTGCTGTCGTGTACCGAGATGGTGTGTTCAGACTCGAAAAGTTTCTCAGGCACTTCTGGCAAATTGGATATGTATTTAGACTCGACAGAGAAGCCGACTCCTGTTCCGCATAACAATATAAACATCGCCTCATCAAACGATTTGGGGTCATCCACTGGGAGATACGAGCAATTATAGACGCAAGTATTATCACGATCAGCACTCTTTCCTGCCGTCATCATAGCGCGCATGGATGGCATCAGTTCTAGGTTAACGATAGAGTTATACAGCTCTGCTTTTAATTCATTGTTACCAGTAATTGCTGGTGTGCGACTAAAAATATAATCTGTAAAACGTGTTACTGTTTCTGGCCATGTTTCACGACGACCTTTTTCATCTTGAAATCGGGCGTAACGGCTGGCAGCAATGTATTCTTGATACTGATCCATTTATTATTCTCTATTGTTATTTAATTAAAGGGAAGAAAACCGCCCGAAGGCGGTTTGGTTATTTGGTGCCAGGAGGGGGATTTTCACACCCCATTCAGTCTTATATTTTGCGAACTGTCTTAAAAATTAGATGATCCTGGCAATACTACTATACTGCAAAGTCAACGGCGGCGGATGTTGCGCCACCTAATTTCTCTCCGTCTGCTAGTTTTTGCACGTTGTTTAAACCACATGCAATACCTTTAGAACCACTTGTATCGTATGGATACAATGTTACTGAAGCACGACCATAGCAACCACTGTAGAACTCGCCTGTGTCAATGATTGGATTAAGTTCTGCGTCTACAACGCCAGGTTTCTCGTTAGAGTTTGCGTTGAAGAAATAGTGACCGGCATATACTGGATCGCTTTTCTCTTCGTCGCCATCACGTAAACCGCCTTTAAGCATCTTAGGAACTGCACCACCAAAGTATGAAGCGTTAGATGCTTTGGTGTCTTCAAACGCTTTATTAAAACGCTTTATTGTATCTGTGTCAGACTTAGGAATCAAAATAGATACAGAATACTTAAGCGTACCATTTGGAGTCTCAGCTGGGGCAAACACGTGAACGTATGAGAAACGAACTTTACCAGTTACAAACTTAGTTTTTGTGCTATTTTTAGCCATGATATTACTTTCTTAACGTAAAGATTGGACTTCAATAGGGGCCAATCTGTCTACCCTTACTACGCATCATGTAGTATACCATGATACTGTAATGCTTCTCTCATTATAGCACTTTTTTTATTTTGCTACCATAATAAGACCTATATTTCCTAAAGCGTAACCAAGAAACATGATGCCAGTTCCCACGCCCCCCTTAACAAATTGATCACATGCTACAACAAAGTATACCACACCTATAACTGCTATTAACCATGTGCTCATTTAAAATCATCCTTTGCAGTTTCTTTTACACGAACCAGTTTGGGAGAACCTTCTGGTCGTTGAACTAAACTGCCTAGCCATGATTCTACTTGGCCTTTCCCCCCTAGCTTAATTAGGGATGGTACCGACTTCATTTTCTTAGGCTCCCAGAGTTCTGCATCTGATAAACCTTTTTCTACAAGCACTTTAGCCGCCAACTCTTGGTCTACAACTTTGCGATGTGTTACGGTTGTTCCAAGTTTAAAACCCCTTGGAATAACTTGCTCGGTAATGGCTTTATTTAAAGCGTAGTCTTCTACGTCATCTGCCCACTGCTTTAGGTCTTGGGCTTTGGAGAGGACTTCGACGAGCTCTTCTTCGCTGAGGAGAGGAGGCTCTTTGAACTCTTGCTTGGCAAGTTCTTGGTTGTAATCGCTTCTAGCACGACACTGCGCTTTCGCCCTGCAGAACTGGCACCAGTCGCCGGGGAGGAACTCGCCTGAGCCACTCCACGCTTTCTTGGCTTTGGGTTTGACAAAGTAGTTGGCCCAGTCGACCAGTTTACTGATGGTGGTACCATCGGTACTGATACTGTCAACTCGGGGCTGATGTATCGTATAACTGACTTCTTTAATTTCTGGGAACTCGTCTTTGAACTTGGAGTACGCACCGAGGGCGTAGAGCCTGAGCTGCGTGTTGTCTTGCGCCGAGACAAAGATTCCTTTTCCAAACTTGAGGTCGATGACGCGAATGGAGTGCTTAGAAAGTATAACCACATCGGCTGTACCAAAGCCGTCAGGCACCCAATCAGAAAAGTCCACGCGTTGTTCAAATAGCGGGGTATCTCCCTCACCGATCTGAGAGCGGACGTATAGAACGTAACTATCGACGTTAGCCTCGAAATCGTCGTTGTAGTAGGGTGTTGCTTTGACGGCGGTAATTTCATTTTCATATTCCTCTATTCCAATTTGTCCAAAATGGTGTCTTAATTTAGCTTCTGCCAGTGCATGCGCCGTCGTGCCTTCTTGACTAAAGTCAAATGCACCTGGTGGGCGTTTTTGTTCTGGGAGGGTTGCCTCTAGTTTGGCGCTGGGTGTGCAGGATAGCCACCTTTTAGAGCCAGAAGCAGAGAGTAATGCGTGAGCAGTCATGTTAGCCTTATTAGTCTGTTTAGAAGTATCTATACTAATGCAAAAAAGGGACTTTGTAAAGTCCCTTTTTGGAAATATATTTTTCTTACGACTTTAGGGCGGAAATGAGTTCAGCTATCTCTTTATTGAAATCGATCTTAACTTCTGCTTTAAGATCTACTTTGGTGTCCCGTGTGTCACGGTAGTCTTCTTGGAACTGGCCACGAAGGGCAATTTCTGCCACTCGGGAGTTGAAAGATTTGTTTTCCACATTGGCTAGCATCATGTTTTCCCAAAAGGCTTGGGCGTAAACTGTAGCTAAATCAAGGGTTTCAGCAAAATGTTCGTTTTCTTTCTTCCATCTTGCTGCGGTATTCTTGCTGATATTGATGGCGGCAAACATTGCTTTTTGGGATGCGCCTTGCCTACCCAAATCTAAAATAGCCTCTGCCATTTCTTGGGTAAACTCTTTTTTGTTTGGGGGTGCTTTTTTAGCTGCCACACTTCCACCTTTTTAGAGCTGCTGCTTTACGAGTTGGTTTGCCGTTTTCGTCTTTCATCGGGCCTTTTACACCAGACATACGAGCGCAGAATGAGTCCTTACGAGCGCCACCTTCGGGCTGTGGTGCCTTAAGATTTGAGCCTGTAGCTGCGTTGTATTTGGCACGGCCTTTGGCAGTTAAACCAGCGCCTTGCGATGCTGGTAGCTTCTCACCACGGCCTATGGCTAACGATACACTGCCACCAGTTTTCATTTTAGGTAGTTTTTTAAAGTCTTCCATTATTTTTTGGCGGTCTTTGCAGACTCTTTAAATTGTTTAGCTGTGGGGGCGCCTTTGGCACCCGGCTTACGCATCTTCTCGCCGCTGCCGGCCTTGATGCGCTCTTGTTTAGCGTGGATGTTTGCGTACAAACCGGGTTTAGCTGCCATTGTAAAGTTTTCCTAAATGATTGTAAAGTTGGCCCTTCTGTTTCTTGGTGGGCCACAACCTCAGTATCCTTAGATTTGGATTACGGGGCTTCCGCGAGTGCTCTTTGTTAATACTAGGCAGGAAACCCCAATCTTGGAATTGGTTACCTGTGGGTCTGGTGGTATTAAGTGCCGATGCCTCCGGTCACACCTTGCCTAGTCTCAAAACTTAAAATACTATGCCAATACCGTTGGCACGTTTAACGATCTTAGTTAACTCACGCTCGTTGGCGTCGCTAACAAATTTGTTTATTTCTACAGCCTTCTCGATTACCTCTTCCACAGTTGGGAATTTAGGCGCCAATTCGGCAAACTCTTTGGCTGTCTTGTCTAGCGCATCAAACGCGGCTAGGTTAGCCTTATACTGTTGCTCTAAAAAGTCTTTGGCTGTCTGGAATACAGAATAGCGTAATTCAAATGGGTTCATTGTAAATCTCCTGTGTGTTGTGTGTGAAAGTAGGGTTCCAAGCGTCTCCCGACGAGTTGTACTACCTATATCTACTAATGCAAAAAACAGGGGAAATCCGCCCTAATCGGGGATAATGATTGTTTTCTTGGGTTGGGATGGAGGGGTTTTGTCTAAGGCATTGCGCAAATGCGGCATAACATCATTTAGCATCATTTTAGCCATTGCTGCGGCCTTTTCCTGGTGCTCAATTTCTTGCTGTGCCGTTGTCATCTTAGCCTTGCGCTCTACCTCGGCTATGACGTTGTTACTAACCCCGGCCCTTTTAAGAAGTTGCTTTAGATTCATCTTGTGCCTTTGCTACCGCCTCTAAACTATCCTTGGCCTGCTGTACCTGGGGACCTGCCTGCTGCTGGATCAAATTAATAAATGCCACGTAAGTTGTGGTTGGTACCTGGTTAGGTGTGTTAAGAACATTTAATAGTCCGTTAACCTCCTTTACCGACATCTCAATGTTTACTACAAAGTCATCTACTGACGGAAGTTCTTTCTCGCTCATTTTTTCTTACCTTTCTTTTGATTTCCAAATAACGCTTCTCTTGCTGCTAACTTCACTGGATCGGTACAATACTGATTTAATTCAAACACTTTTGCCGACATATCCATCAACTGCCAGCAACGCATATCGTGCATTTGTTTAATGCCAATCAACGCGTTTGCTATTTCGTCCTCTGTCATTGGCTGTTCTGCGTCGCCATGGTATTTGTACAGCGTTTCAATGTCATCCGCTGTCTGCCATACCTTGTAGATGTAATCTTCTAAATCAAAGTGAGTGTACTTTTTCATTTCTTTTTTACCTTTTTAATTTCTTTTTTAAAGTCTAACGCATACCATTTGCCGACAATCATGAGGGCTGGTAGAAGTTCTTCCCACGCGGCCACATCATCTTCGTGCCATCCTTTACCGTTTTTTAACATGTCTGAAACATTGGCGTAACTTTGTGCTAAGTTTGTAACAGTAATATCGTCAGAAAAATCATCATCTAATTCTAATATCATTTTCTACACCCCTCTTCGTGATTAATTAATTTATTAATGTACCAAGTTGCTTTTTTTAAATCTTCTACACCGCCTTTTTGTTTCCAGCGATATAAATACTTAATAGCATTTCCCGTACACATTGCTTCCATGCCGTTAAGTCCTTCAATGGCAGACTCAATGGCGTCAATGCACTCTACTTTGCCTTGATAATGCTTAGGCTTGTTGACTGGATCGTGCACGTCTCATCTCCCTAAGTTCTTTTTCCATAACTTGTAACTCCGCCTGGCTGTCGCAAACCCAGATCCCAAGTAAATCTTTATATATGCTCGTGTCAATATCTTCCACACCGCAAATTGTTTCCATAACATAACGGCCTTTGTAATTGTGTTCTACAATAAAGCATGTCATAGTTTAAGTTCCTTTTTAATAAACTCAATGCCTTTTTCAAAATGATAACGCCAGTGCTTTTCAGTCACATGGATATCATTATAATTCAAACCGTTAAGAAACGCCAATAAAACTTCTTTTTGTTTTGGCGGCATATGAAACTCAATAAGATACCGAATGTCTATAATATCTTCCGGGTCCCATGGAAACCAGCCTTCGACAAGTTGGGTAGATGTCCCCTCCACATCATCTTGTTCTAGCGGATCTGGATCCTCATCTGATAATCTTGGAGTTGTTGCTTTTATTTTATTCATACTTTTGTGTCAAAAATTGCTGCTGCGTAAATGTTACCCATGCCCGCTGCTAAACTTAAAATTTTTGGTGCTCGTTTTATTATTTGTGGTTCTGAAAGAAACACGGGGTCCTGTTCTGTTTTATTAGGAATAGATGGCACTACACCAGATTGTAAACTATCTAGTAGTAGGCAAGTTTCTAATAAACCTGATGCTCCCATAGTGTGCCCTATTCGTTGTTTAAACGACGTCGCAATAAACGGCGTATGAAACAACGTTTGTAAAGCGGCTTTTTCAGCCATGTTATTTGACTTAGTCCCTGTGCCATGCGTTTTAACAATTTGTATCTCCTCTGACCCAATGTTAGCTGTTTCTAGTGCAATCTCCGCGGCACGTATAAACCCCTGTCCGTCTTCACGTTGACCAATAGCGTTAGTGCTTTGCTCACTGGCTATGCCAGCCCCCAACAGTTTGGCTTTAGGTTTGTTTGACAATGCTAACTCAGATTCAAACACAGCAAAAACAGCGCCCTGACCTACGTAAAACCCACCATTGTGTCTATCAAAAGCGGAGGGTTGAGTGCCATCCTGTTCTTGTTCATGTGTAAGACAAGCACCGGACTGACCAAAAAAATGTAAGACCTTGTCGTTAATAGTGTCTTCTACGCCAAGAACGCACACCCGATCAAAGCCCTTGTACGTGATCAGATCATATACATCGCTCATAACTTTAAGGCTGGATGCACAAGCACTGGCGTCTGTGTAAACCAAATCATCTGCACCACACATCTGCGCTATACGTCCGGCATATACCTGTGTAAGCGTGAGAGGAAGCAGTTTGTAGTCATATGTTAAACGGCTTTTCTTAATTGCATATGGATTGATGCCAGCAAAGTGGGCGTTACCAGATGCAAGGATAAACGCGGTCGTGCCTTGGCGCTCTCTTAGCGAGCGTAGCAAATCTACATCAAGCACACGTTCTGCCAGCTTATGTGGCACATATACTAAGCCTGTGTCTTTTCTAGCAAACAGTTCTGGGAACCAGTAAACACGTTGTGGGTAGTCAAGCTCATCTAAAAGATCTGTATGAGTTGCCGCTACTGTGCGGTAATCTGATAGGTATATCATAGGATATTTGCAATAGCTTCTTTTAAATTGGCTGGTTGTTTAGTAGCATGTTTTTCCATGTAATTAAGCATATTACGCAACGTAAAAGGCTTTGGTTCTTCACCTTCCGCTGGAGGTTTAGGTTGTAATCCTTTTAAATCTTCTTCTGACAGGCCATACACGTCACCTAAATAAACTCCCACCATTAGGAAATCTAAACTATCTAACCCTGTGTCTTTCATTTCCGTATCAAGGCTTGAAACGTTTAATTCGTCCGCGGAGACAGGGCGCGCCAGTTTAATAACGTGGTTTATTAAATCAATTTTATCTTGTTCATTCATTTTGGTTGTTCCATGTTAAGTGATTCTAATAATGCTTCTTGTAAGTTTATTTTTCCAGCTAATACACGTACTACTTGTTCATCAATACTATTATACACGTTTAGATGGTGTATAATAACCGGTTTTTCTTGCCCTTGGCGGTAAATCCTTGCGTTGGCCTGGATGTAATTTTCTGAGCTCCATGGTAAATCAAACCACACTGTCTGGGCTGTCTCTCCAACGTTGCATTGCAAGTTAAGCCCAATTCCCCCGCTTTGGGGATGGGCAAGGAGCATACGAATCTCGCCACGACGCCACGTTTCAATGTTGTCATCGTCCAGCACCACCGCTTCTGGGAAACGGTCCTGTATTCGTTTAAGGGAGTGCTTGAAGTGATAGAAGACGAGCGTCGGGGAAGAGGACTCTTCCATGATCGACTCAAGATATTCCAGTTTAGCGCTGTGTACTTCCTGCGCTTGTCCATCTTCTCCGTATACTGCTCCTGACGTAAACTGCAAGAGCTTGTTCGCCAATGCGGCAGCTGTCGGAGCGGTAATTTGCTCCCCAAAGATGTCAGTGACCATCTCTTTTCTAAGTTGATCATATTTTTTCCTTGTATCCTTATCTATCTCAATTTTGTGGTAAAGCGAAGTACAACTAGGTAACTGCAGATAATCTTCAGCCTTAAGACTAAAACAAATATCTGAAATCTTATCTTTAATTTTTTGATCTGCACCCCTTTGTAACTCCCATTTATATACAACGTGTGTATGCCTGTTTACCTGCCCCGGTGTTAAGTACTTTGCCCTAAACGCTGTCAGGCTTGTCTCCAAACGGGTTCCTAAATCCAATATACCCACCTGTGACCAGAGATCAGCCATGCCCTGAGGGGTGGGTGTGCCAGTGAGTATGATACGCCGTGAGAAGCCCTTTAAATGCTTCCTAATAGCCTTAAAACGTTTGGTGCTTGGATCCTTAAATCTACTAGACTCATCTATTACTAAGTTAGTAAACACTAACTTGGGCTGAACCTCTGTGAGCCACACAAGGTTTTCAAGATTGATAAGGTATATGTCCGCCTCAGCGTTCAATCCAGCCATACGCTGGGTGGAGGTGCCAATTATCTTGCTCACTTTCAAGTGTGACAGATGTTCCCACTTCTGAACCTCTGTGTCCCAAACGGTTTCTGCTACTCTCTTCGGCGCCACTATTAACGTCTTGCCTTTGAATTGCTCCGATATGATAGTCAGCGTGATTGAAGTCTTGCCCAATCCTGGCGGGAGAAATAAGCCCATGTTGGGTGTAGATGCGGCTTTGGAGATTAGTTCTTTTTGGTAGGGGTGGAGCTGCGTTCTTTTTAGCATATAAGTGTGTCCATAACCAGTCTGCAATATCGTAGTGATCCTGCATTGTACCATTGTCTTTAAGCCTGTTGGCTCTATAAGAAATAAAAGCTACGTTTCCTTCTACATAACCTAAATTTGGCTCAACACGATCTAATGTTGGTCCGTTTGGTTTGGCGTGACCCGCACCTAACCCCGAGACTCCCCATTCAAAAGGCGTATGAAATATTGGGCATTCATCTGTTGCTATAGATAAAAGATATTCTTTAGTTAAAGAAAAAGGAACAGAATCTCGCCTAGATCTATATTTAGCGCCATTTAAAAATCTTGATACATGTGCCTCTTTAACACTTTTTGTTTTAGGTTGCCCCATTTATGAAGTCCTCAACGTCTTCTTTACTTCGTAATACGTGAACAGGAAAACCTTGTTCCCCCAAGTCATCAAACACAATCTCTTGCCTAGGACTCAGTTTTCCCGTTGCTGTCTTCAGTTCCACTAAAAACACCTGTTGATTTATGAATACTATCCGATCCGGGACCCCTGTCACGGTGCTGATCCACTTGTAACTTAACCCCTTTGACTTTTTCACCAAGTTGTTTAAATGCTTCTCGATCTCTTTTTCCAGCACGTTCACGTTTGTCTTCCTCTGTTGCGTAAATGCTAAACACCTGTTTAAAAATATGCTCCCCCAAATATGAACGGGACTCATCACCGATTTTTGCGTCGTCTTCGCCAATGAACTCAAACACATGTGTGACCGTGTGGCTTACCTCATGATAGATAACACCCATGCGCTCCAAGGCCTCGCACTTAGCCATGTCTTCGTAATTAAACACAATCGCCAGCATAGCGTTCTGTGTGCCTTCTTGTTCAATAAAGTGCGACTCTGCCAGCCCCACATCAAGGGCAGTGTGGCGGGTTGTGATTCTAGAATCTTTTACTGCTTGCTGAAACGACGCATCACTAAAGCATACTTTAATCGGAATACCAAAATGTCCGGTATCGGCAATGTAATATGATTTAGTGCCTTGGGTTTTTGCGGTTAATCGATTCCAATATCTCTTGTTGCTCTTCAAGCGGTAATTCGCTGAGTGGGGTTGCGTTTTCAAAGATTTCTCCTGTGGCTACTAATTGTCTAATCCCATCTACAAGGGCATCATATTCTTCTTGGCTAAGATTCATTTCATCTGCCCAGCCATCCTCAAACTCTATATTAAGTGGTTTCTTTTTAGTCATTTCTGTGATACCTATCGTTTGGATTATTAATCATTGCTTTAATAAGTTCTTCTATATTAAAGAACCATTGAATACACTTGCGACCATCTGCTTGGTAGATGGTAAAACTCATTTTGTATCTACGCTTATTGAAGTTGTTTTAATTTTGTCAATCACGCTGTCTATTGCGGTAGCTACGCCACTGAGCCCCATTGTAGCTACAAAAAATCCCAATACAAATCCTGCAATTAAGTTAACCATGGTATCTCCTTAGCGGTAACGTGGTAGGCATTGGATATCAACAATTACATCTGACGTTTGCCCTGTTATGCGACGTCGTGCTGTTACGGGGGAGGCTCTGAGTCCTGAGTCTTCGCAAGAACGAACTGCATCAATTACTTGAATGCGAGTCATCTGTGTGACATCAGGCTCATACACAAACGAAATGGCTGGTATGTTTGCCACAGAAGTGATTGGCACATTTTGCCCATTTGTCGGCGGTTTAAAAACTGGTGGGTTTGATGAACAAGCTACTAATCCCATAGCACCAAATATAATTAATAATTTTTTCATTGTGTTTCCTTATTCAAGCACATCAATATAGTTTGCAAAGTTAATGTAAGCCATGTTGCTACTATCTATTTTGACGCCCGATTGTTTTGCGTCCGCCAGTATATCATCTAATTGATAGTTTCTTTTATTTATGTGTATTGATTGACTTTCTTCGTATGTTGTAACGGTTCTTTCAACAATGTTTATGTATGTCACTTTGGTAAACGATTCTGCTTTTCCAGAGGAAAAATTACCACGAATTATTTGAATATGGTTGGAATGGTTCCATGCGGTAATGTACGCTGCGGTTCCTTTTAATCCAGTTAAGCCACAATTACCCAAATAGTATACAGTAGATCCCGGTCTGTAATCAGCCACCAACACCCTGCAAGTAGAGCCATTAAAGTTAGTCAATGGTACGGCAGAAACGTATTGTGCTTGAGCAAAGCACATAATTGGAAAAACTAATAAAATTGTTAATAATTTTTTAATCATTTTAAAATTTCTTCAATGTTAATAATTTGCATTATGCCTTCACCGCTTTCTTCAATCCGTGTAGCCATGTTGTTCATTACAGCCCGTGTGTAAGAACTCATGCCTTCGCATCCTTTATAGCATTGGTACACACTTCCAGATTTGCCATGTATGTTGTAAAAGTTGCCTTTGTCTTCTATTTTTTCAATTCCACTGTTCATGCGCCATGAATCACTACCCGCATACCCGCCGTACCAAGAACCTATTACTCTGTTAATTGGAGGATGTTCTTTACTGGTAATGCGGGCGATAGCCCACTTATCTGGTGCATAGTTACTCATATGTTAGTCCTCTATAACAATTTTGTTGTCACGTCTGTAAAACTCTTCGTCGGCAAACACCTTAGCCATGTGTTCAGGAATGTGTGTCTGCGTCATGCGTATGTTGTGAATGTGCATATTAGATAGGGAGCTTATTGGTTTAAACACTACGGGCTGTTTGCCATCTTTGCCCCGTGTGCCCCAGTAAAACGCATCTCTGATAACCTCATGCGGATCGTCTGAGTACACACATGCGTCTTTGGGTGGCGCGTCATTGTGAATAATCCCTCGTCGGTATTCCAGCCCTCCATCCACCATATACTCTTTACCATTAGCGTCGATGTAAGTCACGTAGTCATGCCGGTGCTTCGACTGCAACATGGTGCCGTCCGGTGTGATGATACGGTTGGCTAATAATTTAGGTTCGTACGGGTTAGGTGGTTGTGCACTTAGTGGGTGGTCTTGGTACTCATCGTTTGCGTTCATATCATCTCCTAAACTGTAGCGTGTTTTTGAGGCGGCCAAACATTAGTCGCATCTTAAGCGCGTTAAGGCGCCCAAATATCTTGTTACGAAAGCCTTGGCTTGCACGTCGTATGCGCTGGATCAGTGATCTGCGCTGACGTGGCTTGCGTATAGGGGTTGGGTAATAGTCCATAATCAAACGACGCTTTCCAAAACCACCAAACACCGCAGTAAAGTTGTTACGTTTAATCGATTTACGAAAATTAAACTTCTTCATGGTACGCTATTGCCACCGCTACAGCATAATCTTTTTCATCACTAATACTTAGCATAATATGATATTTGTCTAAATACTCACTGACCACATAGGGCGCCCCAGATGGTTTGTTTAATATCTGGATGTCCGAAACATGTATGGCAAGCCCAGTGGCTTTAATGCAAGCCTCTTTGGCGGCGAATCGTTTAGCCAAATACGCTGGCTTGTTGGTTGCGTCTTGGTACTCAATTTTTTCTGCCTCACCTAGTATTTGGTTAGCTAGTTTGTCTGAGGTAAACCTAGCCACTTCAACAATATCAATACCTAGCATCAGAATACCCCTTCTTCGTCCATGACGTTTTCGTTAACATACTTCTGAGCCTTTTCATTGAGCTTAACACCACGATAGATGTGTTTGCGTTGACCATTGGTTCTCAATAGATCTGATTCTACCATGTGTTCTTGAGTTGATGCAAGGAAACGCCGTTTAAACGACTGCTCCGTACCAAATGGCATGTTCTTCTTAATTGCCCAGTGTTTAAAGCAAGCAAACACTTCGTCCTTACCCACCGTACCTTTGGGGTCAAACTCAAGGGCTTCGTCAACAAACGCACCAAGCGGGTTGCCCAACTCTGCCATAACCTCAAGCAAGTCTTTACCACTATCGGGTTGTAAAAAGTATCCACCACGCTCTATTCTGCGTTGTAGTCCAAGCATAGCCCAATTAAATATGCCACTAAGTTCTTGTTCTAACTTGTGGGACAAGTCAGTGTCTTCTTTGCTCCAGAATGATTTAGTCATCTTTAACACAATCATACGTCCAGTTAACGCATTGGAGTTCTCGGTTAACTGTAATACTTCGTTAGAATAAATTACAATTCGTGTGGGGATGTATCCGTTCCACGACTCTTTGTTTTTCCTGTTGACCGTAATAGTGTCGCCTCCAACGATTCGTAGCAACTGAGAAACAACTGAAGAGCGATTGCGCTCAGGAGCACGAGCATCTGTAAAACTAGCAAGCAACTTGCCAAGCCAAGGTTGTAAGCCAAACGTATCACATAATTCTCCTAGTTCGGGTGCCACTGTGTTGTGTTGCCCAAGCAACGACACTAGCACTTTGTTTATCGTGCCTTTGCCTGAGCGGCGGGGTCCGATGATATTAAAGAACTTCTGCTGGCGAGTATCACCACTAAGGATATAACCAAACATCTCTTGCAAGGTGTCTTGTGACTGTTGATCTTCCGGCCACACAGACGATAGAAACCCAATCCATGTCGGGCAAGTGGCGTTAGGGTTGTATTCAAACGGCAGTGAGTTCTGTGTGTAGAATCCCAGGGAGTGCGGAATCATCACTTGGTCTTCCAGGTGAAACAATCCATTCTTTAGACTAATTAACTTAGACGCATCGGGTTTGTTCTGCTTGTACGAATCGAACCATATTGGTGGTCTGGTGTTTGCATGGTTGGGCAGATGCACAATCGACTTAACCGCATCTAACGCACCAGACACACTAGCGGGAGCGGGGTTGAACGGCACTAACTCACCCTTCTTGCCTGCCTTCTTGCACTTATCTAAGAACTTGTAGGTTTCTGAGCGGATGGTTGCCTCTTCGATAATCTCGTAGTGAGTACCCACATACGCATAGAAATCGTCTGAGTAATGCACCAGCTTGTAACCTTCTTCACAAACAAAATGGTTGTCTAGAAATGTGCGGGCATGGTTCATCGCGCCGTTGTCAAGTATTATTTCGCCCCGCGCTAAAGCTTTTTCCCTGTCAACTTGGTTGATCTTAAACAGGAGCGAACGCAAGGTTGCCCCTGAGCCTTTAAAGGTTGCCCACTTCTTATCACAAGCGTTAGGTGTGTAGTTAGGCACTGAGCCATCCCCGTATGACCACCTATCCCACAACTCCAAGGCTTCCATATCGCCTGAGAACTGGTGGTGCAAGGCAAAGCCCACATTGAGCCAGTTAGTGTACCCCTCTGATGGGTCTAGGTTGGCAAGCACCCCTGTCTCCACTTT
>Ga0315905_10004833_pt1 | contig 13782 bp, 16 predicted proteins | sample LakEriMetagenome_5_FD_203522 | JGI IMG/M metagenome (GOLD analysis project Ga0315905, IMG submission 203522) | Freshwater fungal communities from buoy surface, Lake Erie, Ohio, United States - Buoy 4 MA121 | ecosystem: Environmental > Aquatic > Freshwater > Lake | place: USA: Lake Erie, Ohio... | reverse complement strand
GTTTCAAAACAAATTTCCCAGATGCTGTGATGGAACAGGCTAAAGAGATTTATGCATAAACTAGTAGAATGGTCTCCGAGTTTAGATTTGACTGATTTTTACGCCGATGCAGGCAGTCGAGGATTTGTTAATAACAGCAGTCAAAAAGCAATGATAGATTGTTTTCAAAACGAACGAGAATGGAATGCTTGGATACTGTATGACAGAGGTCGTGCAATAGGAAGTGTGGCTGCACATTCGTTTGAAGATGTCATTCCCGGCGGTTATCGTATACTAACTCGTGTATGTACATTTGCAGAAGCAAGAAAAGACAAAGGACTTATTACTCCTAAACGGCTTATAGCAGAACATCAGAATCTAACAGATCAATTTTTGCTTCCTAAATGTATCGAATGGGTTGCAGGTAGAGGAAAAATGTTTGCTACATCCAATGCAAGCAAGGAAGCAAGTCAGCGACTAGTTCATAGTTACTATTTTCCCACACTTGCTAAATTAGATATTGTATCTAAAATCAAAGATGTACACTATCGAGGCACTGAACAAACTGTATGGGAAATTCATCCCAACAAGTTTCTTGAAAATTTAACCAAGTTTCCAAGGTGGGATTAATGACAATAGGTCGAGATTATCTTTTCAGCGATGCTAAGTGTCTTAAGTTAAACATAGATTTCCCTCACACAGAAATTTTTAAAGAAGTATCTGCATTGAGAAATAAATTTGTAGAGTACAGAAGTTCATATAATACCAAAGGATGGTATAGTCTCCCTATAATAGGAAAGTCTAGCAAGGAGCCTTACTCTTGGGATTGTTATTATAATGCTTCTCAAGATGCAGTTAAAGACATGCAATGGACAGAGATAGCAGAACTATGTCCAGTTACAAAACAATGGTTAGAGCAGGTGTATCCTAGCAAGCATTATGCAAGAGTGAGATTCATGTTATTGGAACCGGGCGGATATATTGAACCGCATACTGACACCAATTACCAAATTCTTGGGGCTGTGAATTTTGCGATAACAAACCCTAAGGAATGTGTATGGCATTGGGATCACGGTACCTTGGACTTTTTGCCAGGAGATGCATATGCTGTAAATATCAGCTACATGCATTCTGTAAAAAATAATAGTGATCAAGATAGATATCATCTCATAGTGCATCACTATGATTCAACCGACGAATGGAAATCGATAATGACAAAAGCAATGGAGGACCAAAATGTACAAGGCAATTTTCATTTTAGTACCGAGTTGTTCTAGTAGTGATTGGTTAAATGATAAAATGATGCAGATAACCGAATCATTTATACATATCACTAACAATGAAAATTATCCAGTTAACATTGTAAATTCTTATGATGATGTTAGCAACTATTTAGACCAAGCAGAACTGTTGGTAGTGGTCACAGCAGGTACTGTAATTTTAGAACCAGATCATATATGGAACAAACTACACAGTATTCCTACTGATGTGGGGTTGTTAGCAAACTTGTTACAATATCAAGAGGATACTGCTCCGTACTTTCATGAACAATTTTTTATATTGAGGACTGCGGCATTTAAACAGTTAGACTTTAGTGAAGGATATACCGTAGGAAAATTATTGCAAAGAAGTGTAGAAGACATGCACGGCGGATGGGCGCCTTTGTATATTACACTAGAAGAGATTTCTGTAGAAAAATATAATAAATTTGGTACCAAGTTAATTGAACAATGTTTAGAAAATAACTTTTCCGTTAGGAACTGGGACACTGACTGGCGGTATCCAGTTAATCGACTCCGTCAAGACTTGCCTTCTAGGGGTTTTTGTTATCCTACTCGAAGTACTAGTGAATTTGAAAATTCTCTTAAAAATTTAAGGGTAGAAAAAGGGTTAGACGAAGCACAAGAATTGTTTATCACATTGATCAAAGACCTTTTAGAATTTAAAGTATTGAATGCTTGGAACTTTGAATCTCCTCCCAGGTTTAAATCTCTAGAAACAGTTATATCACCAGCCACAGGTTTCTTAGGCGAGATGACTGCATTAACCTCGCAAAGTAAAAATCTAGTTTTATACGATACTAATTCTTTTAATATAGAATTTAAAAGACATCTTTATGACAACTGGGACGGACACGATTATGATAAATTTGTTTTAGACTGGAGTAAGGACAAAGGCATCTTGATCGAACCATTGATGGAATCAGATTTAATATTTTCAAATTTAATTAAAAAAGAAACTATAGAACAATTGTTTCCAATATGGAACAGTTGGCGTAACAGTATTAACCTAACATTATTGAAGGTAGACATACTAGATAATTTGGATAAAATACTAGAGTACATCAACGATGATACACTATTATGTACCAGTACAATATTTACAATATATCCAATAACCCATATATGTTACAGCAAAGAAGATATTCTTCTAGCAACAGAAAAAATAGAAAACACTGTTAGTAAATATAACAATTGTTTTTGGCAAAGCACGGGGATGCAATAGTGATAAATGTTGATAAAAATTGGAAGCGTATTGGGATCAGTCTAAGTGGCGGTGCTGACAGTGCCTTACTTGCCTATCTTATTTTAAAAGAAACAAGTGCTGATATCTATCTTACAACACAGATAAGAATGTGGAAAACTAGGCCTTGGCAACGACATATTGCTAAAGAGGTAGTGGCATGGTTATGTAACAAGTTCAATAATCATATAGAACACATAGAAGGATTTATTCCACCTGAATTAGAAGAGCCGATTTCTCCGTTGATTAAAGACGAGTATGGAGCAGATAAGCCAGGTAACAGAATTATACTTAGAGCACACAATGAATGGGTAGCACATACCTATAACTTGGATGCTTGGTTTGCCGCTGTTAACAAAAATCCTACTACTGATATTCCAGGTGCGTTGGTAGAACGCAATGAAGGTGCGTTACCATTACACATGGTACATATGGGGATTGATATATTACATCCGTTTGTGTATACTATGAAAGATGAAATCATAAAACAGTATTACAAAAATAACATCGAAGATTTATTGAATATCACTCGTAGTTGCGAGGGTGAATTTGAAAATATAAATTATAAAACTTATACTCCTGGACAATATGTTCCAATCTGCGGAGAATGTTTTTGGTGTAAGGAAAGGGCGTGGGCAATTGAACAATCGAAGTAAAACATTTTGTATGCACCCTTTTACAGGGTTGGCAACTAGAGAAGACGGTGCTGTTAAGGTGTGCTGTCGAAGCCACCCTATTGGATTTATACAAGATTCTAGTTTAGAAGAAATTTGGAATAATGATTCGATGAAAAGAATTCGTCGAGATGTACTCGAAGGAAGAAGACCTGCTGAATGCGAACCTTGTTTTAGTTTAGAAGATCAAGGAGTTGAATCATTGAGACAACGACACATCAACGGTGTTATTCCAGAAGCACGAATCAACCTGTATCCTGATACTCCTTTACAGGAAATTATGCCTTTTGAATTTCCTACCATGGAAATTAAATTAAATAATTTGTGCAATTTAAAATGTCGTATGTGTAATCCACTAGATAGTACCAATTGGACAGATTGGAATAAGGTTGTACCGTTTTATAAAAAAGAAAATAACTTCTTGGTCCCCACTATCGAAAATTTAGTAGATAAGCCAGGAAAGTATATTGGCGAGTTTGACGACTCTAACAACTGGTGGTCCAGTTTTCAAAAATTACTACCGCACTTTAGGCGTGTAGAGTTTGCAGGTGGTGAACCCCTAATGGATCCACAACATTACAAGATACTCGACATGTTGAAGCCATACGGCAAAAACATAGAACTAAAGTATGCCACAAACGGAACAACACTTGGAATAAGCAAAGAAAGGACTGTACATGACTATTGGCCACATTTTAGAAGTGTTGCCGTTAATGTCTCTATTGACGGCATTCACGATGTTTACAATTACATTCGTGGTAACAGTGACTTTAATCAAGTTGAAGCCAACATTAAAGAGATACAGAAGATTCCGAATGTAAGCAGAGTTGTTGGTGCGTTTACAGCACAGGCGGGCAATATACTACAAGCCGCAGAGTGTATTGATTATTTTATTAACACCATGGGTATTGTATTTTACAGTCATCGTGTTAGCTATCCTAATTGTTTATCAGCTCAAGTATTACCTAACGATTTAAAGGCACTGGCCATTACAAAACTATTAGCGGTCAAATCACAGATAGATACATGGGATGCTGTTAAAAAGAATCCGCTATTGGGAACAGTGACCCATCAACAAATTAAGGATAACATTAACTATCTACAAGCAAAAGATCAAAATAATTTGTGGCAAGACTTTTTAGATTTTAACTTTGCTTTAGATACTACCCGCAATCAAAGTTTATTAGACACTGTGCCAGAGTTCAAACCATATGTATAAAGTTACCAGTGCTTGGCCACATCAAGATCAACTCAAGGTCGAATGGAATCTTGGCAAACGTTGTAACTACGATTGCACATACTGTCCTGCTGCTATACACGACAATTTTAGTCCCCACACAGATATTAATGTATTAGAAAAAACAGTTGATAAACTTTGTGATCTAGGTAAACCTTTGCGCATAAGTTTAACAGGCGGTGAGCCATGTGTGCATCCAGACATTGAAACTCTACTAGAATATTTTAAACGAAAAGATATTTTCTGGGTGAACCTAACCACTAACGGAACTAGGGGATATCGATGGTATTTACAAAATGAAATGTTTTTTAATCATCTCGTTTTTAGTCTACACTTCGAACAAGACTGGACTCGAGTATTTGACACTATTTTAAAATTCTACGACAGCACAGAACGAGACTTTTTTGTTAATATAATGGCCCATCATGACTACATGCACAATGTCAAAGTGGTTGTTAAAAAGTTTGACGAGATTGGAATTAAATATGCTATTCGTAGAATTCGATGGTCTGATGGTGACCATAATGTTTTTGATGATCTAAAATACAACGGAAATGATCTTCAATGGATTTTAGATCACGATGCTAGTGCTAAACCAAACTGCCGAATTGACGATAAAAAAGTCATGCATAGCAACGATGTAATCAAACTGCATATGAATCAGTTCAAAGGTTGGAGTTGTAATGCAGGACTAGAAAGTCTTATGATAAATTGGGATGGTGAAGTACATCGTGCTACCTGTAGAGTTGGTGGTAGTTTAGGTAATATATACAAGGATACTTTCACTGCTGCTTTAAATTCTGTTATATGTACTAGAGATTGGTGTACCTGCGCAGCAGATATTCCGATAACTAAAATTAATCTTTTAGAATAGGAAATGCGGTTCTAAAATTTGTGCCTCGAAGTTTATCTAAACCTGTTAGATATTCGATCAACTCTGGTAATAAAATTTCTTGATCTTTAGAATACATAAAATTAATGCATTCGGTTGCAATTTTTTTATAACTTCTTGTATTAGAAAATTTCAATAATTTTTCTTTAATAATTTCTTTTATATCCATCGGTAGCACGTTGCTTGCAAGATACTTAGGATGTTCTAATGGACAAGCATGAAATAAGTTTCCGTCTAAAATATTGTTATGAATATTTTTATATTTTTTAGATAGTTTCCAATCAGCCATTTCGGGTATATACGCAATGTTTAATGCACTAACAGTACTAAGTAACCTCCAACTTATATTTGTTGGTGTTTCTTTATCTAACCAATCGAGTCTGGATTCATGAAGATTCCATTTGCTAGGATATCTAATATACTCATTTTTGTCTTTGATGCTATCAATACTATAAAAAACTTTTACTTTCTTAAAGTGGCTCCACAGACTAAGGGTTTCTTCATTTATAAATTCTCCATTAGTATTATAACTTAGGTACAATTTTGATGCTAAGTTTAATCGTATTAATTCCTTAATCAATATATTATGTTGCTTAGATATTAAAGGTTCCCCGCCAGCAAAGTGCAGCCTCTCTATAGTAGATGCATTACTCATTATAGATGCTACAATTTCTTCGTCATGCCCCCACTTGAAGGATTCTTTATTATAATGATTGTGCCTGTGCATGAAGTGTTCTTTTAATGAGGTATGTTCAATGATTGGTATTAGATTTTTTTCGTCTTCGGCCCAGGAAGAACTGTAATCACTAGAGCACATCACACATTTTAAATTACACGTATTGTTAAATCTTACATCAAAAAATTTAACACCCGATGATGAACTGCCATCTTTATTAGCAATTAATATTCTAGGGAAATATTTCATGTAAGTTAAATTTTGTTGTTGACGGTAACTTCTAATATCTAATTCCTCATTGGTCCAACATTTGTTGCATTCATCGGGTTGCTCTCCTGCCAACATTTCTTTACGCACTTTGGTATGTAGCGGATTGTTTAGAATATCATCAACTCCGTCTTGTACAGTAGGCAGAGAATCGTGTACTTTGCTATTGCAGCACAAATTGATACTACCGTTAGGTAGTATTAGTGTGTGTATGAAAGGCAGTATGCAAATTTTTTTCATAGCAAATGTGCTAATTCTGGAAACACTGTAGCGGCGTTAAGCCCACGGATGGAATCCAATTTGTTTATATACTCTTTAAACGCTGGTAGAAGATATGTGTGATCTTCTGAATCCATGAAGTCTAGTATCGCTTGCCACCGTTTCCATCCATAAGGATTAACTGACCAAAAAATATCATCTTGTGTATAATTATTCCACAACCATTGTTTAAAATCTTCAAACTTTTCTCTTACTTCTTGTTTGTCTGCTTCTGGCAAACATTTAATACTTAAGAAAGTAGGAATATATATCAAATGCATATTGACTAGGCCGCCGCCTGCTAACATTCCTTCGTAGACATTATCTAGATTGACTTTCTTGAATCCTTGTGATAATTTCCACTTTACTAACGTAGGCAAAGTTTTTATGTTTAATATTTGAATCGCAGTCGCTATACTCACATGTATGTTATCAGGAGTGTCATCTAGCCTATTCATATTTTTTTCTAATACCGACCAATCAGCGGGATATCGAATATAATGATTTCTCTCTGCAATATCATCGATACTAACTGCAAACTTAACTTTTTTAAAGTGTTTCCACAATTCAATGATGTCTTCACTGACTAATAATCCATTTGAATTGTATCTAATTAAAATTTTGTCAGCATATCCCTGGCGGATAATTTCTTGTAAAAACATCTTGTGTTCTTTAAGCATCAGAGGTTCGCCGCCTGCAAAATATACCTGTTTAAGATTTGGAATTTGTGCAAAAATTTCTTTCCAAAAAGTAGGATGCTCGTACCATTGATTATTAAAAGTTTTCTCGTCCCAATGCATTTGACTTTTAAGTTCTTTATGTTCAAATAAATGGAATACTTTTTTGTGATCGCCTACCCATTTACTGCTATCATGAGGGCTGCACATTATGCATTTTAAATTACAAGTGTGCCCTAGTCTAAGATCAAGGTAAACTAGATGTTCAGGAACAGTTCCATCTTGTTGAGTCTGCGTAATCAATTCTTCTATATCTAACCCGTCCTGCATCCAAGTATATGTTTCCCAAATTCTTTTACTTACAATTCCTTTAGACTCCTCATCAAAGCATTTTGTACAACTTATAGGAATTTTGGATTCTAGCATTGTGGTTCGAACTGACTTCATGTATTCGTTGTTCCAAGCGCTCATTGGTGTGTCTCGACCAAAGTTAGCAGGGATTCCGGTTTCGTTTTTTACCAATCCTATTGTATGATCCTGGTTTGCGCCGCTGGAGTTTGCCGAACAGCATAGCCGCATGTCGCCATTGGGGCGAGTGGCAAAGTGTATCCAGGGCAACACACAAAACGTGCTGCTTTTAGTGAGATTTTCTATTTTAACTTTGATTTCGGATATTTTATTAGTTGACATAATTATGCTTTACAATTCTTGGCGCACGACCAAGGCTTGTTATTTAAGTTATCGAACATGTTCCAACTGCTGTCAGACAACACCTGTTCCATGGACATAGAGTTTAAATTAAATTTATTAAATTTTTTAAAATGTTGTTTAGAATTTTGAACCATTTTGTTTCTTAAATCGTGTATTGGCATAGCGACAGCTAACGGTTCTTCGATCATGTCAGACCCTACCCAGCAGCATGGGTAGACAGTGCCGCGGGCATCAATAAAAATTTCATTGTTAGAAACGCACTTAGGCTGAACTACTGTTTGATTTACTATATCCTGCCACAGTGTGATATCTTTGCTTAATTCATCTAACTTTAAAAAATTTATTGTTTTGTATTCATTAAGATCTGCTGGTTCTAGATAATATTCAATTTGATCAGCTGAATTTAAAACTGGAAATTTTTGCATATCATAAAATCTGCCGGTGGATTTCACATTTACTGATTTGAATCCTATTGATAACATTTCTGCTTTAAAATTTTCTATTTCATGTTGATTATGTTTAAACACAAGACAGTCAACCGATGCCATGCCGCCCGCTGAAATGAATGCCCTAGCATTATCTATAATTTTTTGCCAATCGGTGCCTCTACGATACAGCACATGGCTTTCCGCAAAGCCGTCAATGCCAAAAGTAACATCATGCCGACCCTCTAACGCATGGGCTAAATTAGCCCACCATTTGGTAGATCGAGCGCTTCCGTTGGTATGTATAGCCAATCTACCATCAGTACAAGTTCTAACATATTCAAAAATCTCAAGACAGTCCTTGGCAATAATTGGATCACCATAGTTTCCGCAGGCATAAAAATTTTTGATACCTTTTAAAAATGTTGGGGTGAACCAAGTCTTAAACTTTTCTAAAGTAATGTCATGCTGCCCCACGAACGGGCGTTCGTTACCGCCATTGTAGTTTCTAGCACACATAGGACAACTGGCTTGGCACTTGTCAGTCAATTCTATATGAATGGCTGTAACATTTTTTGGGTATTTGTGTTCAATCATTGATTTTTCCTACAAGCATCCATCTTGTGTACAAGGGCAAAGTCAACTGCCCTTTCCATAACACTGAGATATTTGACTGTTGTTCAAATTTATCTAACGACTCGGCTGTTCTGACATGTTCGTCTATGAGATAATCGTTGCTTTGTAACACAAGCAAGCTGTTATAAGGTATACCGCTTAGCCATAAATCATATTGATCTTGTGTAATATGTTCGCAGCTGGTATTAACAATCACATCAGCGTCGCTGCGGATGTTGCACATATCTCTAGTTACTGCACGAAATTTACCTTGAATCTCTTCGCCTTTGTTCATCATGGTAGCCATGGGTTCACATGTAGGGTCGATATCGATACTGCGTATATTTTTGATAGGCACACCACTTTGAAACAACATACTGGCCAATACTCCCACCCAACCACCATGGATATCTACACTGACTGGCTTGTTAATAAACGGTCTAATATTTTCAATCAACCATTCTTTGCTCTTTAGCTGGCCGCTCCAGAAAGCATCCATAGTACGCATAGGATCCGGGCTTTGGCGGATGGCCTGTATCCAATAGTGTAAATGTTCCGTATCTATTTGCATTTTAAATTATCAGCTATTTGGCTAGCTATAATACGGGCTGTTTTTAGCCCAGGATGTGATAGGTCTCTAGCTGTATCTATCGTTTTTAAATAATCACAATTTATTAAGTTAGCAGTTTCACTAAAAAAACTAGCTTCATAATATGATGTGTTGCCCCATAAATGTTTGTTAGTAATACTAGCCATGAGAGCATGAGTTGCTCCATGATGATTGCTGTTAGACCAAACATCCATATAATTATTTTTTACTAAGTTCCATGGTCCATAACTTCGTACTTGATTACGGTGATAGTAGACAGTCCTATTATATTCAGTCCATAAATGTACCACAGCCTTTGGTGTTGGATATCCATCTTTGAGAATGATAGAATTGTGAAGAGAATAAGTGATAGAACTTCCACTGACGCCTAAATTGACTACAGGTATTCCTGTGATTTTTGCTAGTTGACTGCAGATAGTATCTTCATCGTCTAGACCAACCCCGAACACATATGAACATCCAAATACTACTATAGAATTAGCCCAATCAATTTTTTTAAACTCCGGTGCTCTATAACCTTTGCTGTTAAGGGTATATTTAATAATTTTATTTCGGTACTCCCAGTTGAGGGGTTGAGTTTTTAAACTCTTTTGGAATAATTCTTTAGTGTCTGTTCCAGAAAAGTCGGAACCAACTTCACAATCAATCGGCAAGAATTGATTCTTTTTGACTAATGATGTAATTGTATTAAAAATTAAATAATTTTGCATTTGGGTATTTTACTATCCGCCGAACTCACACATGTCGGAGTAATGCAGCGTTGAGGAGTCTTGAATAACTCAAAGTTTTTTAAATTACCTAATACTGTGTCGTGACAACTATAACTACGTTTAACTTCATCACCTCTTATTATAACACTTTGATATCCACTATTGCAACTCCAATCTTGAAATTTATTAAAACCAAATGCATTAAATCGTTCTGCTTGATCGAACAGATACTCTTCTCCAGACTGATCGTACAAGGCGATCTGATATACTTCTTCTCCCTGTGACGTTTGAGGAAATCCGGTTTGTAATAGGTCGATCATTTCCTCGGTATAACCATCTACCACCCGACTCGCAGTGGGATCGCTTTGTGGTTTAAGGGTGACATTAATTCCTCGAGCATGTAAGCGAGACATGCGTTCATAAAGTTCATAAAACTTCTCAGGTACCATCACTTGGTTAACGGTGACGTGAACCAACTCATACTGTAACTGTAGGCACTTGTCACCAAACTCTTGCTCCTTGGCAAACTCATCATGAAAACTGGCTGTAATACTCCTACGCTGTAACAATGCGGTATTAGCACACCAAGTATTCCACCATTTGGAGCCTGGCGACAAATTGGTGGTCATATGTATGCTTTGGTATGTGCTTTCTGTTTCGTCTAGGTGTTTAACCAAAATCGGAAACTGTTTGTAAGCAGTGGGTTCGCCCCCACTAAAGCTCCAATGGAACTCGTTGAATCCATTAGCTCGAGCCTGCCGTTTGATTTCGTCTATGGCATTGACATAGACTTCGAATGATTGGTAATCCATTCGGTCACTGCGAGCATAAGGCCAGCAGTAGGAACAATTATAATTACAGAAGCGACCCAAAATCCAACTGGTGGAAAATAATGGACGATGCAACATGGTGCGTTGTCCAAATCTTACTATGCGATCAAATGGTATCTTGGTAAAGTCGTGTGTCATAATCTGACAGTATTTAACTACAAAATGCTTGACCTTTTGTGTTTGCGGTTATATACTGTATGAGTGGTCGTGAGTGGAATTGGCAGACCTGCCGCTTTTTCCTAGGAGAAGCTGGCGCCGGGGCAACGTCCTAGACAACGCCTTTGTAGGTTCGAAACCTACCGACCACACCAGATACTATAATAAGTATTAGAACATAACTTTAAGGAAAACATTATGTCAACAACAGTAGAACAACTAAAAGCAGACTTCGAAGCATTCTTAGCCGAGGACGCAAAATTCACAGCCGGCAACGGTGCAGCAGGAACTCGTGCTCGTAAAGCACTTCAAGAAGTGGCCAAGGGAGTCAAAGCTCGCCGCAACGAAATCACAGAAGAAAAGAACGCTCGCAAAGAAGCCAAGGCTTAAAGATGAGCAAGCAAGATCTTGACGATTCTGATGTAGGCATCATTGCACAGGATATTGGTACATTAGATCTAGGGTACGGTGCTGTTCCTCCCAACTATGGTAACATAAGTTACAGTGGTTACGGTACCGATACTATCACTATAGATACAGATGCTAGTACCATGTACAGTTCAAATACTATTACTCTACCGAGTACAACTATTAGTAATGGTGGATATACAATCGGTGCTGCTGGCAGTAGTGGACAGTTTTATACCACAGGTATAAACAGCAATAATTGGAATACTATAACTACTACATCACCGTGTGTTAACATTACATCGAACGGCATCGATATGGCCGCCGGCACTGATATTACTGTAGGTGGTAAAAGTCTCAAAGAGTTTATGAACAAGCTGGAAGAACGTTTGGCCATACTTGTTCCAGATCCTGCTAAACTAGAAAAATTTGCCGCACTTAAAAAAGCCTACGAACACTACAAGCTGATGGAACAACTCTGTCAGGAACAACCTAAAGAAGAAGAGTAAATACATGAATGTTCGTCTATTATCCTATTCACAGCCAACAGAAGAATTTAGAGATCTGGGCATCGGAGATGCGCAGGAACTCATTGCGTATTGCGCCCGTGTCAGCAATCCCTCCAATCAATTCAACACAGATACTTCCGAAAGACTTATACGATACTTGGTTAAACACCAACACTGGAGCCCACTCGAAATGGTCTCCGCCTGTATCGAGATTACCACAACCAGAGACATTGCCCGACAAATCTTGCGACACAGAAGTTTCAGTTTCCAAGAATTTAGTCAGCGATATGCTGACCCTACTCAAGACCTCTCGTTTGTATGTAGAGAAGCTAGACTCCAAGACGCCAAGAACAGACAGAACAGTGTCGAAGTGGAAGATCAACTACTACAAAACGAATGGTTCAGAGCCCAACAACGAGTCATCTATGCCGCCAAACGAGAATACGAATGGGCTATCAAGAATGGCATAGCCAAAGAACAGGCTCGTGCTGTATTACCCGAAGGCCTAATCGAAAGCAGATTGTATATGAACGGCACCCTGCGTAGCTGGATTCACTTTATTGAATTGCGAAGTGCGAATGGCACACAAAAAGAGCATCAAGAAGTTGCTGTGGCCTGTGCCAAAGCCATTGCTGCTATATTTCCAATGTCAGAATCTTTAGTAGCTACAAATGCTTAAAACTGCATTTTCAATTCCTTTTTGGCAAGAACAAATGCCTAATTTTAATCTTCACCGAGATTCAATGATTGATGCGGTCTATGAATTTAGAGATTTGTTCCCCCAAGGAGAATATAAATCTAATCACGCTGGATATCAAAGTCCTAAAAATCTACACCATAATCAAAAATTTCAATCACTTTTTGATTTTATTAATCTAGTTGCTGTAGAATCTGCTAGACAAATTAATCTAGATGGTAATATTGTTCTATCCGAAGCCTGGGCAAACATACATGATAGTCGTCAATGCATGAATCATATGCACATACATGGTGGAGTATTTTCTGGGTGCTTTTATCTTAAAGTTCCCAATAAAGCTGGAAGAATTTTATTTTCAAATCCAGGTTTGAATCCCATGTGGCAAGGACTGGGATTAGTTAAACAACCAAATCAGTATACAGCAGAATCTACACATTATCTTCCTCCCGAAGGAACGCTGATTCTTTGGCCAAGTTATGTCCCGCATGGTGTTGAAACCAACGACACGGACGAAGCTCGAATAACTATTGCTTTTAATTTTTATAGAGAATAATGTCTAAAGAACTAAATCAATTTTGCGAAAACTACGAGGTCCGGGTGCTTAATGATTCCAAGCGTAGGGCACGGTATCATCCTGCTAGATTTTTTACAGATCCCACCCGTGCTGATCTTATTCGAAATGACATTGTTGAATACGAAACTGAGCAGGTCTACACAGTAGAAATACCCGAAGGGCGTCTTCGTGCTTTGGTAGAGATGGAACAGCGATTTTTTAAATGGCAACGGCATAGCAAGGGCGAAGTTGATATGTTTGAGACATTAATGAACAAAGAGCGTGAAGAAGCACACCACCGTCACACCAATTCAGCTGTCCAAAAAGCCTACGAACAATATTCAATCATGCTCAATCTAGCAGGATATCAAAAAA
>Ga0315905_10004831_pt1 | contig 13783 bp, 6 predicted proteins | sample LakEriMetagenome_5_FD_203522 | JGI IMG/M metagenome (GOLD analysis project Ga0315905, IMG submission 203522) | Freshwater fungal communities from buoy surface, Lake Erie, Ohio, United States - Buoy 4 MA121 | ecosystem: Environmental > Aquatic > Freshwater > Lake | place: USA: Lake Erie, Ohio... | reverse complement strand
GTATCTCTTAGCAATGCGGGTGTTAATGTTGGTAATGTTTCACTGAGTAATTCCGGTGTCAACGTTGGTAATGTCAGCTTAAGTAATTCTGGTGTCAACGTTGGTAACGTATCTCTTAGTAATACCGGCGTCAATGTTGGTACTGTATCACTAAGTAATGCAGGTGTTAATGTAGGTAATGTTACACTATCAAACACAGGTGTCAATGTTGGTAATGTATCTGTTAGTAATGCAGGTGTTAATGTTGGTAATGTAAGTTTAAGTAATACTGGTGTCAATGTTGGTACAGTTTCATTAAGCAACACGGGTGTCAATGTTGGTACGGTTTCACTAAGTAATACTGGGTTGACTACTGGTAATACATCAGTCACTGGCAATTCTATCACTACTGGAAACTTGATAGTAACAACTATTACTGGTACCGGCAACATCAACATTGGTAATAATTATTACTTTGGTAATGGAAGTACGTTAACCGGTGTAGTAGCAGATACGTTGGGCGGCCCTATCGCTAACTTAACAGTAACTGGTAGTATTAATTTTGCAGGTACTAGCAACATATTATTAGGTAATGTCTCTAATATCAATTTAGGTGGAGGCAGTGCAGGTCAATATTTACGTACAGACGGTAATGGTAACATAGCATTTGCTCCTGTACAGGCACGATTTGTGTCTAATGTAACTAGTATTGTAGCTGGATCCGCGTTGGATATCAGTGTAGATTATTCAAATGTATCATATCCAGCTGGTATATTTACAATAAATCAATTAGGACCAATCTCATTAAATACTACTACTGCATGGGCAACAGGTGGTTCTAGTAAAAATGCGTATGCAAACTTTATTGCAACAACTGTTAACACACAAAACGTTTCAATTACATTATCATTAGCAAACGCAACCTTCAATATACAATCTAGTGACACTATTACAATTGGTGGAAGTACAGTAACTGGTGCAAACTTGACTGGTTTAGGTATTGCAAATACAGGTGGCACATATACGATACCTAGTACTTTTTTAACTCCCATAGTACAAACTCAAGCAACAAATACAGTATCAGTAAATCTAACTACAAATCGTAATACACAAACTAGCACCGGTACAACATTAACAAACAATCAGCCAATACCGTTTAACGTAACTGCAATATCAGGAACATTTGGTAGTAGTACAGTGCCATATTGGAGTTTGGATCAGACTTTTAACTGGAATGCAACTATTACTTCAGGTGCAACTGGTATTACAGGTAATGTAACTTATGCAAATAGTACAGCTAGCATCAGTGGATCATTGACAACTTCTGGTGCAACGTCTGGTACGAGTGCATCAGTGGATAGCACAAATACATATACGCTTACATCATCTGACTATAATGGTACAGGTGGATTTGGTGCAGGACAAAGAACTATCCCAAGTACAGTAACTGGTACAGTCAATCCAGCAACAAAATATTATCCGTTGTTTTGGAAAACAACATCTAATAGTACAATTCCTACGTTTACAACCAGTGATAGTCGCAATAGTAACAATTTTGCAGTTGGTCAGTCAGCAAATACAACAGCAACATCTACTAATTTTTTATGGATGGCCACGCCAAACAGTACACCACATACTTTTAAACACATTTTCTTGGGTTCAGATATTGTAGATACACCAGATGCATCTGCGAATGTTACTATATCCGGACAAGCATATCGTGTTTGGGGATTTACAAACTTCAGTGCAATTACTGCAATTATAATAACTTCATAATATGGCAGCATTAACCTTCCCCTCACCAACGCAACTGAAGAATATGTCCGGTCCAACGGATAATTCAGATGCCGCCACAAAAGGATATGTAGATGGTGCATTAAGTAGCGGAAGTGCTGTTGCCTCTGCTGCCGGTAGTAATAATTATATTCAATATAACAGTAACGGGGTACTAGGAGCAAGTAGTAACTTTACGTTTGATAGTGCTACAAGTTTATTGACACTTACCGGTGATGGTATAATTACTGGTAATTTGAATGTTGGTGGTAATGTACAATATGTTAATGTAACCAATCTATATGTAAAAGACGCATTAATCGAACAAGGTGGCGGAGCCAATAGTGCCGCACTAACGGTAAATGATGGTAAAGATCGTGGAACACTACTTCACTATTATACGACCACTCCTGTCGATGCTTTCATGGGTTGGCAAACTGCTAACAGCGAGTTTGTATTTGCAAGTAATGCTAGTGCTAGTAATAATTTAGTTACAGTAAACAGTTTAGGTAATGTACGTGCTAGCTTCTTTATAGGTAATGGTAGTTCACTAACTGGAGTTGCCGCATCAAGTGCAACAACAGCAGTAACAGTAACTGGTAACGCTCAACCCAATATTACTAGTCTTGGAACATTAGCTAACTTAACAGTTGCTGGCCCAGTTAATTTAGGTAATATTGGTAACATCACAATCACTGGTGGTAGTAACGGACAAGTTATCACTACAAATGGTAGTGGTGTATTAACTTTTAACACTCCTGTAGTTCCTGCATTGTCAGCTACAGTAGACGAATTTACAGGTAACGGCATACAAACTAGTTTTACCTTATCAGTTACCCCTACTGGAAAGAACTATACTTTTGCAGTAATACAGGGTATTATGCAACCAAAGAGTTCATATACAGTAGCAGGAGCCGTACTGACATTTAGTTCAGCACCGCCAGATACTGCATTGGTAGAAGTTACAACAATGGGGGTCAGTTAACATGGATATTGGACCCGGAATTAATATTGGACCTGGCATAGTAATGACAAATGGATCTGCACCTGTAGTTACACCAACCGTAGAATATCTTGTAGTTGCAGGCGGAGGCTCAGGTCGTGGCGGTGGTGGAGTTGATGGTGCAGGTGGCGGAGCCGGTGGTATGGTATTTGATACTGCTAGTATTACTGCTAGTACAACTTATACTATAACAGTAGGAGCAGGTGGACCTGCGTTTGAAGATACTGCAGGTAGTGGTGGAAGCTATTCTGAAGCATTTGACAAAAGAGGATTAGGTGGTGGTAGGGGAGAAGGTGGTACTTATGGTTCTAACGGCGGTAGCGGTGGCGGAACTTGGAGTGCCGCATCACAGAGTGCTGGCTCAGCAACACAACCTACTAGTATTTGGGGCGGATATGGTAACAATGGTGCAGAAAATGGCGGAGGTGGTGCTGGTAGTGCTTCTCCTGGCGCTAATGGTGGTAACGGCAAAGAATGGATAGTTGGATCAGGTGTATATTATGCTGGTGGTGGCGGTGGAGCATATGGCATCGGAATGCACGGTGGTGGAAATGGCGGAGGAGTTGCACCTGCTACTGGCGCCGGAGTTTCAGGTACTGCTAATACCGGTGGCGGAGGCGGAGGCGGGTCATACGGCTGGGGTAATCCTGGTGGTAATGGTGGCTCTGGTGTTGTCATAATCCGTTATCCAAGTAGTTATCTTGTAGCATCGGCAACTACTGGTAGTCCAACAATAACAGTTGCAGGCGGATATAGAGTTTATACATGGACCAGCTCAGGGTCAATTACATTTTAAGGAGAATAAAACATGAGTCATTTTGCAAAAGTAGAAAATGGAACAGTAACACAGGTTATCGTAGCAGAACAAGACGTTATCGATAGTGGGTTATTTGGAACAGGCTGGGTACAAACCAGTTACAATACACAGGGAGGTGTACATCTTTTAGGTGGGACACCATTGCGTAAAAATTACGCGGGTATCGGCTATATATACGATGAAGGACGTGATGCATTCTATGCACCCCAACCTTATTCAAGCTGGACACTAAACGAAACATCTTGCACATGGGAAGCTCCAGTGGCTATGCCTGTAGTGGAAGGTAAAACATATGTTTGGGATGAATCTACCGTGAATTGGGTAGAGTTTACATCGCCATAACAGATAAATACAATTATAAAAAGAGGATCACACCATGGCAATTTTAAAAATCAAACCGTTCAGTATTGATACTGCTGAACGATTCACGTTTGCTAACGCAAATATTACCGGTAATATAGAATCAGGTAATGCTAACCTGGGTAATTTAGCGATAGCTAATTTCTTTAGCGGTAACGGTAGCAGCCTGACTTCAATCGCGGGTGCAAACGTAACCGGTCAAGTCGGAAATGCATTAATATCAGGCACTGTATATACTGCGGCACAGCCCAATATTACCAGTGTTGGTACGTTAACTAGTTTAACTGTATCAGGTAACAGTGATTTTGGTGCAGTTGCTAACGTTAAAATTAGTGGTGGTTCTAACGGGTATGTACTAAAGACTGATGGTTCTGGTAATTTGTCATGGGTATCAGCTTCAAGTGCTACTGGTAATGCAAATGTTGGTGGTAGTAATACTCAAGTTCAGTTTAACAATGGTACTAATTTAGCAGGTAGTGCTAATTTAACATTTGATGTAACAACAAACACATTATCCGCTACTAATTTCGCTGGTAACGGTAGTCAGTTGACCGGTATCATTGCCTCAGGTGGTACATCAACTAAAACAGCAAACGGTACAAGTAACGTAGACATAGCAACTGCTAGTGGTAATATTACAATGGGTGTTGGTGGTACAGCCGGAGTAGTAACAATTACAACAACGGGTATCAACGTTGCTGGATATATAAATGCAGGTTCTGGTGTAATTACTGGTAATGGTAGTGGATTAACATCTATTGCTGGTGCTAATGTAACTGGTATTGTAGCTAATGCAACATTTGCAACTACTGCAGGTACTGCAAACTCGGTGGCAGGTGCTAACGTAACTGGTACTGTAGCTAATGCAACATTTGCAACTACTGCAGGTACTGCAAACTCGGTGGCAGGTGCTAATGTTTCAGGTGCAGTATCTTTTGCAACAACTGCTAATAGTGTAGCAGGTGCTAATGTTTCAGGTGCAGTATCTTTTGCAACAACTGCTAATAGTGTAGCAGGTGCTAATGTTTCAGGTGCAGTATCTTTTGCCTCAACTGCGAATAGTGTTGCCGGTGCTAATGTTTCTGGACAAGTAGCTAATGCATTAGTTGCAGGTACAGTTTATACTGCGGCACAACCAAATATTACTTCAGTTGGTACATTAAGTAGTGTAACAGTTTCTGGTAACTTAACTGCTGGTAATGCTAATATAACAGGCACGTTGACTGTTGGTACAATTACAACAGCAGCCGGTGGCAGTGGTAACATCAGTGGTGCTGACGTTATTTCTGCAAACGCATTTACTGCATCAGGCAATATTACTGCCGCATTCTATATTGGTAATGGTAGTCAGTTGACAGGTGTCTCAGCCGCAACAGCTACTAAAACTGCAAATGGTACAAGTAATGTAGACATTGCAACTTCTAATGGTAACATCACAATGGGTGTTGCTGGCAATGCTGGCATTGTTACGGTAACAGGTACCGGTGTTAATGTCGCTGGATATTTAAATGTAGGTTCTGGTGTAATTACTGGTAATGGTAGTGGATTAACATCTATTGCTGGTGCTAATGTAACAGGCACAGTAGCGTCAGCTACAGTGGCAGCAAGTGCAAATGCAGTAGCAGGTGCTAATGTATCTGGACAAGTAGCTAATGCGCTAGTAGCTGGTACAGTTTATACTGCGGCACAACCTAACATTACAAGTGTTGGTACATTATCTAGTTTAAGTGTTACCGGTGATATTAGTGGAGCCAACTTAACATTGACCGGTAATCTAATTATTAGTGGAACAACAACTACAGTAAACTCAACAACTACACGTGTAGTAGATCCAATAGTCGAACAAGGTGGCGGCGCAAACGGCGGCACATTAAATGCAAATGATGGCAAAGACCGTGGTACATTATTGCATTATTATAATGGAACTGGACTTTCAGCAGTTGATGCGTTCATGGGTTGGGATAACTCTAATGGTGAATTTGGATTTGGTAGTAACGTAACTGTAGTTAACGATGTAGTCACTTTTAATAGCTTCGGTAATGTACGTGCTAATGTATATTTTGGTAATGGTAGTCAATTAACAGGAGTAACTGCATCTGGACTTGCAACATTTGCAAACGCTGGATTAACTACAGATGAGTTGTATCTACAAGCTACAACACGACTAAATGTCACTGCTAGTGGATCGTCCGGATATCTATATGACCAATATGGTGCCACTGTCAACCCGGCACTATACGTTACTAGCGGTCAAACAATAGCGTTTAATTTGAATGTATCTGGGCATCCATTCTTAATTCAAACAAGCGGTGGTGCAAATTATAGCGTTGGATTAGAACACGTTGACACTACAGGAACGGTATTAACTACTACGGCCGCCCAAGGACAAATATCAGGAACTTTATATTGGAAAGTTCCATATGGCATAACAGGTAATTACAAATATCAATGTTCTATTCATGGTGGCATGAATGGTAATATTGTTGTAACTGACGCCAATATTGCAAATATAACTGTTGGATTAGCTACATTTGCAACAACAGCTAACAGTGTAGCAGGCGCTAATGTCTCTGGTACAGTAGCGTCAGCTACAGTGGCAGCAAGTGCAAATGCAGTAGCAGGTGCTAATGTTTCAGGTACAGTAGCTTCAGCGACAGTGGCGGCAAGTGCAAACTCAGTAGCAGGTGCTAATGTTTCAGGTGCAGTATCTTTTGCAACAACTGCTAATAGTGTAGCAGGTGCTAATGTTTCAGGTGAAGTTACGTTTGCGGCAACTGCTAATGCAGTAGCAGGTGCCAATGTAAGTGGTGCAGTAAGTTTAGCAACTTCAGCAACTACATCAGGTACAGTAACAACCGCGGCACAGCCAAATATTACAAGTACAGGTACATTAACTAGTTTAACAGTTTCTGGCGTTACTACTTTAGGTGCAGTAGCCAATGTTAAAATTTCTGGTGGTAGTGCAGACTATGTGTTGAAGACAGATGGTACAGGTAACTTAAGCTGGACAGCACTAACATCTACTACACTGGTTGTAGACAGATTTACCGGTGACGGTAGCTGGACAATGCAAACATTATCTGCTACACCCCTTAGTGTAGACTATACGATTGTAGCTATTGGTGGTGTATTGCAACCAAGAAACACATACAGTGTATTGGTGGCAGTTATTACATTCAGCGAAGCTCCTCCAGTTGGAGCAGTAGTTGAGATTACAACTGTTACCGGTGGAACCGGAGGTGGAGGTGGTAGCGGATCAGCACTTACTATACAAGATGAAGGATCAAATTTAACTACTACTGCGTCACTTATTAATTTTGTAGGTAATGGAATATCATCTACAAACGTAGGAAATAGTGTTACTGTTACAGTAAATGGTGGTGCAAGCTGGACGTATTCAGCAATTAGTGCAAACACAACAATGGCTGCATCAACTAAGTATATTGTAGATACTTCATCTGCTAATATTACATTGACATTACCGAGTTCAGGTACATTGGGCGATGAGATTACTATCATTGATGGTACTGGTAATGCAAGTACTCATGCTATTACTGTAGCTAGAAATGGTGGTAATATTCAAGGTAGTGCTAGTGATATGACAGTTACGACTGACAGAGCCGCATTTACTTTAGCTTATTATAATAGTACGCAAGGTTGGTTGTTAACTAACGTTTAATTGTTGTAGGAAGCACATTTTATTATGGCAAATTATCACTCAATAAAAAACGCAGGCATGTTAAAACCAGTAGCTAATACTGACTTAGGTAGCCCAACAATAACAACTGCAGGTGGATATAGAACTTATAAATTCACTAGTCCTGGTTCAATCACGTTTTAATAATTAACTAAATATAAGTATGGCATTAGAAAAAATAAAACCCTTTATCGTTGATGGAACACAAGACTTTGTGTTTGGCAATGCAACGATAACAGGGAATATAACATCGAACAATGCTAACTTAGGAAATTTAGCAGTTGCTAATTTTTTTTCGGGTACACTAACCACAGGTAGTCAACCTAACATAACAAGTGTAGGTACACTGGGTAATCTTTCAGTTACTAGCAATGTATCTGCTGGTAATATAAAAACAAATAACTTACTGTATGCGAACGGTAGTCCATGGCAAATTGGAACTACAACTACAGTAGCAGGTAGTAATTCACAAGTTCAATTCAATGACTCTAGTAGCTTTGGTGCTAGTGCAAATTTTACATTTGATAAAACATCTAATACTCTTACTGTTACTAACTTAGTAACAAATGGTTCTGGTATAACTAACATAACTGGTAGTAGTGTAACTGGTCAAGTTCCTAACGCACTAATAGCAGCCACTGTTTATACAAACGCACAACCAAACATTACTAGTGTCGGTACACTATCTAGTTTAGTAGTAACAGGTAATATTACTAGCGGCAACGCTGATTTAGGTAATACTGCTACAGCTAATTACTTTGTTGGTAGCGGTAATAATTTAAGCAATATTCAAGGTTCAAACATTACCGGTGCAGTTTCATATGCTACTACAGCTAACAGTGTAGCAGGTTCTAATGTTTCAGGTGCTGTTACTTATGCCGCCACAGCTAACGCAGTAGCAGGAGCTAACGTATTAGGTCAAGTTGCTAATAGTATAATAGCTGGAACAGTATATACAGCGGCACAACCAAACATCACAAGTACAGGTACACTAACTGAGTTGACTGTAACTGGAAATACTACATTAAGCGGAGCTAATGTAACACTGGGCGCAGTTGCTAATTTACACATCACTGGCGGCACGGTTGGTCAATACTTACAGACAGACGGATCCGGAACATTGTCATGGGCTACAGTAAGTTCTGGATCTGGATCTAACATTAGCAACGGCAATAGTAATGTAAACATCCCAAGTGCTAATGGTAATGTCAACATCAGTGCTGTGGGAAATGCAAACGTAGTCGTAATAACTGGCACTGGTGCAAATATTACTGGTACATTAAATGTATCTGGAACCGCTACATTAGGTAATATATCTACCTCGGGCAGTGGTGGTAACATTACCGGTGCTAATGTAGTTTCTGCAAATATATTCACTGCCACTGCTAACATAACAGCAGGTAATGCTAATCTTGGTAATGCGGTAATATCTAATTATTTTATTGGTAGCTTATACGGAACAGCTAATTTAGCTACATATGCTACAACAGCTAATGCAGTAGCTGGAGCTAATGTCTCTGGACAAGTTGGTAATGCACTGGTCGCAGGTACTGTTTATACAAACGCACAACCTAACATCACTAGTGTTGGTACATTAACTTCATTGACAGCAACCGGTAACGTTACTGGTGGTAACTTAGTAACCGCTGGTAAGGTATACGCATCTGAGATGTTAAACGGTGGCACAGGAATCTATCTATCAGCCGGTCCTGCAGGATACATTAATTTCTTTACTACTGGTGGCGACAAAGCCTCTATCAGTGATACTGGTAATATTATCGCCAGCAATGTTATTGCAAATAGCACAGTTTTTGCAACAACAGCTAATATTTCCGGTAACATTACTAGTGGTAATGCCAACTTGGGTAATTCAGCAGTTGCTAATTTCTTCACTGGTAGTGGCGCATTCTTAACAAGTGTAACTGCTGTCACAGCCGCTACAGTAACTACTAATGCACAACCAAACATCACATCAGTTGGTACACTAACAACTCTAATAGTTGGCAATGCAACCGCAAACAGTACTTTTGGTAATGGAACAATTACCTCAACAGGCAATATTAGCTTTACTGGCGAAAACGTAAGTTTAGGTAGTGTTGGTAATCTTAAGATCACCGGCGGTACGGCGGGTTATTTCTTATCAACAGACGGTGCAGGTAACTTAAGTTGGGGAGCCGCAAGTGGTGGCGGAGGTGTATCAGCTACTGGTAGTAACACACAAATTCAATTTAACGATGCTGGCAGTTTGGGTGCTAGTGCTAACTTAACGTTTGACAAAGCAACAAACGTATTCACTACCGCTAGAATTGTAGCAAGCAATGGAGCTAATTTAGGTAGTAACGTTGCTAACGTATATATTGGTGGCGGCAGTAATAACCAAATACTAAAGACAGATGGTTCTGGTAATCTATCATGGATAGCACAACCTGCAACTACTATCACAGTAGATAATTTTACTGGTGATGGAACTACAGTTGCGTTTACCTTAACTGTATCACCTACAAGTATCAATCAAACAGTAGTTAACTACAACGGTACACTACAATTACGTGCAGCCTACACTGTGGTTGGCACGACACTTACATTCAGTGAAGCACCAGTTAATGGATCATTGATTGAAGTTACTACTACATTGGGAGTAGTGTCAGGCGCTGGAGCTTTTGTAACAAGAAGTTACACTGGTAATGGTGTACAATCAACTTTCTCTGTAACTAGTGGTTGTACAGTGTCTAGTGTTATTGTAACAGAAAACGGACTAGTACAAACACCAACAACTGACTATACTATTTCAGGAGGAACATTAACATTTAATGGTGCTCCTGCTAACGGCATAGCCATAAACATACGTGAATTAGCTATCGCAACTGCCGCCACAACTCCTGGTATCACTTGGAATATAGCAAGCAGTAATATAACAATGACTGCAAGTAATGGATATTTTGTTGATACTTCAGGTGGACCAAAGACAATGACATTACCTGCTAGTGCAATATTAGGTGATACGATTCGTATTAACGACTTAGCTGGATCTTTCGCTACAAACAACTTAACTATAGCAAGAAATGGTCATAAGATTCAAGGTATAGCTGATGATTTACTAATAGATGCAGATCAAAGTAGTTTTGGTTTAGTATATAGTAACAGCACATATGGTTGGAAAGTATTGGAGTTATAATGGCAACTAGTTTAAAATCAGTTAGAGCAACTGCAATTGCTTCAGTTTTAGTTGCGGCAGGAACATCATCAGGTGTAAAGATTACCTCATTGACTTATCCCAATAGCAGTACGGCGGCAAACCCAGCAGGCGGTGAAACAGTTACAGTTACGGGTAGTGGATTTAATAGTGGTGCAAAAGTTTATATAGATACACTAGAATGCGTAACTACATTTGTAAGTGCTACAAGTTTAACATTTACTAGCCCTGTTAAAACTGTAGCATCTTATATGTTATATGTTTATAACACAGATGGAAGTTCTGGAGTATATCCAATTGGTATAACATATAGTAGTATGCCTGTCTGGGTTACGGCTAGCGGTGCATTGACGGGAGCCGGACAAAATATTGCATATTCACAAAGTATTAGTGCTACTGGTGATGGTACTATCACATATAGTTTAACTAGTGGCAGTTTACCAAATGGTTTAAGTTTAAACTCTAGTACAGGTGCAATTACAGGAACTACTCCTGGCACTGTGGGTACAAGTACGTTCACTATCACTGCAACTGACAGTCAAAATCAACCAACAAGTAGAAGTTTTAGTATTACCATTGCAAATTCACCACCCTCTGCAGAGTACCTAGTTGTCGCAGGTGGTGGCGGCGGGGGTTCTACTACTTTTGGAGGTGGAACTTCTGGCGGCGGCGGCGGCGGTGCTGGTGGATTACTTACGAATTCATTTACTTCTATTGTCGGCACAGTTTATACAATTACTATCGGTGCAGGTGGTGCTGGGGTAAATACATCTCAAGCAAACGGATTAAATGGTTCTGATAGTATTGTTTCAGGAAGCAACATTTCTACTGTTACTGTAACCGGCGGTGGCGGCGGTGGCGGTAATACAAAAAATGGTTCTGTTGGTGGTTCAGGGGGCGGCGGTGGTGGTGCTGGCTCTCCTACTGCTGGTGGTGCTGGAACATCAGGTCAAGGTTACGCCGGCGGTGCTAGTTCAATATCACCATATTTAGGTGGTGGTGGTGGTGGTTCTGCTCAAGCGGGAAATACTGCTGGCCAGGGCATTGGTGGAAATGGTGCTACATCTTCAATAACTGGTACTTCTTTAAATTACGCTGGTGGTGGTGGCGGTGGTGGTTATACAACCGCCGGCGTTGCTGGCGGTTTAGGCGGCGGCGGTCCAGGTGGCGCCACAAATGGAAGTAATGGTATTGCTGGTACTTCTAATACAGGCGGCGGCGGTGGCGGTGCAACTGGTTCGGCAGGCGGTGCTAGTTTCTATGGTGGTCAAGGCGGTTCTGGTGTTGTAATCATTCGCTATCCAGATAATTACGCAGTTGCCGCATCAACAACCGGTAGCCCTACAATCACCAATCCAACTGGATATAGAGTTTACAAATGGACTACTAGTGGTTCAATAACATTTTAAATAACATGACAACAAAGATTACACTTAACAATATCGCAGATACTGCACTGGCAACATTGACAGGGCCAAAAGTAACCACAATCGTATATCCAGGAACAGAAACTGCTACTGATGTTGCAGGTGGCGCAACAATCAATTTGACTGGTGCTGGATTTCAAAGTGGTTGTAGTGTATTGGTTGCTAGTACAGCATCAAGTGTTGTTACTTTTATCAGTTCAACACAAATTAGTTTTATTGCGCCAGCATTAGCCGCTGGTACTTATGTAATCTATGTTATCAACCCAGATGGTGGTACAGCTATTAGTATCCCGGGTGTCAGTTACAGTGGTACACCAAATTGGACTACAACTGCTGGCAGTTTAGGTAGTGCATATGAAACAGGTGCAATTAGCGCAACACTAACAGCTACAGGTGACGCACCAATTACATATACATTAGCAAGTGGAACATTACCGACTGGTAGTACACTAGCTAGTAATGGTACATTGTCAGGTACTGCTGTAGCTACAGCAAGTGCAACTACATATACATTTGCAGTTACTGCTAAAGACGCACAAAATCAAACAACAAATCGTTCATTCAGTTTAACTATCAATCCAGATGTAGTTACATGGGTTAGTCCAGCAGACAGTACAACGTATACGGTGGCAAAGGATACAGCAATATCTAATGTAACCATGAGTGCTACCAGTGCAGCCGGCGGAAGTATCACATACACTGCTGATACATTACCAACCGGTTTAAGTATTACTGGTGCAAACATCGCAGGCACACCAACTATTGCGGCTAACACCTCAACTACATTGACTGCTACAAGTACTGCTACCAGAGCCGCAACAAGAACAATCAATTGGGTAGTTAACGTTGGTAATGATCCATACTTTGAGTATAATACATTATTGATACCGGGAGCAAGCACAACATTCGTAGATGATGCAAGTACAAATAACTTTGCAGTAACTATTAATGGTGATACAAAGCCAAACAGTTTTAATCCATATACACCTGGTTATTATAGTAACTACTTTGATGGTACTGGAGATTATTTGAGTGTTCCGGCGTCATCTGCTTTAAGTTTTGCAGGTGATTTTACAATTGAGTGTTGGGTTAATACATCTACAATTTCGTTAGATCCGTATGGTCGTAGGATTTGGTCTTTTGGTTCAGGCTCCGCTTTTTACTTAGACGCATTATTTTATGATGGTAGTTCGATTACATCAAACGTGTGCATACAAATTGCTAGCGTCGGTATTGTTATTAGTGGTACAATACCAACAGCCAATGGTCAATGGAATCATGTTGCATTGACTCGTTCTGGTTCTTCAATGAAGTTATTTGTAAATGGTATACAAAGTGGTAGTACATATACAAATTCCTCAGCATTTACAGCTGGGGCTAGTAACGGAATATTCTTGGGATGCTTAGGTGTTGGCGTGGGAGGATTTTTATTAGGAAATATTAGTAATTTCCGTGTATTAAACGGCACAGCAGCCTATACCGCAAACTTTACACCTAGTACCACCCCAGTAACAGCAATTACAAATACAAGTTT
>Ga0315905_10004829_pt1 | contig 13786 bp, 8 predicted proteins | sample LakEriMetagenome_5_FD_203522 | JGI IMG/M metagenome (GOLD analysis project Ga0315905, IMG submission 203522) | Freshwater fungal communities from buoy surface, Lake Erie, Ohio, United States - Buoy 4 MA121 | ecosystem: Environmental > Aquatic > Freshwater > Lake | place: USA: Lake Erie, Ohio... | reverse complement strand
GCCCGGGCCGCCAGCGTGCCGAAGGTGCCGATCTGGGCGACGTTCGCCGCGCCGTACTTGCGCTTCACATACTCGATGACCTCGCCGCGCCGCTCCTTGCAGAAGTCGATGTCGATATCGGGCGCCTCGCGGCGGTTGACGTCGAGGAACCGCTCGAAGAGCAGGTCGTATTCCAGCGGACAGACGTGCGACAGGTAGAGCGAGTAGGCGACGAGGGCCCCCACGCCCGAGCCTCTGGCCGCCGCCGGGATGCCCTGCTCCCGGGCGTGGCGGACGAAGTCCCAGACGATGAGGAAGTAGCTGGCGAAGCCGAGCGTGTCGATCACGGCTAGCTCGCGGTCGAGCCGCTCGAGCACCTGCGGATGGAGCTCCGCGGTGGCGGGATCGGCCGGCACGGTCCCGCCGGCCCAGCGCTTGGCGATGGTGGCGTACCGCTCCCGCAGCCCCTCCAGGCAGAGCCGCCGCAGTTCGGCGCTCGCCGTCCGGCCGCCCGGCACGTCGAAGCCGGGAAAGTGCCGCTTGCCGAGGTCGAGGTCGAGGCCCACGGAATCGGCGATCGTCTGGCTGCGGGTGACGGCGTCGGCCACCAGGCCGCGGTCGTGGCCGGCGAACGCGGCGTGCATCTCCGTCGGGCTCTTGAGGTAGAACTCGCTGGAGTCCATCCGCATCCGCGTGGCGTCGTTGCGGAACCGGCCGGTGTTCACGCACAGAAGGATGTCCTGGGCCTCGGCGTCCTCGCGGTTGACGTAGTGGCAGTCGCAGGTGGCGACCGGCGGGATGCCGAGCTCGCGGGCGATCTCGAGGGCGGCGTCGGTGACCTGCCGCTGCACGTCGAGGCCGTTGTCCTGGATTTCGATGAAGTAGCGGTCGCCGAACGTCCGCTGGAACCAGCCGGCGATCTCTCGGGCCTGGGCCAGCGACTCACGCTGCTCGCGGGACGAGCCGACGAGGGCGCGGCTGAACTCGCCCGACAGGCAGCCCGACAGACAGATGATCCCCTCGCCGAACTCCTCCAGCAGCTCGCGGTCGATCCGCGGCTTGAAATAGAACCCCTCCAGATAGGCCTTCGTCGCCAGCTGCAGGAGGTTGGCGAAGCCGGTGCGGTCGCGGGCCAGGAGCGTGAGGTGGAAGCTCGATTCCTTCTGGCTGCCGGCGTCCTTTTGGAACCGGCTGCCGGGGGCGATGTAGGCCTCGTAGCCGATGATCGGGTTGATGCCCGCCGCCTTGGCGGCCTGGTAGAACTCGAGCGCCCCGTGCAGGTTGCCGTGGTCGGTGATGGCCAGGGCGTTCATCCCCAGCTCGACGGTCCGCGACACCAGCCGGTCGATCGGGCTGGCGCCGTCGAGCAGGCTGTAGTGGCTGTGGCAGTGCAGGTGAACGAAGGGCGACGTGCTCATCCGTGGGCCTCGCTGGGGATCACGCGATTGTAGCGGACGTGCCCCGGCAGCCCGTGGTCACAGCCCGCCATGGCCGTCGTCCACTGGGCCGACCGGTGGAAACGCCGCGGGTTTCCCCGGCCGGCATTCGTCGCATCCTGCTTGGGCAGACTTGGGCCGCAGTCTGCTATGGCCGGTCGCCGATCTGCCGGAGGAGCTCGGCGAGCCGGGCCTGGAGGTCGAGCACGGCCTGCCATTCGGCAAAGTCGATCTCCACCTGCTCGTTGCCGGGCCGCATCACGGCCCCCTCGGTCGCGTCGCGGAGTACGGCCTGCACGTACTCGAGCAGTTCCGTGAGCTCCGCCGACTGGGCCGGGCTGAGCTTGTCGGGCAGTTGCGGCGGCCCGGCGGGCAGCAGCGGCGACCGCACTTTGCCGACGTCGGCGATGACGTCGGAGTTGTGCGTCGCGATCCGCTCCAGCCGCTCCCGCATCTCGCGGGCCCGCCCCTCCTCGGCGGCCGGGTGTCGGCCCGCGAGCGCCGCGATGCGGCGGTCGATGTCGCTGTGCGAGCCGACGAGCAGCAGGGATCGGCCCACGGCGATCATGTCGCCGTCGCGGACGATCCGCACCTGGATCTCCTCGCCGTTGACCTTCGTGCCGTTGGTGCTCTCCAGGTCGGTGGCGACGATCCGGTCGTTGTCGTCCTGGAGCTTGAGGTGGTAGCGGCTGATCCGCTCGTCGTTGAGCTGGATCGAGTTGCCTTCCTCGCGGCCGATCGTGACCGGGGTGGGGATGCGGTCGAAGACCTTGCCCCGGTCGGCGCCGTGAAGCACGCGCAGCGTGATGAATGCCATAGGACCATCGCTTCCGCCACAGCGGCCGGGCCATGCGGCCCGTCGCCCCGCTGCCGTCCGCCCGGACGCAGATCGTTCACCCCTTGAGGATACACGCTTCGCGAGCCGCCGCGGTCAAAGGGCCTGCCGCGGCGGCGGCAAGGGGTGGCGGTTCCGAGGGCGGGCCGCACCGGCTACCATGCGAGGACAGGCGTCCGTAGCTCAATTGGATAGAGCATCGGTCTTCGGAACCGAGGGTTGCAGGTTCGAGTCCTGCCGGGCGTATTGGAGGGTTGGCGGGCAGGAAGCCCGCCGTCCACGAGGCACCGGCGGGTGCCGAAGCGATGTGAGCCCGGAGGGCGAGGCATCGCGTGAAGCAGTCTGCAGGTTCGAGTCCTGCCGGGCCCTCACGCGCGTCCGACGGGCGCGAGGGCGAAGAAGGTGTCGTGGATCGCATGGCTGGCGCCGTTGAGGCGGCCTTGGAAGGCGTCGATGAAGCCGTGCAGACCGCCGTCGCCGGCGAGGATCTCGTCGATGTGGCCATAGTCGAGGTCCGACCGCAGCCGGCCGATCCGCTGCTCCGCCGGATTCGAATACGCCCCCTTCACGCCCCCCGTGACCGCGAGCAGCGACTCTTCGGCCTTGATGAGGCAGAAGTGCATCGCCCGCGGAAAGGCCCGGTCGAGGATCAGGAACTCGGCGACGTTCCGCCGCGAGACGGCCCCGTACTCCTTGCGATACATCTCCAGGGCGCTGGCGCTCTCCAGCACCGCCGACCAGCGGACCGCGGTGGCCGGGTCTTCCAGGGCCGGCGCGGCAGCCCCGGTCGCGCCGGCGGCCGAGGCGGGCTGAAAGTAGGCCTCCACATCGAGCACCCGCGACGTCTTGTCGGCCCGCTCGATGAGCCGGCCCATGCGGGCGAAGTGCCAGGCCTCGCCGTGCGACATCGTGGCGTCGGTGACGCCGGTAATCAGCTGGCTGGCCCGCTTCACCTCTTCGAGAAACTCGCGCGGATGCTCCCCCTGCGCCGCCGCCGCGGCCCGCACGAAGAGGTGGGCCTTGTTGATCTCCTCCCACATCGGGGAGCTGATCATGTCACGGACCGTGCGGGCGTTCTCCCGAGCCGCCTGCAGGCAGCTGGAAATGGAGTTGGGATTGTGGGGATCGAAGGCCAGGAAGCGGATCACCTGGGCCTGATCGGCGAGGCCGTGGCGGGCCCAGAAGTCGGCCTGGTCGCCGAACGTGCACACCAGGGCGTTCCACAGCCGGCCGGGACTGACCGTCGAGCGCCAGGTCGAGCGTCGTCTCCAACGCGCGGGCCACGTTCTCCGCCCGCTCGATCTGGCGGTTCATCCAGTAGATGCTGTCGGCGACGCGGGAAAGCATCTCACGCCCTCCCCGGATGGACGACCCAGGTGTCCTTGCTGCCGCCGCCCTGCGACGAGTTGACCACCAACGAGCCCTTCACCAACGCCACGCGGGTCAGCCCCCCGGGAAGCACGAAGATTTCCTCGCCGTAGAGGATGAACGGCCGCAGGTCCACGTGCCGCCCCTCCAGCGAGTCGCCCACCACCGTGGGCACCCGCGACAGCGCGAGCATCGGCTGGGCGATGAAGTTCCGCGGGTTGGCCAGGATTCGGGCGCGGCATTCGTCGAGCTGCTCCCGCGTGGCCCGCGGGCCGAGCACGATCCCGTAGCCGCCCGACTCGTTGGCCGGTTTGACGACGAACTCCCCGAGCCGGGAGAGGACATGGCTGCACTGCTTCTCCTCCCCGCAGACGTAGGTGGGGACGTTGGGGAGGATGGCGTCCTCGCCGAGGTAGTAGCGGATGATCTGCGGCACGTAGGCGTACACCGCCTTGTCGTCGGCGATCCCGGTGCCGGGCGCATTGACCAGGGCCACGTTGCCGGCCCGGTAGGCGTTCATCAGCCCGGGCACGCCGACGAGCGAGTCGCCGCGGAACGCCCGCGGGTCGAGAAAGTCGTCGTCGATCCGCCGGTAGATGACGTCCACCCGCTCCAGGCCCCGCGTGGTCCGCATGAAGACGACGTCGCCCTGGACGACGAGATCCGAGCCCTGCACCAGTTCCACGCCCATCTGCCGGGCCAGGAAACTGTGCTCGAAGTAGGCCGAGTTGTAGATGCCGGGCGTGAGCACGACGACGTTCGGGTCGCGGGCCTGCGGGGGCGCGACGTACTCGAGCATCGCCCGTAGCTTCTCCGGATAGTCCTCGACGGGGCTGATCCGCTGCCCCTCGAAGAGCTGCGGAAAGATCCGCTTCATGACCTCGCGATTCTCGAGCACGTAGGACACGCCGGAGGGTGTCCGCAGGTTGTCCTCGAGAACGTACATCACGCCGTCGCCGCCGCGGACGAGGTCGGTGCCGGTGATGTGGCACCACACGCCTCGGGGTGGCTGGAGGCCGGCGCACGGGCCGCGGAAGCACTTGCCGGAATCGACCAGCCAATCGGGGACCACGCCGTCGGCCACGATCCGGCGCCGGTTGTAGACGTCGTCGATGAACAGGTTGAGGGCGTGGATCCGCTGCTTCAGCCCGCGCTCGATCGTCGCCCACTCGGCCGCGTCGATGACCCGCGGCACGATGTCGAACGGCCAGATCTTCTCCGTCCCGGCCTCGTGGCCGTAGACGTTGAACGTGATTCCCATCGTGAGCAGCGCCTTGTCCGCCGCCCGCTGCCGCGCGGAGAGCTCACCGCTGGAGAACGCGGCCAGCCGCCGCACGAGCTGCTCGGCTCCGACCCGCGGCCGGAGCCCGTCGTCGAAGAGCTCGTCGTGGAAACCGTCGGTCTGGTACGCCTGCAGGTCCATGCGGCCGGAACGTGGGAGGGAGGAACGCCGCGACGGCCCGGCCGCCTGCAAGGGAGCCGCGGAATACCTCTGCACCATACACCCCCGGGCCCGCCCGCGAAATGGCTGCCCGCTTTTCGCGGGCCGCGGCCCGCTTTGTCCGCGCGGCTTCAGGCGGGCCGCAGCAGGCCCGCGAGCAGCCTGGAAAAGTCGGCCGTCGATACGGGCAGTTGCACGAACTTGCGGCGGTCGTCAACGCGCACCTGGGCCGCGAGGCCCTCCTGCCTCGGACCGGCGATCAGCACCGCGGGCACCGCCGCGTAAAACGGGTCGGCCGACAGTGCGTTGAACGCCTCGACCGCCTGCTCGCCGAGCTTCTGGGCGCTCAACACGAGCAGGTCGGCCGGTGGGGGCGTGGTGGCGAACCGCGAGAGCGCCCGCTGCGGGTTCTCGGTGATCAGCACCCGGTAGCCGAGTTTCGTGAAAAACTGCCGCAGCGTCTGCTGAGCCTTTTCCGTCGACTCCACCACCATCACGCTCCCCTTGGTGGGAGCGACGGGCGCCGCGGGCGCCGCGGACGCGCCGACCGCGGGCGTCGCGTGCTCGGCATCGGCCCCGCGCCGGGCGATGATCTGCTCCAGGCCCCGGCGGGCATCGGCGGCCGTCTGCCAGCGCTCGAGCGGATCGAGATGCATCATCCGCCCCACGAAGTCGACGACGTCGCGCGGCAGGTGCGCGGCACGGCCGGCGAGCGGCGTGACGGCCGTAAACCGCCGCGGGTCGGCCCGCACGTTGCGATCCCGCGACTCGGCGAGGGCGGAAGCTCCAGCCAAAACGAGGTAGGCGACGGTGCCGAGGAAATAAATGTCGCTGCGCACGCTGTCGTCGCGCATCCCGGTGAGCTTCTCCAAGGCGGCGTAATCGACCGTGCGGGGATTGTCCATGCGGCCAAGCGTCTTGTCGCCCGTATCGTCCACGCCGGCGAGGCCGAAGTCGACGAGCTTGGCCTGGCCCGCCGCCGACACGATCACGTTCGTGGCCTTCATGTCGCGATGCGTGACACCGCGGCGGTGGGCGTATTCGAGTCCGGCAAGCATCTGCTGGATGAGGTCGAGCGCCCGGGGCAGGTCAACGGCGCCGCGGATCCGCACCAGCTCGCGCAGCGTCTGCCCCTCCACGAACTCCATGTTGATGTAGCTCGCCCCCTGCTCCTGACCGACGTCCTCGATGGCCACGATGTTCGGATGCCGCAGCAGCCGCCCCATCTCCCCTTCGTGGCGGAAGGCGGCCTGCTTCTCGGCGTCGTTGGCATAGCGGCTGCGGAGCACCTTGACCGCCAGAATCGTGCCGTCGTCGCGATGCACGGCCCGGAAGACGCGGGCGAAGGAGCCGGCACCGATCTGATACAGCACCTTGGCGCGGCCATAGAAGTAGCCGGCCCGCTCGCCGCGCAGCAGCCGCTCGAGCTGGTAGCCCGTGAGCAACTCGCGGCGGACCAGCGCCGTGCCGAAGTCCTGGGCCGGCTGGTCATGGCCGCCGAACTCGCGCAGGGCGTCGTCGATCTGCGGATGGCCGACGAGTTCCAGTTCGCCGAGCAGCTGCGCGAGGTGTTCGGCCGTCACGGGCGTCATCGGGCGGCCGCGGATTCAAGGCTCACAAAAATCTCACAAATCATCGCCCCATATTCAGGGCATTGCCATACGGCTTCAAGTCCCCCGCCCCGCCCCGTTGGCCCGGCTTGCCAGGACTGGGGGGACGCGCCGCATCCTCCGCTGGCCCCCCTCTTCACCGATCTGTACAAGCCCCTGGAATCCGGGCGGAATCCTCGGCACCACGCCCGTCCTCGGCTCGCGTCCGCACCATGAACGCGCATCAAACCTTCCTCCGCGGTCTGCTGGCCGCAGCCGGCATGGTGATGTGGTCGGCCGCGGCCCCTCTGCAGGGCGGTGCGACCGAGCCGACCGAAACGGCCTGGACGCTGGCCGAGGCCGACACCGCCCCCCGCGTCATCGCCCACACGCTGTCAGCCGTGGCACCCCACCGCGGGGCGACCTGTGAACAATTCACCGTCGAGGCCTCCGCCGGCACGACCCTGCGACTGCAGATGCCCGTCGGGCAGGCAGCCGTCATCGACGAGTTCACCGCCGTCGTGTGGGTCCGCGCCAACCGCCCCGACATCCGGCTCTCCGCCCGTGTGGTGCTCCCCGACTTCGTGTCGCGGAAGACGGGGCGGCCGGTGGAGCTGATCCTGCCCGGCACGACCACCCGCGACACCGACCGCTGGGAGCAGGTGAAGCTCGACGGTCTGCCTGCGGCCCTCGCCCGCCGCCTCCCGGCATTGCACCGCGAGCACGGCAGCGGCGGCAGCGCCGCCAATGCAGCCGTCACGCACCTCGTACTGGAACTCTACTCCATGCCCGGCCGGTATGAGGTCTGCATCGACGACGTGGCGGTCACGGGCCTCGTCAGGCAGGCCATGCATGATCCACAGGTGCGGCCAGCCACCGTCGAGACACCGGCGGTCGATCCGCCGGCCGGCCTGGCCCGGGGCGTGCTCGAGGTCGACGGCCTGCCGTTCTTTCCCCGCTGCCTCGACCACAACGGCGAGCCGCTGGCGCGCATCGCCGCCCTCGGCTTCAACTCCGTGCGGCTCCCGGCGCCGGCCACCGGCGAGCTGCTCGCCGCCGCCCGTGCCGCGGGGCTGTGGGTGATCTGCCCGCCGCCGGCGATCCCGGACCTCGACCTCCGCGACCCCGACTCGGTGCCGGCCTTGCGGAACTGGGACCGGGTGCTGATGTGGGACCTCGGCAGCGGTCTGGCGGAGGGCGACGTCGAAGCCCTCGCCGAACAGGCCCGCCGCATCCGCGCCTGCGACCTGCGGGCCGCCCGCCCCCTGATCGCTTCGGCCGACTCCGGACTGCGCAGCGTGTCGCGGCACGTCGACATGCTCGTCGCGCGGCGCACCGTCCTGGGCACGAGCCTGGAGCTCGCCGACTACCTCACCTGGCTCCGCGAGCGGCCGCGGCTGGCCCGGCCGGGCACGCCGCTGCTGGCCACGCTGTCCACCGAGATCGATCCGCTCGCGGCCCGCCAGGCGGCGGCCCTGGCGGGCATCGGCGCACGCGGACTGGCCGTCGATCCGGAGAGCCTGTGCCTCGCCTCCTTCGCGGCCGTGGCGGCCGGCACCCGCGGCATACTGTATGCGTCGAGCCGCCGGATCGATGCCGACGACCACGAGGCGCGGCTGCGGGCCGCCGCCGCCCGTGAGATGAACCTCCGGCTCGCCGTGCTCGAGCCGTGGGCGGCGGCGGGCCGATTCTCCGCGACGGCGCAGACGAGCGACCGCGAGGTGCAGGCGGTTGTGATGGAGGCGGCCCGCAGCCGGATGGTGGTCGCCTGGCGGGCCGTGCAGGGCGCACAGATCTGCGCGCGGCGGTACGAGGGCGGCCTGCCCAAGGACGACGCCACGGTCACGATCCTCGTGCCGGGCGTGCCGGAGGCGCACCAGGCCTGGGAGGTCGGCCCCGGCGGGCTCAAGCCGCTGCGGCACCGGCGGGCCACCGGGGGCGTGGCCGTCACGCTCGACCACTTCACATCGCACGCGCTGATCCTCGTCAGCGGTGAACCGGCCGTCACGGCCCATGTGCAGGATCGGCTGCGGCAGGCGGCGGCCGCCGAACTGGACTCGGCCCGAACGCTCGCCGGACTCGTGCTCGCCGCCGACGCCGCGCTGCTCGGCAGCCTGCCGCCCCAGGCCCTGGGCAACCTGCCCGTGGCCGCGATGCTCGGGGCCGCCCAGCGCGACGCGGTCGAGGCCGAGGCCCTCGCGGCGGGTGATCCGGCGACGGCCGTCGGCAAGTTCCGCCGCTGTGCCGCCATCTGCGGGCAGTTCGAGCGCCTGGCCTGGGAACGCGGCGTGCAGGGCACCGGCTCGCTGCTCTCGCTGATGGCCAGCCCGCTGGCGACCTCCGACTCGACGCTCGCCGAACAGTGGCGGTTCACCGCGGCCCTGGCCGCGGCGGTGCCCGGCGCCGAACTGCTCGCCGGCGGCGGCATGGAGCGGGTCGAGGATCTGGCCGGCGGCGGCTGGCGGCATTTCGCCCGGGAGCAGGCCGAGATCAGCACCAGCGTGGAGATCGCCCGCGACCGGCGGTTCGCGGGCGCGGGCAGCCTCCGCCTCGCGGCTCGCGCCGTGCAGGCCGCCGAGGCGCCGATCGTGGTCGAGACGCCGCCGGTATGGATCACCACGCCGCCGCTGGCGGCGCCCGCCGGCAAGTTGCTCGAGATCTCGGCCCGCGTGTGGGTGCCCAAGCCGATCCAGGGCAGCGTGGACGGCCTGCTTGTCTTCGACTCCCTGGGCGGCCCGGCGCTGGCGGAACGCATCGGCGCGACCCGCGACTGGGCCCGCCTGGCGCTCTACCGGATCGTGCCGGCCGAGGCGGCCGGCGAGCCGTTCGTGGTCACCTTCGCACTCACGGGCATGGGCGAGGCGCTCCTCGACGACGTTTCGGTCCGCGTCCTCGAGCATGGCGGCACGGGCGTGGCCGCGACCACCGTCTCGACCGCGCCGCAGGGCGGCTTCCCGGCGCCGGCCGAACTGCTCGGCGGCACCGCGGCGGCCTCGCCGGCGATGCCTGCGATCCCGCGGCCAGCGCCCGCCGCCGCCCCACCGACCGCCGGCCAGGCGTGGCCGGGCATGAACCTCGAATGGCCGAAACTGCTGCCCTTCGGCCAGTCGGCCGACACGCCCCCCGCCGGTGTCGGCGGCGGCACCGTCGATCCGTTCAAGCGGGCGCGGGGGGGCGAGCAGCCGGCGCCGTGACCCGCCGGCCGGCGCGGGCGGCACGACCGCGGGCGTCGAGCTCCTCCAGCCGCCGCGTGCACTCGGCCACCAGCGCCCGCTCGTCGAGCGCCGCCACGTCGTCCACCGACAGCACGCGGCCGAACTCCAACCGGATCCGGCCCGGTCGCGGGAAACGCCGCGAGCGCGGCCAGCATTCGTAGGCTCCCACGATCGCCACCGGCGCGATCGGCACGCGGGCCTTCTTCGCCAGGATCGCGAATCCGCTCTTGATCTCACCCATCCGGCCGTCGTGTGTCCGCGTGCCCTCGGGAAACACGATCACCGCCGCGCCGTCCTGCAGCCGCTTGATGACGACCTTCATGGCCGCCACCGCCGAGCCCTCGCGGTCGATCGGCACGGCGTCGAGCGCCGTGATCACGAAGCCGAACGGCTTGAAGCGGTAGAGCGAACTGCGGGCCATACTCGACAGCCGGCGGTTCGTGGCCAGGCCCAGGAGCAGCGGATCGAGATGGCTCTGGTGCGTGGACAGCACCAGCACGCCACCCGCGGGCGGCAGCGGCTCGTCGCAGCGGACGCGAACGCCGAACAGCGCCACGCCGAGCGTGCGGGAGAGGATCCAGAGCGTGGAGTAAAGCCAGCGGCCGAACGTCGAGTGGCCGCGGGCGTGGGGCCGGGGGCCGGCGTCCGGCGCGGACTGCTGCGGGCCGCTCATGCCGGCCCCCGAGGACCGCGCCGCGCCTCGATGAGGGCCACGAGCCGATCCACCACCTGCTCCGGGGTGAGGCCGTCGGTCTCGAGGATCACCGCGTCGTCCGCGGCCCGCATGGCGCCGACCGCCCGGCTGCGATCGCCGTCATCGCGGACCGCCTGCGAGGCGCGCACGTCGGCGAGCGTCATGCCGCTGCCGCGCGCCTCCTCCTCGCGGTGCCGCCGCCGGGCCCGCTCCTCGGGCGCGGCCGTCACGAACACCTTCACCTCGGCGTGCGGAAAGACCACCGAGCCCTGATCACGCCCCTCGGTGACGATGTCGAGGCCCTCCGCCATGCGGCGCTGAATCCGCTTCATGGCCTCGCGGACCGGCGGCGCGTCGGCCACCGGCCGGGTGGCGGCCGTGATCCGCGCGGTGCGAATCTCGGTCGACACGTCGCGGTCGTCCACGAGCACGCGGCCGGCGCGAAACTCGATCCGAATCTGCTCGGCGAGCGCCGCCATGCGCGGGGAATCGTCGAGCGGGATGCCACGCTCCAGCGCCACCAGCGTGACCGCGCGGTACATCGCCCCGGTGTCCATGTAGCACCAGCCGAGGCGGGCGGCCAGCGCCCGCGCCGCCGAGCTTTTCCCCGCGCCGGCGGGGCCGTCGAGCGTGATGATCATGCCGGGAATTCCAGGTGCAGCCGCAGCCATTCGTGCCGCCGCAGAAAAACTAAGGTCGACCGCCCCTCGATCGCAACCGTCACGTCGTCGCGTGGCCGCCCCGCGAAGTCGCAGCCGCGGGCGGCACGGGGCGGGCGGGCCCACTCCACACGCACCTCTCCCGCGCGGCCCGCCGCCTCGATCAGATCGACGACCGCCCGCACGCCCCCGGCCTCGTCGGGGCCGATGGCGACCGGCGCGAGCCGCACGTTGGCCGGCATCTCCAGGGTGGCGGGCGCTGACGCTGCGAGCAGCCGCAGGGACTCGTCCCATGGCCGCTCCAGGCCGATGCCTACGGCGAGTCGCCGGGTGGCGGTCGTGGCGCCGGCACCGAGGAGAATCGTGTCGAGCACGTGCGAACTCGAGCGGATGTGCCAGGGCAGGCCGCCGGTGAGGATCGCCACGTCGTCCGCGTCGGCGCCGCGGCCACTGCCGCGAAGGGCGATGAAGTGCGGCGCCGTGAACCGGGTCCGCTGGGTGACGACGGCCTGCGTGTGCAGGCTGCGGAGGATCTCGACATCCTCGTTCTCGTGCCACGCGAAGCGGCAGGCGACGTGCGCCTCGAAGAGCGGACCGGACAACGGGTGGTCGAGACGCACCTCCAGGTCGAGCACCGCCAGCGGCAGGCCGGGCACGAGCGTCATCCGCTGGACGAACCCGCCGCCGCACCGCCCGTCGGCCGCGAGCAGGCGGCCGCGGCTCTCGATGCAGTCGTCGCCCGCCGCGGTCTTGACCCGCGCCACCGCGTCGGCCTGCATCCGCCCGTGCTCGGCCCGATCCTCCACAGACTCCCAGCCGGCGCCGGCCGCCGCTGCGGGCCGCGTGGCCCGCAGCGCGAGCTGCTGGGAGAGGCGGTTCGCGCGGTCGGCAGGGCGGCGCAGCGACAGCAGGCCACCGGTCCGCGGATGGGCCTGCAGGCGAATCAGGCCGTTGTCCAGCACCAGCTCGGCGCGATCGGCGCGGCGCGACCAGGGCCACCGGCCCGCAGGCCGCGCGGCAGCCGGTTGAACGCCGGCGGAAGCGGCGGACGCGGCCACGCTCGTCGGCAGCAACGGCCGCAGCCCGGCGGCCGCCGTGACGATCCGCTGCGCCTCGGCCGTGGCATCCGCCACGGGACCGGCGAGCGGATCGCCGGCATCGGCCGGGGCCGGCACGGGGAAGGCGTCGGCTTCGAAGTCGACCCGCGTGCCGCTGCCGGCCGTCCGCTCGAACAGCTCATCGGGCGTCACGAATGTTCCCAGGGCGTCGGTCCAGGAGCCGATCCGCTGCAGCACCGCGTGCCACGGACTCGCGGTGCCGGCGTAGCGGGCGAACGTGACGACGGCGACGTGGTCGTGGTCCATCACGTTGCTGAGCGACTCCGGCAGGGCGAGGATGGCACGGGCGGCGCGTGCATCGATCGGCGGCCGGGCCACGCCGTCGACGCACGCCTCGCCCGCGCCCTCCCAGCGGATCCGGGAGTCGCCGGGGTCGGGCAGCGGCGTGCCGTCGAACAGCGGCCACACGGCCCCGGCATAGCCGAAGCCACCGAGCACGGCCGGCAGGGCCGCCGATCCGCCCCCCGCCACGCGGGCAAACGTGCGCGGCACACAGCCGACGTGCCGCTCCCAGGCGGCCCGACCGCGGTCGAAGGATGCGAGCACCTGCTCGGGCGTGGCCATGGCGAGCGGCTCGTCGGCATCGCGGCCGCCGCAGCCGCTGGCCGTGCCCGCCGCGCACCGCGCCCGCAGCCGGGCCAGCGATTCCGGATGCTCCGCGGCGAGCCGCTCGACCAGAGCGCCCGTGGCCACGATCCCCAGGGGCGTCGGCGCCGCGAGCTCCGCGACCAACGGCCGGCCGAGCGTCGTGTCGGCGAGGAGCACGAGGTCGACGAGCCAGACGTCGACGGAGTAGTACCGCGACCGCGTCGCCGACAGGAACCCGAAACACTCGCGGAGCAGCCCGCGCGCCTCGTCGTCATGGCCGGCCACGGCGGCCCGGGCCGCCGCCACGACCGTGGTCGGGAACTCGGTCGCCTCCAGCCCGGCCGTGGATCGCATCCGTCGCGCCAGCACCTCCACTAGCAGCACCGCCATTCCCAGGGCACGGAAGTCATCCGCGAACGGAGCGTCGCCCGCCGCAGGCTCGCAGCCGGCCGCCTCCCGGACCGCCGCAGCCACGGCGGCGGCACCGCGCACATCCCGCACCCACCACGATCCGGCGCTGCACACCGCGTCGGCCTGGGCGGCGAACCGCGGGTCGAGCGCCGCCGGCACGATGCCGAGGATCGGCTCGTCATCGGGGGGCCGCAGATCGACGCTCGCCCACTCCGGGGCCCGACCGACGGTCGCCAGGAGCCGCGGCTCCCAGGCGGCCGTCCACGCGGCGAGCACGTCGTCGGCTTCGTTCTCGTCGATCCACGTCGGGAAATCGTCGAGCGTGTGACAGGGCAGGAAGACCACGATGCGAGCGGGCTGCATGGCGGAAGAGTGTAATCGATGCGTTGCCTTGCCGCCGCCTGCGTGCCACCCGGCGCGGGGCGTTTGACACCCCTCCGCGTGGCTTCGTAA
>Ga0315905_10004828_pt1 | contig 13786 bp, 16 predicted proteins | sample LakEriMetagenome_5_FD_203522 | JGI IMG/M metagenome (GOLD analysis project Ga0315905, IMG submission 203522) | Freshwater fungal communities from buoy surface, Lake Erie, Ohio, United States - Buoy 4 MA121 | ecosystem: Environmental > Aquatic > Freshwater > Lake | place: USA: Lake Erie, Ohio... | reverse complement strand
CTAAAGGCAGGAATCACTTTGCAGACTTCAGAGACAGAGCTGAGACTGCTGAAGGTTGGGCATTATTAGAGTTTAAAGCTAGTGAGACAGGCGTACTTAGCGAGAAAGAATTAAACGATGCTCGTGCCGAGATGGGTTCCGACAAGTATGAGCAAGAATTTGAGTGTAATTTTAATTCAGCCATTGAGGGTAGCTATTATGGGTCGATTATCAACGATCTTGAGGCAAAGGGTCGCATCACCACTATTGACCGTGATGATCTTTGCAAGTCTTATGTGGCTTGGGATTTGGGTATGGGTGACTCTACTTGCTTGTGGGTGGCTCAACTGGTTGGCAAAGAAGTCAGGCTGCTTGATTTCATGGAAAACCACGGGGTCGGGCTTGATTGGTATGTCAATTGGCTCAAAGAAAATAGATATGAGCGTTTCGACCAGTACCTACCACATGACGTTGCGGTGCGTGAACTGGGGACGGGACGTAGCAGACAAGAAGTCCTCCAAGAAGCAGGATTAGAGATTACCGTAGCTCCTAGACTATCTGTGGCTGATGGGATACAGGCAGTGCGTAGGCTGCTACCACGTTGTTGGTTTGACAAGGATAAGACCAAGCAAGGCGTTAATGCTTTACGTAACTATCGTAGGGAATATAACGAGAAGCAGAACGTCTATTACGAGAAGCCATTACATGATTGGGCATCACACGCATCAGATAGTTTCAGGTATTTAGCGATAACGCTTGACGAATCTGACGATTCATGGTCATCAAATATCCCAATAAATACTAAATGGGTTGTATAATAAGCAAAATATCCGCATAGGGTTTAGCCATGGATTCAGGACAAGTAAAAAGTATTTTAGAGAACGAGATCGAGAACGCACTCGGATACATCGACTCTGAAACTATTGACGAGCGTACTAGGGCTTTACAGTATTACTTACGTGAGGCTTACGGCAATGAGGTAGAAGGTCGTAGTCAGATCGTTACAGGGGAAGTAGCCGAAGCAATAGATGGCGCATTGCCACAGCTTCTACGTGTCTTTACGACAACAGAGGACATAGTTTATTTTGAGCCTAAGTCGCCTAATGACGAGGAAACAGCCAAGCAAGCTACTGAATACTGTAACTGGGTGTTCTATCGTGAGAACGAAGGTCTATTGATTCTGCATAACTGGTTTAAGGATGCGTTGCTACAAAAGACAGGTATCGTTAAGTCTTACTGGGAATCAAAAGAAGATGTAGTCAAAGAGAAGTACAAGAATCTAACAGAAGAAGAACTTGCTTTATTGCTATCTGATGAGTCGATGGAAGTTGTACGTCAGAAGGTAGAGATGGTAGAGGCTGGCGTTGACGAGATGGGTATGCCGATTATGGCTCCGTCTTATTCTGTAACGGTTAAGAAGGTTAAGAAGTCAGGTAATGTACGTATTGAGAACGTGCCACCAGAGGAGTTCTTGATCTCTAAGGCAGCTAAGACTATTGATGATTCTCCGTTCGTAGCGCACAGACGTTTAGTGCCACGTAGTGACTTAATCGCTATGGGTTACGATAAAGACGTAGTTGAAAGTCTGCCAACGTATGATGACTTAACTTACAGTCCTGAGCGTATCGCACGATTTGATCAAGGTGAGCAGCCTGATTCAGCTCCTAGCTTAGACTTCTCGATGCAGACAGTTGAGATATACGAGTGCTTTATACGTATTGACGAGGACGAGGACGGTATCGCTGAGTTACGCAGGATTGTTTACTGTGGTAACGAGATTCTGTATGACGATGAGACTGACATAATTCCGTTCCATTCGTTATGTCCTATACCAATTCCACATAAGTTCTTTGGTCAGTCATTGGCTGACAGAACTATGGATATTCAGTTAATCAAGTCCACGTTAATGCGTCAGACTTTGGATAACTTGTATCTAACAAACAATGCTCGTGTTGGTGTGGTTGACGGTCAGGTTAACCTTGACGATATGCTTAACGCTACACCTGGTGGCATTATCCGAGTAAAGAATCCTAATGCTCTGATACCGTTACAAGTACCTTCAGTTACAGGTCAAGCGTTCCCGATGTTCGAGTATCTTGATGGTGTCGCAGCCAAGCGTACAGGCGTGTCAGATGCTAATGCAGGTTTAGATCCAGATATATTGTCTAACGTCACAGCAACGGCTGTAGCGGCTATGATGAAGTCTAATAGCGGTAAGCTAGAGTTGATCGCTCGTATCTTTGCTGACACTGGCGTTAAGTCGTTATTCAGAGCTATCTTGCATCTATTGGGCAAGTATCAGGACAAGGCAAAGATTATCCGTATGCGTGGTAAGTACGTACAGTACGATCCTAGAACGTGGGCGAATGAATACGATATTAGCATTAACGTAGGTCTTGGCTCTGGTGACAGAGATCAGAAGTTGGCAATGTTGCAAATGATTCTAGCTAAACAAGAGCAGATATTGCAGCAGTTTGGCCCATCTAATCCGTTGGTATCGGTAGGACAGTATCGCACCACGTTAGCAAAGTTTATTGAGTCGGCAGGGTTTAAAGATGCAAACGCATTTATTAACGAGATTACTCCAGAGCAGGACGCAGCGTTAGCGCAGCCACAGCCACCTTCACCAGATGCACAAGCAGAAGTAGCTCAGATGCTTGCGAACGTTGAAAGAGAGAAGATCGCTGCAAAATCGCAGATTGACTCGGAGAAGCTAAAGTTAAAGCAGCAGGAACTCGAAGCTCAATATACCCAAAAGGGCTTAGAGATGGCTATGAAGAATCAGCAGCAACAGGCTGACATCAAGATTAAAGAAGCACAGTTAGCTGTTCAGCAGTTACAGGCTATCCTAACGATGGATATGGCAGACGAGCAGATGCGTCAAAAGCAAGCTGAGATCGTCTTGAAGGCGATTAAAGAATTAGGTGGTTTAGTCCAATGAGTAAAGCAGATTGGGCAGCTCGGATACTTCAAGATGAGCGATTCATTGAGGTAATGAACGAGCTAAAAGAATTAGAGATACAGAAGTTTAGAAGTACAGATTACAGCGACATGGAACTACGTGAACAAGCGTATTTACGCCTCCGAGTTCTAGAGGATATAGAAGGCTATATTCAAGGGCTTACTAACCAGAAGCTCATTGACGCAAAAAGATGGAAGATTTTGTAGTCCGTATAGGGCGGTTCCCTATATAATTATGGAAATGAAAACATGAGCGATACTGAAAGCATGACTCCAGAAGGAAATGCACAGTTAGATGTAAATGGTGCAGCTAACGCTATTTTGGGATTAATGGGCAATGATGACGGCTCCGAACAAGGACAACCTGAACAGCGCACAGAATCCAACGATAGCGATGCCGAATCAGAGGAATACGAGGAATCGGAAGAATCTGAGGTAGAACAAGAAGAAGCTGATGAGCCAGAGGAACATCAAACATTCCGAGTGAAAGCTGCGGGAGAAGAACGTGATGTAACCCTTGATGAACTCATTAAGTCATATCAACTTGGCACTGATTATACAAAGAAATCGCAAGCTGTAGCGGAAGAACGTAAGGCAGTTGAAGCTGAACGCCATGCAGTTCAAGAAGCAAAGCAACTCCGAGATACTTATGCGGAGAGGTTGCAGTATATCGAGCAAGCCTTGATGCAGCCTCAAGAAACAGAGAATCTGGAATACCTGAAAGAGACCGATCCTATCGGTTACGCTGTTAAGGTTGCAGAGATGTCTCAGAGGGAAAAGCAGTTAGCGCAGGTTCGTGCTGAAAGAGAGCATATAGCTCAACAGCAGGAATATGACAGACAGCAGCAACTACGTGCAAAGGTCGCACAGGAAGCTGAAAAGTTAGTTGGTGCGTTACCTGAATACGCTGATCCTGTTAAGGGTGAAGCAATCCGTAAAGAGATACGCAGCTACGGTAAACAGGCTGGATTCTCGGATGATGAACTAGCGAATGTATTTGATTCACGTGCTGTATTAACGCTTTATAAAGCTATGCAGTACGATAAATTGAAAGCATCGCAACCAGCTATTGCTAAGAAGGTGAATGAAGCTCCAAAGGCGATGAAGCCTGGAGTATCAAACCCAAGAGATAGTGGAGCTGAGGATATTAAAAAACTGAAGGCTAGAGCTAAACAATCTGGAAAGATTAGTGATGCCGCAGCCGCTTTTGAACGATTCTTATAAGGAAATATCATGCCAACTTATCAAACATTTACCGCTATCGGTATGCGTGAAGATTTATCCGATATTATTTATAACATTAGCCCTACCGACACTCCAATTATGAGTTCTATTGGTAAGACTAGCGCAACTGCTGTTTATCACGAATGGCAGACGGACTCACTTGCTGCCGCTACAACTCAAGCAGCAGTTGAGGGTGCAGACGCTACATCTATTACTGCTTCTCCTACCACTCGTGTTGGAAATTATACTCAAATTATACAGAAGACAATTCAGGTCTCAGGAACACTCGATAAAGTGGCAAAAGCAGGGCGCAAGTCCGAGAAAAGTTATCAACTTGCAAAGGCCTCGGCTGAGCTAAAGAGAGACCTAGAGACAATCATCACTGCTAATCAGGGTAAGTCAGCAGGTACATCAACTGTAGCCCGTACTATGGGTTCATTGTTGTCATGGATCAAGACCAACAGCTCACAAGGCACTGGTGGTTCGGCTCCAGCAACTTCGGGTACATCTACTCGTACTGATGGTACACAGCGTACTGCTACTGAAGCATTGTTGAAAACTGTTATCGCTTCGATCTTCGATCAAGGCGGTTCACCAAAGGCTGTATTCGTTGGTTCAGCAGGTAAGCAGAAGGTTTCTACCTTTGCTGGTATCGCTGTTAATCGTTATCAATTAACGAAAGCAGAACCTGGTGTTATCGTGGGTGCGGCTGATCTCTACGCTAGCGATTTTGGGACTCTGAGTATCGTTCCGAATAGATTTATGCGTAGTCGTGATATGTTAATTCTTGATCCTGAGTATGCAGCAATGGCTTACTTACGTCCATTCATGACTAATGAATTGGCTAAGACTGGTGACTCTGAGAAAACTCAGATTCTTGCTGAAGTTACTCTCGAAGTTAAGAACGAAGCAGCACATGGTATCGTTGCTGACTTGGACTTCTCGCTGTAATTTAACTAGCCCTCTGCCTAACGGTAGGGGGCTTTTTTGAGGGATTAATGGAAAACTTTCGTACTCAGACGGTTCATGCGGACGGTGATGGTGGGATTATCATCGAAACTAAACAAGATATATCTGATCTCTTAGAGCGCAATAAAGTTTTAAGAGATATTGATAAGGCTAGGACAGGAGCAACAGAAGATTTACATTTAATAGGCTCAATACCTTTTACGGCTATTGATAAGCTAAATCAAATGGGAATCATGCGTGGATTTGCTATTGTGGATGAGGTAGCTTTTAAAAAGTGGCTCAACCATCCAGACCAAGCACCGTTAAAGATATATCGAGGAACAGTATGAGAGTTGGCGTTTGTATTCCATGTAGAGACGAAGTACATACAGGTTTTGCGTTTGATTTTGCTAGGATGGCTGCACACGATGCGTCTGTTCGATGCAAAGACGGTAAGGGTGGTCTAAGCCTCTACACGATGCCTGGGACACTTATATTCGATCAGCGTGAGAAGTTAGCTCAGGTAGCATTAAAAGAGGGCTGTGACGCTGTTTTATACATTGATAGCGATATGCGGTTTCCTCCTGATCTGATAACAATTATGTTATCTCGTGAGGTTGGGATTGTCGGTGTCAATGCTGTCACAAGACGTAAGCCATGTATGCCAACGGCTAAACTACTAGTTAAGTCAGAGGATGAGAAAGGGATTCGCCATCATTGGTCTAATGTCGATTCTCGTGGTAAGGAAGGTATTGAGAAGATTACTGCTGTTGGTTTTGGGGCGGTAATGATTCGTAGGGAAGTGTTTGAGAAGGTTCCTCAGCCCTGGTTTGATGCAGGATGGGGGCCAACAGGAGTAGTCGGTGAGGACGTTCACTTTTGCGTTAAGGCTGGTGATAATGGCTTTGACACTTGGGTGGATCACGAGCTGTCTATGCACATTAAACACGTAGGTACGTATGAGTACGGCTGGGAAGATTTCGAGCAACTAGAGGAATAATATGGCTTTTAGTACATACAGTGACTTAAAGACTACGATAGCTAGTTACTTAGCTCGTAGTGATTTAACGGCTATGATTCCTACGTTCATCCAGTTGGCTGAATTACGTTTGCGTAGAGAACTTAGAACTCGTCAGATGTTGGTTGTAGCTACAGCAAATACGACAGGTGGAGACTCTACCGTAGGATTACCTACTGACTTTTTAGAGATGCGTGATATTCACGTTAATACTAATCCTATAACGACTCTATCCTATAGTGCGCCTAATTCGTTCTATAACTCTTATAGGGTTACAGAATCAGGTAAGCCTACTGACTATACTGTATTAGCGACAGAGCTTCAATTGTCTCCTATTCCTGACAGCACTTATCAGTTACAAATGCTTTACTACGCACAGCCTTTTTTCTTGAGCGACACGAATCAAGGTAATGTATTCTTAACTAACTTCCCTGATGCGTTGCTGTACGCTTCTTTGGGTGAGGCAGAACCGTATCTAATGAATGACGCAAGATTACAGACTTGGGCTAGTTTGTACGATAGAGCAATATCATCAATAACGATAGCAGACCAGAGTAGTGAGTACAGTGGTCAGCCAATGTCAATGAACTATAACGTGAGGTAAATCATGGCAGAAATGTCGAACTACTTAGAAAACGCTCTGATTAACGCTACCTTGCGTAATACGAGCTACACAAGTCCTGCTACTGTTTACATGGGCTTATATACATCTGATCCTACTGACGCTAACACTGGTACTGAGGTATCTGGTGGTTCTTACGCACGAGTAGCTGTAACGATGGGTGCGCCTAGTAACGGTGTATCTACGAATAGTGCTGCTATCGAGTTCCCACAGGCTAGTGGATCATGGGGTACTGTAGGTTGGATTGGTATTCTTGACGCTTCTACTAGCGGTAACTTGCTATATCACAGCCCATTAGATGTATCTAAAACTATATCTTCTGGTGATATCTTTAAGATAGCTATAGGTAGCCTTAGTGTAACTCTGGCATAAGGAGTAAGCGATGGCACTAGTTGTAGCGGATCGTGTTAAAGAAACATCTACCACTGCTGGCACTGGTACGCTAACTCTAGCTGGTGCTAGTGCAGGGTTTCAATCCTTTGCTGTAATTGGTAATGGCAATACTACTTACTACTCTATCGTAGACCCTACGGCTGGAACTTGGGAAGTAGGTATCGGTACTTACACATCTTCAGGCACTACTTTATCTCGTGATACGGTCTTGTCTAACAGTTCTGGCAATACTTCTCCTATCTCTTTTGCTGCTAATAGCAAGGATGTATTCTCTACATATCCTGCCACTAAGGCTGTATATGAGGACTCGTTAAATACAGCGTATTCAGAACAGTTAGCTGCGTCTAATGGCTTTGTAATCAACAAGCAAAGTGTAGCTACAAGTTACTCAGTTCCTAGCGGATACTCTGCTATGAGTGCTGGCCCTATTACATTACCTAACGGTATTAGCGTAACTGTACCTAACGGTTCCAGATGGGTGGTTCTGTAGATGTTTGGCTTTTCAGCATACTCAGAGAATCCGTATTCAGCCGTTGGCGGTGCTGGTATTTTATTTGGTGCTGCTAGTGTAAATGGCGTAGCTACGGTAACAGCTAACGGTGGATATTTATTATCTGGCTCTGCTGCTATTGATGCTTTAGCTACTGTATCTGCTTCTGCAATTCTTATCCAGAGTGGTGCTGCATCTATATTAGGAATAGCTACTGTAACTGCAAACGGTGGCTTAGTAATTAACGCAATAGCATCTATTGATGGAACTGCAACTGTAACGGCTGACGGTAGTCGTATCACATTTGCTTCAGGATCAATTGATGGAGTAGCTACGGTTACGGCAGACGGGATTAGGATACAGACTGCAATAGCTAACATATTAGGCGAGGCTACTGTAACCTCATTAGGTGGCGTAGAGTACAGCGCAAATGCTTCAATTGAGGCGAATGCAGATATTGTATGTATGCCAATAATGATATGGGATGGTGATTCTAATATATTGGTTAACGCTACTTTGATAGTAGATGCTAATGTTATAGGTGATGAGTGGGATAACGTAACAGAAGGGTCAAATACTTGGACTGTTATTTCTGCTAATGACAATATATGGACTGAGGTAGTTGGTCAATCTAATACTTGGGTAAGGCAATAACGATGGCTAAACAACGCATATTGTTCGGTGAATGGCTACCAGATCAGCCTGGAGTTACAGGGGCTTTATCTGATGCGGTTAACTGTTATCCAGTTACTAATGGATACGCTCCGATATTAAGTGAGGCTGATTATTCTAATGCTGCGGCAGCAGATTTATTAGTATCGTTTGCAGGTAAAACAGCAGGGATTGTGTCGTTATTTGGTGGCTCTGCTACAAATTTGTACAAATTTACTCCTGGTACTCGTGCTATGGCTGCATTAACCACTACTGGATACAGTACGGTTGAGTATTGGGACACTGTTCAGTATGGCGAAAAGATGATTATGGCTAACGGTACTAGCAAGTTACAACAGTACACGCTAAATGTATCTACTTACGCTACTGATTTAGCTGCTGCTGCTCCTACTGCTAAGTTTGTGACGGTGGTTAAGGACTTTGTGGTCGCTGCTAACGTAGCTGGCGAAGAAAATAAGGTCTATTGGTCTGACATTAACGATGAAACGGATTGGACTCCTGGTCTTGCTAGTCAATCTGACTCTCAAGTCATGCCTGACGGTGGTGATATCACAGGTTTGGCTGGTGGCGAATACGGATTAGTGTTTTTAGAACGTGCTATCTACCGTATGTCTTATGCAGGTAGCCCGTATTTCTTCCAATTTGACGCAATTACTAGAAGTTTAGGCTGCATATCGCCTGGTTCAGTCATAAATTACAGTGGTTTAACATATTTCCTAGCTGACGATGGTTTTTACGTCTGTGATGGGCAATCTGCTAAACCTATTGGTGCAGAAAAGATAGACAGATGGTTCTTTGATCGAGTTAATGCAGTAGATTTAAAGAATGGAATTTCCTCAGCAGTTGATCCTGAGAAACGAATCATTATGTGGTTGTTTCCTAATCAATCAGCTACAAATACGTTGCTTATTTACAACATATTGTTAGGCAAGTGGTCGTATGCAGAGACTACTGCTGACAGTATTTCTTCTGCTATAACTCCATCGGTAACGCTAGAGGATTTAGATAACTTTAGTGCAAGTATTGATGCGCTAACGATCTCTCTTGACGATAGACAGTGGACAGGCGGTCAATTACTGTTAGCTGGCACTCAGGGAGCGAAGATTGTTACGTTTAGCGGTGCTTACAAACAGGCTGCACTAACAAGTGGTGACTTAGATGTAGGTCGATCTGTAGTCACATTAGCTCGTCCTATTGTGGATGATGGTAGTGGCTCTGTAGCGGTAGCAAGTCGTGAGTTATTGGATGACGCTATTACGTTTGGAACTGCCTCTGTAGCTGATTCAGAGGGTCGCTGTGGGCTTCGTTCTGCTGGTAGGTATCACAGGGTCAAAACTAGTCCTAGTGGCGTATGGAGGACTGCTGTAGCTGTTGAAGTTGACATTAGCGGTCAGGGTACTCGATGACGAGAACAGTCCAGTTTCAGACGTTACCGCCTTTTGGTGGGGATCAGAGGCAAGTTGCTGATGTCGTTCGTGGGATTATGGACGGCAAGACGAATAATTCTGGTTACTTCAATACTACAATTTCAGCGACACAAACAACTCTTTATGATTCAAGAATAGGTTATGATTCAGCGATTATTTTTACGCCTATGAATGATAAAGGAGCTGCTGAGATGGATAAACTTTGGGTAGGAACTAGATCGCAAGGTAGTGCAGTCATTAACCATGCTAGTAACGCTCATTTATGTGAATTTATGTACATAGTGGTGGGTTAATGGAATTTCGACATATTCCAGTAGCAGAAATACGAGGGTGGTGGGCATCAATTAAAGCACCATTGGACAAAATTAAAGGGTATAGCCCAGAGGATTGGATAGTAGAAGATGTCTATGCAGATTTAATCTCTAATAGATCACTTCTATGGGTAGTTTTGAAGGAGCAGAGGTTCGGTGGCTTCTTTATATTGCAGCCATCTGGACTACATCTACACGTTTGGGCGGCTTGGACGTTAGAAAATGATTATCAAATGGTTGAAGATGGGCTAAAATACATAAAAGGCTTGGCAAGTCAAGCTAATGCAAAATATGTAACTTTCAGTAGCCATCGACAAGGTTGGCAACGTAGGGCTAAGAAGCTAGGCTTCAAGCCTAAACAGTGGATTTGCGAGATTTGAGGGGTACGATATGGGCGGAGGCGGAGGCGGGTCAAGCACGACTAGCGGGATTGATGAGAGCATTAAGCCGTATGTAACATATGGTCTTGAGGAAGCTAAACGTCAGTATCAAGCACCTGGAGCGCAATTCTTTCCTGGTCAGACTTATGTCTCTCCTAGCGAGGCTACTCAGGCTGCATTACAGGCTGCTCAAACTAGAGCTATGTCAGGCTCTCCAATTCAGCAAGCGGCACAGCAAGAGTATCTATCAACAGTTCAAGGTAGAGGCGTTAATCCATTCCTAGAGGGTGCGTTATCAGGCGTTAATCGTCAAGCTACAGAGGCTTATACTCGTGGCGTACAAGGTATTCAGTCTAACGCTGCGTCTAAGGGTCGTTATGGTTCTGGTGCAATGGGTCAGCAGGTAGGTCAAGCTCAGGACATATTCGGTCGTAACCTAGCGGAACAAGCAGGTCAATTAGCTTATAGTTCTGCTGAAGCTGAACGTGGCAGACAGATGCAAGCTGTAGCTGGTGCGCCAGCTTTTGCTCAGTCTGATTACCAAGACATTCAGAAGTTACTAACGGCAGGTCAAGGTCAAGAATCGTATCAGCAGAAAGCTCTGCAAGATGCTATTAACCGTTATAACTACGAGCAAACTCTGCCACAGCAGAAGCTACAACAATTCACGAATCTATTCACTAGCGTACCTTCTGGCGGTACTAGTACGACTACACAATCAGGAGGCAAATAATGGCTGATCCGATAATCACTCCTCAGTTATTGGCTGCTGGTGGTGCTGCTATTGGTGCATTAAGTAAGCCTAGAAATCCGTTACAAGGTGCTTTGCTTGGCGGTATCGCAGGATATTCAGGTGGCACTGCTTTAGGATTTGGTGCGCCAGCTGCTACTACTGCTGGTGCTGCTACTACTGCGGCTGGAACTACTGCTGAACTAAATGCTTTAGCTGCTGCAACAAAAGCTCAACCTGCTTTATCTTATGGTGCAAATAATTTACTTGCTCCTGTTGCTACAAATGCAAATGCTGCCGGATTAAGTTTTGCAGGTAGATCTGCTATGGATCCTACTATGCTTAACGTTACAAATGCGGCTCCATCTTTTGCTGAAAAAATAGGTATGGCTGGTAAGTCTGCTTACGAAAATCCAATGATGACAGCTCAAGCATTGAGCGCAACTAATAGTTTATTAACGCCAGAACAAATGCCATCTGCTCCTTCTGTTCCTATTCAAGCTAGAGGTCAGTTAAGACCTTTTAACCCAATGGAATCAATGGATCCATACAGACAATCAGTAATTAGCAATCAACCGATTTCACTATTAGGGTGATATATGGCAATTGAAGATTTAACACCGTTCGGTACAGCTCCTAAATTCTATCAAGGATTATTGGGTGCTGAAGAAACTGCTGCATTGCAAAAGAAAGCTCAGATACAGGGTTTGTTAGGTGCTGGTCTTGCATTGGCTAAAGGCATGAGTTCGTATGGCCCACCACGTTCAGCATTGCAAAACATTCTAGGTTCGGTAGCGGGTGGATTTGAGAGCGCAGGTGGAACTTATCAGCAAGGCTTACAGAACTATCAGACTCAGCAGCAATTAGAGCAGTTAAAGATAAAGCAGCAGCAAACTAGAAATCAGATGGTTGGTATTGCTAACGCTAAAACTAAGTATCCTGATTTAGCTCCATTGGCTGACATTGATCCACAAGAGTTCGTTAAAGCAGTAGCAGCTAGAGAAGAAACTAATCGTGCTAGAGAACGTATGTCTAGTTACGAGCAGATTGGTGCGCCTCAAAATGTACCATCTCAGCAACAAGTATCTCCTGCTGTAGAGGCTCCAAGTATTAAATTATATGGCGATATGACTGAGATGCCACAAAACGTTATAACTCCGCAGCAAGCTCCTCAGCAGCAATTAAGTCAGTTAGAGCAGAACAAGCAACAAGCTGCTTTATTTCGTGAAAAACAACGTGCAGCATTGTTAAACAAAGATACAGAAGCAGCTAAATACTTTGGCGATATGGCTGAACAGTTATATCCTAAAGCTAGTTTTATGCGTGTTGATAATAAGATTATATCTACGGCAGACTTTAAGCCTGTTTTTGAAGGTGCTGCTAAACCAGAGGAATTTACAGGTAACTTAGGTAACTTATCTTTGAGATACTTTAAAACTAAAGATCCATCTAAATTAGATGATAACCAATTAAAGTTCTTAGATGATAAAGCAAGAGAATTAGGTATTGGTGAAGGTCAAAAAGTAGTTACTAATGTTTATACTGGTCAGTTAGAAAAACCAAATAAATCTGAAGTTCAAAAGCAGCAGTTAAATACTGGCGATCAAATTGCTCGCCTAAACAATATTCAGTTCTCTTATCGTCCTGAGTTTTTAAATATTAAATTTAGAGCAGGTCAAGAATGGAATAGTTTAAAGGATAAATTCAGTAATTTACCAGCAGCAGAAAAAGCAACTTTATCTGCTTATTCAACATATAAACAAAATGCAACTCAAAACCTGAACTTAACTATTAAAGAGATAACTGGTGCAGCAATGAGTGACGCTGAAGCTGGAAGAATTATATCTACTTTGCCTAATGCAGGTACTGGAATTTTTGACGGTGATAGCCCTACTCAATTTGAGTCAAAATTAAATAACGGCATACAGCAAACAAAATACGCTTTAGCTCGTAAGCAATACGCATTAAAAAATGGTTTGAACTGGCAAGATACTCCATTAGATCAGATGCCAGCAATAGTTAATAAACGTGCAGCAGATATAGCAAAACAATACAAATTAGATCCAAATAAACCAGCAGATAGAAATACAATTAAGACTCAATTAGCGGCTGAATTTGGTATAGCATTTTAAGGAATAACATGGCAGAGACAGTAGATTTTGCTAGTGAGTTGTTTTCAACTAGACCACCAGTTGATAAAACAGCTACAGAAAAGCCGCAATCAGTTGACTTTGCTTCTGAGTTGTTTGCTCCTGCTATTCCTAAACAGGGTGCTAAAGCTCCTAGAAACATACCACCTAAAGCTATAGCAGAACCATCTCGTGCTGCTAGTGTATCTACATCGTTTATGGGTGGTATTCCAACTGAGAAGCAAGCAGCAATTAACTACTTTGCTAAAGCTCGTGGTATCTCTCCAGATAGATATGCTGTTATTGGTGGCGATATAGCGTATCAAGCAGATGATGGTAAGTTCTATAAGGAAGTAGTCGGTATTCCTTCAAGAATGGCTTATAACGCTCCAGATGTAGCCGAGATGGTTCCTGATGTTGCTACTGGTATTTTATCTGCTCCATTGTTATTAGCTGGCCCTCCTGGCGTTGCTGGTGCAGTTGGATTAACTAGCGGTGTATC
>Ga0315905_10004827_pt1 | contig 13787 bp, 9 predicted proteins | sample LakEriMetagenome_5_FD_203522 | JGI IMG/M metagenome (GOLD analysis project Ga0315905, IMG submission 203522) | Freshwater fungal communities from buoy surface, Lake Erie, Ohio, United States - Buoy 4 MA121 | ecosystem: Environmental > Aquatic > Freshwater > Lake | place: USA: Lake Erie, Ohio... | reverse complement strand
TGCTTGACATTGTTCGTGACATATTGAAGTTAGTTGTTATTCTTGGGTTTATGCTTTATCTCGATTGGAAAATGGCATTGGTTGTTATGTTGCCCATCCCAGTTTTGATCTGGGCGACTCGACTTTTTCAAAAAGCCGTTAAGAATTCTTTTCAAGATGTAAGAAATGAAGTCGCTAGAATGAATGTTTTTGTGCAAGAACATTTGACCGGAATGCATCTGATTCAGCTATTCAACAATCAGAAAAGAGAGCAGCGAAAATTCGAAGAGATTAATCAAAGTCACCGAGATGCCCACATTCGTGGTATTTGGGCCTATAGTGTTTTTTTTCCAGTTGTCGAATTGTTAAGTGCTTCAAGCGTGGCATTGCTCCTCTGGTTTGGAGTGAAGCAGAGTTTAAGTTTAGATATCAGCCCAGGATTGATTTTAGAGTTTTCCACATTCATTACCATGATGTACAGGCCAATTCGACAGATGGCCGACAATTTTAATGTGTTACAGATGGGAGTGGTAAACGCAGAGCGTGTTTTTAAATTAATTGACGAAGACAATAGTGAGACAGATCACTCTGTGTCTGCCTTAGAGGAAGTGAGAGGTTCTATCTCTTTTCAAGATGTCACCTTTTCATACGTTCAAGGCCAGCCTATTTTTGAAAGATTTGATTTGAATATTGAAGCGGGAAAGCACGTGGCTATTGTAGGTTCCACAGGTTCTGGAAAAACAACCATTATTTCATTACTAAATCGTTTCTACAATTTAGATTCGGGATCAATATTCATTGACTCAAAAAACATAAATGACATTTCTCTTTCCTCACTGCGAAGAACAATTGGTGTTGTTCTCCAAGATGTTTTTCTATTCAGTGATTCGATACGAAATAACTTAAAACTATATGATGAATCGATCACCGATGAATCCATGATTCAAGCTTCGAAGCAAGTAGGGGCGCATGATTTTATCATGGCGTTGCCAGGTGGATATGATTTCGATGTGAAAGAAAGAGGAACACTGTTAAGCACAGGTCAGCGCCAACTTTTAGCATTCGTTCGGGTGTTTCTTCAGAATCCGAAAATTGTTATTCTTGACGAAGCAACTTCCAGTGTTGATACCGATTCAGAAATTTTAATTCAGCGCGCTACGGAGTTGCTGTCGGTTGGGAGAACTACTATAGCCATTGCACACAGACTTTCAACAATAAAAAATTCAGATGTGATTTATGTTTTGGAGAAAGGGCGAGTTGTAGAATCAGGAAGTCATGAAGAATTAATGACTTTGGGTGGACACTATTGTAATTTAGTAGAATTGCAATTCTCAGAGAAATGACAGCAGCAGAACAAATTGTATCGGAAATGATGGCTCGAGATTCCATGAGTCAGTGGATGGGTATTCAAGTAATAACGATTTCCCCGGGCAATTGTAAGCTTGAAATGGTAGTTCGAGAACCTATGCTCAATGGATTCAGAATAGCGCATGGGGGTGTTGCATATGCCTTGGCCGATACCGCCTTAGCTTTTGCAAGCAATGCACATGGCATCAAGTGCTACAGCGTAGAAACTTCCATTTCACATGTGAAAACCGTTGAGTTAAATGATACACTTACAACGAAGGTGGAAGAAAAAAGCCTCTCTAAAAGAATAGGTATTTATTGGATTGAAGTTTTGAACCAAAGGAATGAAGTTGTGGCTTTGTTTAAGGGGGTGGTTCATAGATCAGATAAAAATTGGTTAGTCTAGAGCCTTGCTCGTTGTAAATTTGTCTTATGCAAGAAAAATCAAAAGTTGGTCAAGTTTCGGAATTGCTCGAAAAGTTGAGTGAGTCGGCAACCTTAGCCATGGCTAGAATGAGTCGTGAATTGGCCTCACAGGGTAAACCGGTTGTGAATTTATCGCTTGGTGAACCAGATTTTAATACACCTGACTTCATTAAAGACGCTGCGAAAAAAGCAATTGACGAAAATGTCACACATTACCCACCAGTGAATGGCTTTTTAGAGGTGCGAAAAGCAGTATCTGAAAAGTTCAAACGAGACAATGGATTAAACTATTCGCCGGAAGAAATTGTAATTAGTACAGGTGCAAAACAGAGTTTGGCCAATGCCATTTTAGCTCTTGTTAATCAGGGCGACGAAGTAATCATGCCAAGCCCGTATTGGGTAAGTTATAGTGAATTGGTGAAAATTGCTGGTGGAACTACCGTTGAAGTATATGCTGGAATAGATAGCGATTTTAAAATTACCCCCGAGGCTTTGAGAAAAGCCATTACACCAAATACGAAACTGGTCATTTATAGCTCACCTTGCAACCCTACAGGGTCTGTCTATTCGCAGGAAGAATTACAAGCATTGGCAGATGTTATTTTGGAACATGAGGGCATTTACGTGATTTCAGATGAGATTTACGAACATATCAATTTCGTTGGTAAGTCTTCTTCAATTGGAACATGTGCAGGTATGCTCGAGCGCACGGTTACAGTAAATGGAGTGTCTAAGGCATTTGCCATGACGGGATGGCGATTGGGTTATATAGGTGCTCCCTTATGGATTGCTCAAGCGTGTAGTAAAATGCAAGGTCAAATAACAAGTGGTGCTTGCACCATTTCTCAAATGGCTGCCAAGGCGGCTTTGGAAGCTGACCCCGCTGTTATTGCTGATATGATACAGGTATTTAAGTCGAGAAGAGATCGGGTATATGCAGGATTAATAACCATTCCAGGATTGAAAGTGAACCTTCCCGAGGCTGCTTTCTATTTCTACATGGATGTAACAGCTTTCTTCAATACAACAGATGGAGAGACCGTAGTGAGGACAAGTGATGATTTAGCCATGTATCTCCTAAAAAAGGTTTATCTGGCAACAGTTGGTGGTGAAGCATTTGGAGACGCAAATTGTATACGAATTTCATACGCAACTTCTGAAGAGATGCTCGATGAAGCAGTAAAAAGGTTGCGCGAAGGGTTGTCACATTTAAAGCCTGTAACAGCGTGAATGTAAATCAAGTCAATAGTTTTTTTGATTCGCTCAAGGACCTTTCGGTTTTGGTAATTGGCGACGTAATGATTGATGCTTACTTATGGGGTAAGGTTGAAAGAATTTCACCCGAGGCCCCTGTGCCAATTGTACATGTTCAGCACAAAGAGAATAGACTTGGAGGCGCTGCCAACGTGGCTCTCAATATTCAGTCTATGGGTGCCAAAGCCATCATGTGTTCTGTTATTGGCAATGATTTTCATGGAAAATCTTTTCAAACCATATGCAACGAAACCGGATTTTCAATAGATGGAGTAGTGGTGAGTTCGGAACGAACAACTACGGTGAAAACAAGGGTTATTTCTGCTGGTCATCATATTGTGCGCATTGATGAAGAGCAAACGAGTGCACTTTCTTCAAAGGACGAAGAGCTATTAATTCAGCGCATTGACCACATTCTGGAAACGCAACAAATAGATGCAATTGTATTTGAAGATTACAACAAAGGAGTCTTAACTCAAAATGTAATTAAGCGAATTTCTCAATTCGCCACTGAAAAGAATATTCCTGTGGCTGTTGACCCCAAACTCCAGCATTTTTTTGAATACACGAATTGCACTTTATTTAAACCAAATTTGAAAGAGTTGAAGGAGGGGTTGCAAAGAAACTTCGCAGCCTCCGACGAAGTAGAAATAAAAAAAGCTTTGAAAGATCTTCGCGAACAATTGAACGCGAAGTGGGTTTTAGTGACAAGGTCAGAGTTCGGAGTTTTGGGTTATGATGGGTTACACTTTACGGGCCATGATGCCCACAAGCGCGAAATCGTAGATGTGTCTGGAGCGGGTGATACTGTTATAGCTGTGGCAACACTTGCAGTGGCGGCAAAATGGGAATTAACAGATGTAGCTTATGTCTCGAATCTGGCTGGTGGTTTGGTTTGTGAAAAAGTGGGCGTTATGCCCATTATGCCAGACGATTTGAAAAACGAGTTGATTAAACTACTATAAAATATGAGCACTGTAAAACCATACAATCAAACTGGGAAGAAAGAAGAGGTGGAACAAATGTTTGATCAAATTGCTCATAGTTATGATTTTCTGAATCATTTCTTTTCCCTCGGAATTGACATTATATGGCGCAAGCGAGCAATCAAAGAATTGAAGAAATATGCGCCGAAAAAAGTGTTGGATGTAGCCACCGGAACGGCAGATTTTGCCATTCAATCCGTGAAGTCGAATTTACAAGCCGACGAAATTATTGGAGTAGATATTAGCGAGGGAATGTTAGAAGTTGGAAGAAAAAAAATTAAAGAAAAGGGCATAGATCATATTATACAATTGCGAAGAGGGGATTCGGAACAATTACCGTTTGAGGAGAAAACCTTCGATGCATATACCGTAGCTTTTGGTGTGCGTAACTTTGAAAATCTTGAAATGGGAATGTCAGATATGTTGCGAGTTTTAAAAACGGGAGGAGTAGGAGTTGTGCTTGAGTTTTCAAAACCAACCGTATTTCCTATTAAACAATTGTTTCGTTTTTACTTCAGATTCATTATGCCTACTGTTGGAAAGTGGATTTCGAAGGATAGCAGAGCATATACGTACTTACCTGAATCAGTTGATGCTTTCCCAAGTGGAAATGCTTTTTTAGAGGTTATGAAAAAAGTTGGCTATTCCAATACAAGAATGATTCGGCTTGCCGGGGGTATAGCAACCATTTATATTGGTGAAAAGTGAAAGTAGAATTTTCGCCGTCACTTGTTGAAGGAACCATTTATGCCCCTGCCTCGAAAAGCATTGCTCAGAGGTATGTTGCAGCGGCTTTGCTCGCTCCAGGCGAGACGACCATTCGACATTATCCGAATTCAGAAGATCCTTTTTATGCCCGTAAAATGGCAGAGTCTCTTGGTGCAACCGTTTGGATGTCTAAGAATACCTTAACCATTAAAGGTGGTTTTCCTAATAACCATTTACATGGTATTCGTGCACCGCAAAGCGAGCTTTTTGCAGGTGAATCGGGTTTCGCTGCAAGACTCTTTTTGCCCATTGCGGCACTTCATGATGGCGAAAAGAAAATGGATGGCGCTGGAACGCTTTTGAATAGACCATTTGAACAATCGAGATATTATTTAGAACCCTTTGGAGTTTCAGTGAATACGTCGAATGGAAAGCTTCCTGTTACAACCTTAGGTCAATTGAAAGGGGGAGAAGCAGAATTGTCTGCCGAGCAGTCGTCACAATTTTTATCAGGATTACTCATGGCATTGCCACGATGCACGAGTGACTCAAAAATTACTTTGTCTGTGGTGAATAGTAGACCATATATCGATCTAACAATCGCTGTAATGAATCTATTCGGAGTAACAGTTAAAGAAAATGATCAGACGTTTATAATCAAAGGTGGACAGCGATACAAGCCCCAAGAAGTCTCTGTTGATGGCGATTGGAGTGGTGCTGTGGTGTTGTTGATCATTGGAGCATTGTGCGCAGAGAATGGTTTGTTGGTTCGAGATATTAACTTGAACTTGCCGCAAGCCGACCAGGCCATACTTCAGATTTTTGACCGAGCTAAAGTGGATTACACCTTAAATGAAAACAGTGTAAAAGTCTTCGCATCGCAGATTCAAGCCTTTGATTTTGATGCCACACAATGCCCCGATTTAATTCCGTGTGTGGCAGCAATGGCGGCATTCGGAAATGGAATTTCAACCATAAAAGGAGCGAGAAGATTAATGGTCAAAGAGAGCAATAGGGCGGGAGCCATTGTTGAGGAATTTGCAAAATCTGGGATACGTGTTGTGTTGAGAGGTGATGAACTCATTGTATATCCAGGTCATGCTCGACCAGCAATTTGGAACTCACATAAAGATCACAGAATGGTTATGGCTGCAGCTGTTTTCGGATTAGCAGGTGCCAAGACCATGGTGCAAAATGCAGATTGTATATCCAAGTCTTATCCAGATTTTTATCAAGATTTACAGCACGTTGGTGCACGAATCCGATTCTAGCCGCTATCTTCGTTAAAATTTTAATGTATGAAATTTTCGGCGCAACAGATTGCATTCATGCTTGACGGAAAGGTGGAAGGAAATGAATTGGTGGAGGTCAATAATTTGTCTAAAATTGAAGAAGGTAAGTGCGGTACACTTACTTTTTTGGCGAATCCAAAATACCAATCGTACATCTATGAAACGGAAGCGAGTATTGCCATAGTAGGGAATGATTTTAAAATAGAAAGAGAGCTTCCTTCAACCCTAACTTTGATTCGTGTTGTAGATCCGTATTCATGTTTTGCAAAATTATTACAGGCCTATGATCAGATGAGGCAGCCGAAACCAGGTGTTCATGCCTCGGCTGTTATTCATGAAAACGTTGTTGTGCCAAATACAGCTCATGTTGGGCCGGGTGTTGTAATTGAATCTGGTGTGCAACTTGGTGAGCATTGTGTATTGAGCCCGCATGTTTATTTGGGTGAGAATGTAAAAATTGGCTCGAAAACTTTTTTACATCCAGGGGTCAAAGTGTATCGCGATTGCGAAATTGGCCATGAGTGTACATTGCATGCCGGAGTTGTAATTGGTGCAGATGGTTTTGGATTTGCTCCTCAGAGTGATAATCAATATGCCAAAGTGCCGCAGATTGGAAATGTAATTTTAGAAAATCGAGTAGAAGTTGGCGCTAATACATCAATAGACCGTGCAACTCTAGGGTCTACTGTTGTGCGAGAAGGAGTTAAGTTAGACAACTTAATTCAAATTGCACACAACGTTGAGATTGGAAAAAACACGGTAATTGCAGCTCAAACCGGCATAGCAGGGAGTGTGAAGATTGGTGAGAACTGCATGATTGGCGGGCAAGTTGGAATTGCGGGTCATTTGTCTATTGCGAACGGAGTAAAAATTGCGGCTCAAAGTGGAATTAGTGCTTCTATATTGAAAGAGGGAAGCATTGTACAAGGGTCGCCTTCATTGGATATTATGGACTTCAAAAAGGCGTATATCATATACCGAAAACTCCCCAAATTGGTTGAGCGCGTTGAAAATCTAGAAAATAGAAAAGATTAATGCTTGTTGGATCGTACGTAAGACATTTGTTTAAGGGTCTTGGTCCGCATGGAGTGCATTCTCCGTTTGTTTTCAAATTGATTACCGAGGTTTTAGTTCGAAATCAGAAAAGAGCTATTTGGAGTCAAATTGAAGAGTTTCGAAAATCACATTTAACCAATTTTTCTTCATACGAGGCACTTGATTTCGGTGCGGGTAGCAGGAAGTTGAAAAAAGCCAGAACCGTTTCAAAAGCGGTAAACTCTGCGGCAATGCCCAAGTGGAAGGGTGAGGTCATGCATTTGCTAGTTGAACACATACAGCCCAATGCGGTTATTGAGTTGGGAACACATTTCGGAATTGGCACGCTTTATCTTTCAACTGCATTAACAGATGCGGCCCATTTAATAACAATTGAAGCCGATCCAATTCACACTGCTTACGCTCGAAAATCATTTGAGAATTTTCATGCTTCGAATATTATTCAATTTGAGGGTACTTTTGAGGAAGAGTTGGGAAAAGCCATGCACGAGAGTTCTGCGAATACGTTAGTTTATGTAGATGGAAATCATACGGAAGATGCTACACTTCGATATTTCTATGAGCTCATTGAAAATGAAAAGATTTCAGTAATTGTTTTCGATGATATTTATTGGAGTTCGGGTATGCGCAATGCGTGGCGAGCCATTTGTGCGGAGCCACGCGTTCAACTTAGCTTGGATTTTTATTGGTTCGGTGTCATTTTTCTATGTGGTCGCATGAAAAAAGAACATTTCGAATTGCGCTGGCCGAGATAATTGTCAGTGAATTGTGACAATTCTGTCATGTTTTCTTTTGAATTCTGAATTGGTCTTATCATTGAAACGGGCGAACAAACAAATTAGAAAAAATTAGATTATGAGTAAAATAATTGGAATTGACTTAGGTACCACCAACTCGTGTGTATCTGTGATGGAGGGAAATGAACCCGTTGTTATTGCCAATAGTGAGGGTAAAAGAACAACTCCATCAATTGTAGCATTTGTTGAAGGTGGCGAGCGCAAAGTAGGAGATCCTGCAAAGCGTCAGGCCATTACAAATCCAACGAAAACTATTTTTAGTATTAAACGTTTCATGGGCTCTAGTTATTCAGAGTCTGAAAGAGAAGCTACGCGTGTTCCTTATGCTGTGGTTAAAGGAGATAACAATACTCCTCGAGTGAAAATTGATGATCGCATGTATACGCCACAGGAGATTTCTGCTATGATTCTTCAGAAGATGAAGAAAACGGCAGAAGACTATTTGGGTCAAGAAGTTTCAGAGGCTGTAATTACTGTTCCTGCATATTTCAATGATGCTCAAAGACAAGCAACAAAAGAAGCAGGTGAAATTGCAGGGTTGAAAGTGAAACGAATCATCAATGAACCAACTGCTGCAGCCTTGGCTTATGGTTTAGATAAAAAATCACAAGAGATGAAGATTGTGGTTTTCGACTGTGGTGGTGGAACACATGATGTTTCTGTTCTAGAACTCGGCGATGGTGTTTTTGAAGTATTGTCAACAGACGGTGACACCCACTTAGGAGGTGATGATTTCGACCAGGTAATTATTGATTGGTTGGTTCAAGAATTTAAGAATGAGAATGGCAATATTGATTTGACAAAGGATCCAATGGCGCTTCAACGCTTAAAGGAAGCTGCTGAAAAGGCAAAGATTGAATTGTCAAGTACCACAAGTACAGAAATAAATTTGCCCTATATCATGCCTGTTGATGGAATACCAAAGCACTTGGTTAAAACGCTTTCACGTGCAAAATTTGAGCAATTGGCAGATTCGCTGGTGCAACGTACAATTGCACCATGCGCCAGCGCATTGAAGAATGCAGGTCTTGGTGTGAATGATATCAACGAAATCATTTTAGTGGGTGGTTCTACTCGAATTCCGGCGGTGCAAGACGCAGTTAAAAAATACTTCGGAAAGGAACCTAGTAAAGGAGTAAATCCAGATGAAGTAGTAGCTGTTGGAGCTGCTATTCAAGGAGGTGTTTTAACTGGAGAAGTAAAAGATGTATTGTTGTTAGACGTTACACCACTTTCTTTAGGTATTGAGACAATGGGGGGTGTTTTCACGAAATTAATTGATGCAAACACTACTATTCCGACCAAGAAATCTGAAGTATTCTCAACCGCAAGTGATAACCAACCAAGTGTAGAAATTCACGTATTACAGGGGGAAAGAGCAATGGCGAAGGATAACAGAACCATTGGTCGATTCCACCTCGATGGTATTCCACCAGCACCACGTGGGGTTCCACAAGTTGAGGTCATTTTCGATATTGATGCCAACGGAATCATCAATGTTTCAGCTATGGACAAGGCAACCAACAAATTGCAAAGCATTCGAATTGAAGCGTCTTCTGGATTAAGTAAAGAAGACATTGAAAAAATGAAGCGTGAAGCAGAAATGAATGCTGAAACCGACAAAAAGTCCAAAGAGGAAGCCGATTTAGTAAACCAAGCAGATAGTTTAATATTCCAAGTTGAAAAGCAATTGAAAGAATTTGGAGATAAACTTCCTGCAGACAAAAAGGGCGAAATTGAAAATCAAGTGTCAGAGTTGAAGAAAGCGCATGCAGAGAAAAACCTAGAGGCAATTCGCTCTACAATGGATGCGTTGAATGCGACTTTCCAAGCTGCAAGCACCGAAATGTATAACAATACTTCTGGTAATTCTACGCCAGGAGGTGAATCTACAGGAGGTGCTGATGGTGAGGTGACTGACGTAGATTTTGAAGAAGTTAAAGACGAGAAAAAGTAATAGTCATTATCGTTAGAGAAAAAAGGGAGCAATTGCTCCCTTTTTTTATTTTTTCGTAAATTCACCACACCTTAACCCTGTAACATGAAAACTATTCTGTTATCTCTCTCTGTTTTGTGTATTGCTTTCTTTTCGGAAGCTCAAACATACAACATGTCGAATACTACGGTTAGCATACCGTGTGGTACTCCAGTAAGTTTTTACGATCCAGGCGGATTATCTGGTAATTATGCCAATGGCTCCAATTACACCATGACTTTTTGCACTTCAAACGGACAAAACATATACGCACAATTTTCTTCTATCACCCTGGAAAACAATTGGGATTATTTGTATATCTACAACGGCCCAAGTACAGCTTCCCCATTAATTGGAACGTACACTGGAGGCAATTCGCCAGGTACTATAACCGGAGCAACCACATGCTTAACATTTGTTTTTACTTCAGATGGGAGTATCAATTATGCAGGTTGGACCGCAACGGTTGGATGCGGAACACCGCCTCCTCCGCCACCCCCGCCACCCCCAGCATCGGGGTTGTGTGACGGAGCACAACCTTTTTGCACGGGTACAACTTATACCTTCCCTGCTGCACAGAACACTACTGCACAAGTTGGGCCCAATTACGGCTGTCTATTATCGAGTCCCAATCCGGCTTGGTATTACATGCAAATTCAAAACGGCGGACCATTAACCATTTCAATGGCCAGCACGGCAGGTGTTGATATTGACTTTGCATTATGGGGTCCATTTGCAAGTATTACCAATGTCTGCAGTCAATTGACGGGTGCTCCAATTAGTTGCTCGTATTCAACTGCTGCAACAGAAACAGCTACCATTGGAAATGCAGTGGCAGGTCAATATTACATTTTAGTAATAACAAACTTCTCCAATCAAGCAACCAACATTACGTTTAACCAAAGCGGTGGTACCGCAACAACCAATTGCAATATTCTTTGCAACATGACGGCTTTAACTGCTAGTCCCGGACCTTGTGATCCTGCAACAAATACCTATGACGTGACAGGTACAATCACATTTACAAATCCACCTGCGAGCGGAACCTTAATTGTGAGCTCTTCTTGTGGAGGAAGTGTGAATATTCCTGCACCTTGGGTGAGTCCAATGACATATACCCTCAGTGGATTGCCGTCAAATGGAGCCCCATGCACCATTACGGCAGCCTTCAGCGCAGATATTCTTTGTGCCCTGAATCAGACCATTACAGCTCCAGCCTCTTGTTTGCCTCAATGCACAGTTAATGCATCGAACAGTGGAAACGTGTGTTCTGGAAATCCTGTTGTTTTAAATGCAAGTGCTGTAGTTGGTGCTACGAATTATACATGGACCGGACCGAACGGTTATTCGGCGAGTGGACAAAACGTTGTTCTTGTGGGAACAACTGGATTAATGTCTGGGACATACACTGTGACCGCAACTGGAACAGCCACCTGCTCGGGAACGACCACACTTACAATAACAGATAATCCGGTGTTAACTCCAATTTCAGATTTGAGTGCTTGTTCAGGAGAAAATGTAAATATTCCTGCATTTGTTTCAACACCATCTGGAGCAATAATGAATTGGAGTAACTCCAATGGAGCTATTGGTTTGGGTTTATCCGGTTCTGGAAATATTCCTATTTTCAACGCAAGCGCATCTGGTCAAACTCAGAATTCAAGCGTTACAGTTTTACCTGTATTGAATGGCTGTGTCGGAACTCCATCGAGTTTCAATATTACAGTAAATCCAACGCCTGTTACAATTCAAGTCCAGGATATTTCATTGTGTGAAGGGTCAACTGTTCCTTCCATTGTATTTTCTTCGAATCCTGTTGCTCAAGTGAATTGGACCAACTCCAATGCGTCAATTGGTCTGCCTTTGAATGGAAGTGGCGATATCACGTCATTTACAGGTCAAGTGGGAAGTTCAACAATTACTTATACTCCAATCTTGAATGGTTGCGTGGGAAGCAATCAGTCTTTCCAGATTTCAGTTGAATCAGCACCTCAGATTACGCTTAATGCTCCGAGTACTATTTGTCAAAATGCGCTCCCATTGTCAGTTGTAACCAATACACCTGGCGGTATTTGGAGTGGTGCAGCGAACGCAAATGGTTCTATTGATCCCACAATATTGCCTGTGGGTCAGGCTAATTATACTTACACCTATTCAACTGCGAATTGCGATGCGAGCGTGACACAAACAATAGAGGTAATTGCAGTTCCGCATATCACAGGAAACGTACCGGTTTGTGTAGGTGCATTGTTGAATTTATCTGCAGCTCCAACGGGTGGTATATGGTCAGGTTCTGGAATAAATTCGAATGGATCTTTCAGTCAAAATTTATCAGGCACGTATAGTATTTCTTATTCCGATGCTACAAATACATGTAGCGTTTCAGAGAATATTGTAGTTCAAGATGCACCATTCGTTTCATTGAATTGTCCTGCATATGTATGCAATACAGACACACCAATTGCATTTAATCCATCGCCTAGCGGAGGCACTTGGTCCGGTTCCGGTATTGATTCATTCGGGAATTATACCCCGGCTCTTGGATCCAACCCAACCGTTGCAACTTACGTATATTCTGACGGGGTATGCACAGTGACTCAATCTGCTTCTATAGATGTGTTTACGACTCCTATTATTAATTTAAATAATCCAGCTGGAATTTGTGTCAGTAATACAACTACCACTCTAAATGCAAGTCCCATTGGGGGAACTTGGACCGTGAATGGAAATGCATCAGTAGTCAATGGGGTGCTGGTTCCAAATGGTCCTGAAACCATTACTTTGTTCTATTCTATAGCTGGTCAATGTCCAGCATCGGCGAATCAAACGATTCAGATTTATCCGTTGCCTTCAATTAATGCAGGTCCAGACGTAGCTCATTGTCAAGGTCAATCGGTATCAATTACTGCAACCGGAGGTACTACATATGTTTGGTCACCATCAGCCGGTTTGAATACGACAACTGGAAATTCAGTGACTGCCTCAGTCAATGGGCCTTCGGTATATACAGTTACGGGAACAGATAGCAACGGATGTGTGAACACAGATCAGGTAAATGTTGCTGTGTTTACGAATCCGGCTATTTCTATTTCTGGCGACAATCTAATTTGTGCTGGTGAATCATCAATCTTGACTGCCGTAGGTGCCTTGAATTATGTCTGGCAGCCGGGAGGATTGAACAACAATTCAATTGAATTTACACCGAATACCACAACTACATATTCTGTCATAGGCACAGATGCAAATGGATGCCAGGGGAATGCTTCTTATACCATTAATGTAGAGAGTATAGTTGCTAATCCAACCGTATTCGACTCAAATGACGGTGACCCCTTCACATGGGAGTTTCATACTGGTAGTAATGGTTTGGGAGAGACCTATACTTGGACACCTGGAGATGGAGGCTCTGATATTACTACGAGCAACGAACAGACGAATTATACCTATTTGAATGACCTTGTTGGTTCAGTGATCCTGACCATAAATACATCAGCATGTGAGGAGGAATTTACTTTGCCTTTGCTGATTTCCACAGTTGAATTGATTTTTCCGAATATCATAACAGCCGATGGTGACGGTGTAAATGACGATTTCCGATTACTTCCTGCAAATACACTTGTTGTGCCTGCATTTAATGACTTCTCTTGTAAAATCTTCACCCGATGGGGGCATCAACAAGGAGAATTCACCGATGTAATGGGTTCATGGGATCCAGCTGATTTAAATACTGGAACTTATTTTTACACAGTTGAGTATATGAATGCAGTTACGGGTGAATACGTAACTCATGAGGGTACGTTTTATTTAAAACGTTGACCTATCCAACTTTTAAATAATGCATTTGGATCATTTGGCCATGAAATTTCGGCCTTTTGAATGGTTGGTCTTTCAGGGTCGAAATGTATTTCTGTTTCAAACTCAACTTTATTTCTTACGAAACGAATGTTGGCTTGCTTTGAATTTTCCA
>Ga0315905_10004826_pt1 | contig 13787 bp, 12 predicted proteins | sample LakEriMetagenome_5_FD_203522 | JGI IMG/M metagenome (GOLD analysis project Ga0315905, IMG submission 203522) | Freshwater fungal communities from buoy surface, Lake Erie, Ohio, United States - Buoy 4 MA121 | ecosystem: Environmental > Aquatic > Freshwater > Lake | place: USA: Lake Erie, Ohio... | reverse complement strand
TTGGCTATCTGCTCACCCCCTCGCTGACCGATCTGGCCGACAAGGCCGCAGCCTCGCTGTTCCTCGCGGTTTGAGCGCCGCGCGCGTCATCACGCTGGTCGAGAAGACCGGCTCGACCAATGCCGATCTGGCCGCCGCGATCCGCGCAGGCGAGGGGTGGCCCGAAGGGCATTGGCTGGTTGCCCGCCGCCAGAGCGCCGGACGCGGGCGGCAGGGGCGCGAATGGTTCGATGGCGCGGGCAATTTCATGGGCTCTACTCTGGTGACCTTGGGCGAGGGCGGGCCGCCGCCTGCCAGCCTCAGTTTTGTCGCGGCGCTGGCGGTGCGCGACGCGGCGGCAGACGTGCTGGGCGATGGCGCAGACCTCGCGCTCAAATGGCCCAATGACGTGCTGCTGGGCGGCGGCAAGCTTTCGGGCATTCTGCTCGAAATGGTGCGCGGGGCCATCGTCGTCGGGATCGGGGTAAACCTCGCCCGTGCGCCGCAACTCCCCGACCGCAAGACAGCCGCTCTGGCAGAGGTTACCACACCGCCTTCGGTGGAGGATTTCGCCGGGAGCCTCGCGGCGCACTTCGCGCGCAGGCTCGCCAACTGGCGCACTTACGGGCTCGGCGCGACGCTGCAGGCCTTCCTTGGTGCCTCGATCCACGCGCAGGACGCGCCGCTCACCGTCCACGATACCGACGGCTCGCGGCTCTCGGGCACCTTTGCCGGGCTCGAGGAAAGCGACGGCGCCTTGCGGCTGCGCTTGGCGGATGGCAGCGAACGTGTCATTCGCGCCGGGGACATTTCGTGAGTAAAGGAGTGCGTCCAATGCTGCTCGCTGCCGATGTCGGGAACACCAATGTCGTCTTTGCCCTGTTCTCCTATGACGAGGACGGCAAGCACACGATCCGCGCGCGCTGGCGGATTGCCACCGATCCGCGCCGCACCGGCGATGAATATGCGGTGTGGCTGCTGCAATTGCTCACCATCGAGGGGGTGGCGCGCGAACAGATCACGCAGATCATCGTCGCCTCGGTGGTGCCGCGCGCCGACCATAACCTCACGGTGCTGTGCGAGAAGTATTTCGGCATCACCCCGCTGTTCGCCGGGCAGGGCAAGGCGGCCTGGCGGTTCGAGATCGATGTCGACCAGCCCTCGTCACTCGGCGCCGACCGCGCCCTCAACATCCTCGCTGCGCACCACAGGTATGGCGGCGACCTGATCATCGTCGACTTCGGCACCGCCACCAAGTTCGAAGCGGTCGATTTCACCGGGGCCTACAAGGGCGGATCGATCGCGCCAGGGATCAACCTCTCGCTCGATGCGCTGGTGGGAAAGACCGCCAAGCTGCCGCGCATCGCCATCCGCGCGCCCGAAAGCCGCAGCGTGATCGGCCGCAACACCGAAGACCAGATGCTGATCGGGGTGTTCTGGGGCTATGTCGCGATGATGGAAGGCATGGTCGCCCGGATGCAGGCCGAAATCGGCCGGCCCGCAAAGGTTGTAGCGACCGGCGGACTCGCCATATTGTTCGGCGACGCAACTGAAATTTTCGACCACGTCGATGCCGATCTCACCCTCGACGGCCTCGCTATCCTGGCCCGCCAGGCCGAATCCGCCTGAGCGCATCCGCGCCCCCTCCTGACAGAACCGGAAACCCCTTGAAGAACGATTTCACCCCCGAAGACGAATTGCTGTTCCTTGCGCTCGGCGGCTCGGGCGAGATTGGCATGAACGTCAATCTCTATGGCTGCCAGGGCAAGTGGATCATGGTCGATCTCGGCATGACCTTTTCGGGCACCGAGTATCCCGGCGTCGATCTGGTGTTCGCCGATCTCGACTTCATCGAGGAGCGCGCCAAGGATCTTCTCGCAATCGTGCTGACCCACGCGCACGAGGATCATATCGGCGCTGTGCCCTATTTCGCGGGCGAGCTCGGCGTGCCGCTCTATGCCACGCCCTTCACTGCCGATCTGGTGGCGCGGAAGCTTGAGGAAGCAGGCCTGCTCGGCAAGGTCGAGATCAACATCATCGAGGAAGATCACGGCGAGATCGACATCGGCCCGTTCACCATCAGCTACCTGCCGCTCGCGCACTCGATTGCGGAAGGCAACGCGCTGCTGATCGATACGCGTTACGGAACCGTGTTCCACACCGGCGACTGGAAGCTCGACGATGAACCGATCATCGGCGAGCCCACCACCGAGGCCGAACTGCGCGAAATCGGCGAAGAGGGCGTGCTCGCGCTGGTGTGCGATTCGACCAATGTCTTCAATCCCAAGCCTTCGGGCTCGGAAGGCGCGGTGCATCAGGCGCTGATGGAGGAGGTCGCACGACATACGGGCAAGCGCATCGTCGTCACCACCTTCGCCAGCAATGTCGCGCGGCTCCAGACGCTCGGCGAGGTCGCCCGCGAGACCGGGCGGGAGATCTGCGTTGCGGGCCGCTCGCTCGACCGGATTATCGAGGTGGCGCAGGATAATGGCTATCTTGAGGACTTCCCGACCCCGGTCGATTTCAACACAGCGATGGGCTTGCCGCGCGGGCAGGTACTGATCATCGCCACCGGCGGGCAGGGCGAGCCGCGCGCGGCGCTGGCACGCATGGCTGAAAGCAATCATCCGATCGAGCTGGCCGCAGGCGATGTGGTGCTGTTCTCCTCGCGCCAGATCCCCGGCAACGAGATCCCGATCGGCAAGATCCAGAACCAGCTCGCCGCCCGCGGGATCCAGATGGTGACCGACCGGCAGGCCTTCATCCATGTCTCGGGACACCCGGGCCGACCGGAACTCGAAGCGCTTTACGATTGGCTCAAGCCCGAAATCCTCGTGCCGGTGCACGGCGAGATGCGCCACATGGTCGAGCAGGCGCGGGTCGGCAAGGCCAGCGGCATTCCTTCGCAGGTGGTGCAGAAGAACGGCGATATCATCCGCCTCGCGCCGGGTAAGCCGGGCAAGCTCGCCGAAGTGCGCGCGGGCCGCCTGGTGCTCGACGGCGACATTATTGCGCCTGCCAATGGCGAGGCGATCACCATGCGCCGCCGGATCGCGACCGAGGGCGTGATGGTGGTGGTGCTGGTGCGCGGCCAGAAGCCGCTGATCGAGGCGATCGGCCTGCCGCTCGAGGAAGATCTGACCGCGTTTCTCGAAGAGGCTTCCGGTGATGTTCTGACTGCGATCAGCCGGCTCAAGGGCAAGGACGCGCGCGATCCTTCTGCCGTTCACGAAGCCGCGCGGCTTGCCGCCCGGCGTGCAGCACAGCGCTGGTCAGGAAAGAAGCCACAGGTGCGCGTGGTGATGCCCGGGGCGCTCGCCTGATGCAGATCACTTCGATTGCGGCGATCTATTTCCTGTTCTGGGTGATGAGCGCCTTCATCATGCTGCCCTTCGGCGTAAGGACGGCGGAGGAGGCCGGAGTGGAAAAGGTGCCGGGGCAAGCGGACAGCGCCCCAGTCAATTTCCGGCCGGACAAACTGGCCCTGCGCGCGACCATCATCGCGGCGCTGTGCACCGCACTGTTCGTCGCCAATTACCAATACGGCTGGCTCACCGCCGCCGACATCGACGTCCTGCCCAAGCCGCCGGCTGCCGCTGCCCGTTAGGTGCGGAAGCGCTGGATCGCTTGCGCCAGCAAGACGTAAAGCTTGCCCATGTCCGAACCGAGCATGGTCACGCTCAGCACGTGGCCGTCGCGGGTCGAGAGGGTCGAGCGCAGCATCGCCTCGAAATCGTGGATGTAGCGCATGACATTGGCCTTGAACGCCTCGTCACGCTGGTAGAGCTCCGCGATATCGCGCGCGCCGCCATTGTCGATCAGGCGCACCGCGCGGCGGGTGAAGATCCCGCGATCCCCCTTGAGATAGGCGTCCCACGCGGTGTCGGCGACTTCGGTTGATAGCGCGCCGCTGATATCGATCGCGGCTGAGTTGAGGCTGTCGGTGATCAGCGCCATGCGCCTCGCAAAGTCGTTGTTGACCTGTTCTTCGGCCAGTTCGCGGCCGCGCGAAATGCGCTGTTCGAGATTGCCGGTCAACTCGTTCACCCGGACCAATTGATCGCGCAGCTGGATCACCACCTCGCGCCCGACGCCCGAGGCATGGGCAGCGGCCTGCTCGATCTTGCCGACCGTCGCCGCGGCCTCGTTGCGCAAGGTGCGCTCGAGCACTTGCATCGCATCGGCGCCGATGCTGGACGCAAGCGTGGCGGTCTTTTCGCGCGCGCCTTCATCGAGCGTGGCAAAGGCCCGTGCAATCGCCGTCTCCAGCGCGGCGAGCGCGGTGCGCAGCTGCTCCTGGGTTTCGCCTGCGAGCGTGCCGCTTTCCTCCGCCAGACGGGCAAAGCCGCCGCGCAAGCCCTGCAGCTTGGCGAGCGCGTCGTCTGACTGTTCAGCCAGCCGGGCGCGCAGGCCTGCGATGGCTTCGTCGGCAGCGCCGATTTCGCCGCGGGTCTTGACCAGATAGTCTGAAAGGTCGCTCCCGCTCGCACTGGTGCGCAGCATCAGCTGGTTGACCTCGCCCGCACGGCTTTCGATCCCGGTCAGGCTTTCGCTTGCCACTCCAATCGCTTGCTGAAGATCCTCGCGGGTCGTGCGCGCGCCGGACTGGATGATTTCGAGCAGCCGCACCCCGCTTTCGGAGAGCTGCGCCAGCCGAGCTTCGGTTTCGGCCAGCGCGACGCGCTTGGCCGCAAGCTTGTCGCTGAGCTCATCGAACCCGTCCGACAGGCTCGAGCGAGCGGTGCTGCCTGCTTGACTGATTGCGCCGAGCAGGCTGCCGAACCGGTCAAGCTGGGCGGCAATTGCCTCGCCATGTGCGACTAGCTCCGCGGTGTCGGCCACCTGCGCCTCGCGCCGTTGCACCAGCGCATCGTCGAGCGCGGCAAGCCGTTGCGCGAGCACTTCGCGGGCCTGTGCCTCGCGTGCCTCGAACGAGGCCTGGCGCTGTTCGAGCATCGCGTCGAAGCCGCGTGAGCGCTCGGCAAGCTTCTCGTCGAAACTCACGGCCTCGTCATACAATTGCTGGAGCCGCTGGCGCGCGGCTACGCCGGTGCTCTGGTCGAGCTGGTCGACCTGCTTGAGCTTGTCCTCCAGCGCGGTGTGCAGCGCGGCGACCGCGGCCGCAAGGTTGGCGCGCGCGGTTTCGTTGGCCTCGCGCAGACGTTCCGCAGTGGCGGCGATTTCGGCTTCGACCTGTCCGGTCTGTGCCCGAAGCGCATCCACTGCGGCGGCTTCCAGCGCCTCGATCTTTTCGCGATAGGCCGATGCCTGCCCTTGCAGGCTGACGAAGCGGTCTGTCACCAGCGACTCAATTCGGGCGACCTGCGCTTCGAAACCGCTGAGCGTCTCGCCGACGGTGGCGCTGAGGCCCTGCACCTGCGTTTCGCTGGCGCTGCCAAGCTGGCTGAGTTGTTCAAAGCCGGCGGTCAACTGTTCGAGTTGCTCCTGCGCATTGCGCCCAGCACCGCCGATCTGGTTGGCGACATCGCGAGCGGCATTGGCGATCACGGGGAGATCATCGCGCAGGCGATTCATGTTGCCCAGCGCGGTCTCACTGGCTGAGCCGATGGCTTCGACCTGCGCGCCGTTGGTGGTGATGAGCTGCTGCAATTCGTCGGCGTGGGTGGAAATCCGCTCGGCCGCGATCCGGCCCAAAGCCTCGAGGTCGCGCGATTGTGCGGCGAGGAATTCGCGGGCGAGGCTGAGCTCGCGGTTGACCACCTTGAGCCGCTGCTCAAGTTCCGCGCTCTCGCTGCTGAGCAGGGCGGCGCTGGCGGCAAAGCGGTTCGCCTCGGCGCGGGACGAGCGCATCATGAGCAGCCAGCTGACCCCGATCAGCGCCATCGGCACCGACCACTGCACGATCCACCCGCTCCACGCAGCCGGTGGCGCAACGGCGAGGGCCTCGGCGCTGATGGTCCAGGCGAAAAACCCGGTCCATCCGGCCATCAGCAGGATGGCAAAGGTAGGGGCAAGCCAGCCGAAACGCGGGCGAGAAAGGGCCTCGAATTCGGGCTCCGCCCACGCTTCTTCGAGCAGCATCGGCTCAGTGTCGGAGGCATCGGACGGGGCGTGCTCCCCGGTTACTGCCGTGCCTGCCGCGTCATCCGCGCCGCCCTTGCGCCCCAAAGCGCGCATCTGGTGCCGTCCTGCCATGGGCAGTACCATACCACAGCCCGACTCCGGATAAACCCCGCTTTAACCAAGGGTCTGATATCCGCTCTCACATGGCCTATGACAACGGAGCTCTTGACGCGACCCTTGCGGCGGCAGCCGGCGATGATGCCGTGCTGATGCACGAGCTGCGCGGCGCGTTTCTGGATAGTGCCGCACGCCAGCTCGACCTGCTCAAGCGGGCACGGTGCGATGGCAACTGGAACGTTGCCGCATTACGCCTGAAAGGGCTGGCAGCGAGCTTCCACGCCGACGAATTGCTGGCCGCAGCCGAACAGGCGCTCAATTCGGCTCCCGGCGAGCCGCAGGCGATCCGCGAGATCGAGGCGGTTCTGGCGCACTTCACCCGCTCCGCTCGACGTTGATCCAGCCCACCTTCGCGGGAATTCGGGCAAAGCGCCGTGGGCCCGGCTTGAACCGCAGGCGCTAAACCGCCAATCCGGTGGCATCAGTCCCCTTGGCGAAAGGGCGCGAGATGCGCACGGCCCTGATTGCGGCCCTCAAACGAACAGATAACGGTGCCTTGCGGGCCGGATTGCCGCTCGCCGGGCGCAGCGTGTTGGCGCGGCAGGTCGATCTGCTGCGCGCGCTCGGCTGCGACAAGATCCTGTGCCTGTGCAAGAACGCCGATGGTGAGGTGCTGCGCGCTCAGCAGGCGGTCGAAGCGGCCGGCGGCACATTTCAGGCCTTGCGCGGCTTTCTCCACCTGCCTGCGCTGGTGCGGGCCGAGGATGAGCTCGTCATCCTCGCCGATGGTCTGCTGCCCGATCCGGCGCTGACCCAGCGGATGTTTGCTGACACTCCGGCGAGTAGCCCGCGCTTTGTTGCTGGCCTGCCATCCGACAGCCCGCTGGTGGCGCGTTACCCGGATGACTTCGAGCGGATTGATGCCGCGCGGCACTGGGCCGGGCTGTTGGTAATGCGCGGCGCGCCGGTGCAGCACTTGGCCGAGTTTCCGCCCGATGCCGACGCGATCTCGTTGCTGCTGCGCCTTGCGCTGCAGGCCGGGACGCCGTGCCGCGAACTTCCCGGCGGGAACCCGGCGCCCGAATCGTGGCTGCTGGCAAATGACGAAACCGCGCTGGCGGCGCAGGAGCAGGTGCTCATCATCCGCGCGGCGGGGCAGGCCGACTGGCGCAGGCCGTCTGCCGCGCTCGCCGGTCTGGCAGCGCGGGCGCCGGCTCCCGCAGGCCTCGCAAATGGCCCGCTGCTGGCGATGCTCGCTTCGGCGCTGACGGGGCTGGGGGGCTTGGCGGCGGCCGCCTGGGGCTGGACAGCGTCGGGGCTGGCGCTGGCTGCCGTCGGCGCGCTCGCCGCAGCGCTTGCCCGAGCGCTGGCCGCGCTCAAGCGTGAATTGCTTGGCGAGGGACCGCCACCAGCGCGGATTGCGCGGCTTGGCCTTGCGGTCGACGCCTCGGCAGCGGCCACTGCGCTGCTCGCCCTATCACCTGCTGGACCTTTGGCCCCGCTGGCGGTGCTTGGTCCGGTGCTGATCGGCCTTGCCCGGCTGACCGCGCAAACCATGCCCTTGGCGCCGCAAGCGGTGCTGACCGATCGCGGGGTGCTGCTTGCCCTGTTGGCGCTCGCGGCCGCCTTCGGCCTGCTACCCCACGCCGCGGCACTGTTTTCGCTCGTGCTGCTCGGCGGATTGCTGCTCCCTCAAGCAGGCAATCGGGGCTAACGCTGATTTAACTATGTGCGCGTTATGCGGGCAGGATGGGCGAAGACACGATGGACTTGGCTGACGGCGCAATGGTCGAGGCGATCCTGCGAGAGGAACTCGCGCGCGAGTCCCGTGCGCTCGGTTCGGTCGTGCCGGTGCTGCGCCATTTTCTGGCCAGCGACGGGCAACGCTTGGTCAGCGATGCGATCCTTGCCCGGGTGCGCGGGATGCTGTCCGATCTCGCTGCGCAACTGATTGCCGCTGCTGCCGGACGCGATCCGGCGCTGCGCCTCCCCGCCGATTCCGATCCGCAGCCCCGCGATGCACTGGCCGAGGCGCTTGCGGGCGATGCGCTGCTGCTCGCCCATTGCCATGCGCTGGCGGCCGAAAGCCAGCTTGCCGAACGGCTCCAACAACACAGCGCGATCGATCCGGTGCTGAGCCCGCTGTTGCAGGAACTGATTGCCTCGGACGAGCCGGTGATCGCCGAACTTGCGATGGCCACGCTTGCTGCGCAGTCGCGCTTTATCCAGAGCCAGCGCCGGATGGAGTTGCCGCTGGGCGAACTGCGGCCCGAGCTGTTCCATGCCGTCACTGCCACCCACGTGCCCGAGGCCGAGGCCGCGCGGCGCCTCAACGCCGGTTATGACGAGGCCGCCAGCCGTCTCGGGCTGCTGGCGCGGCTTGTCTCGGCGATGCGGCGCGGGGCGATTGCCGCGCTCGCGCTCGACCATGCCGGGTCTGCACTGTTTGCCAGCGCGTTGGCAGCGCTGTCACGTGAGCAGCGGGAGCAGGCGGTGCTCGCCTGTCAGGAAGGGCAGGGTGCAAGGCTTGCGCTGGCGCTGCGCGCCGCCGGTCTCGCGCCAGAGGCGATTGCGCGGCAATTCATGCTGGTTGATCCCGCCGCGCGGCCGCTGCGCGACCTTGATGCCATCTCGCCCGAGCGGGCGCGGATGCTGCTCGGCGCGGACTGAATAAACACGATGGACCGCCGCGACACTCTGCTTGGCGCCCGCGGGCTTACCGATGCGCGCGACTGGCTCCTTAATGCGGACGAGCCGCTGGCCGAGTTGCAGGCGCGTTGCGGCGGGCGGCTGCCGGGGCCGCTGGCGATCCCCGAACTGCTCGAACTGGTGCGGCAGGGCCGCCGCATGGGCCTCAAGATCGCGCGCGAGTTTTCTGCCTATGATGGCGATGCGCTGGTCTCCGGCTTTGCCCGTATTCATCCTGAAGCAGCCGACGATGCCGGCGCAAGCGGCGGGTGCGAGGTGCTGGTCGAGAACTGGCAGCGCAGCGTGCCGACTGCCCCTGAGGGCCGCGCCTATGCCGAGCGGCTCGATGCGATTGATCGCGCTACGGCCGAGGTCAGCGCCCGGCTCGATGCCCGCCAGCGGGTGCAGGTGCTGAGCGCGCTCGCCCCTGACGCGATGGCGCTCCAGCACGCAAGCCTAGGCGCGCCGGGGCAGGTGTGGAGCGATCTCGTCGCCTTGCCGGGCATCGCCCATCACCAGCCGCTGCACTGGCGCCTGCTTGACGGGGCGGCCTGTCGCCTTGCCGGATCGCAGCGCCACTGGCGCGTGCGGCTGATCCCGCTCGGACCCGATCCCCAGGCGCCCGCAGGCTTTGAATTGCTGCTGATCGCCGATGAGCCGCTCACCGCGGAACTGGCGGGCGAGGGCACGGGCGCTGCCGGAGAGGCGCCGCCGACCCGGCTGATCGGCAGTGCGCTCACCCCGGTGCTGCGCCAGCCGGTCGCGCGGATCATCGCCAATGCCGAGACGATCCGCGCGCGCCTCGCCGGGCCCTTGCGCGACGAATATAGCGATTATGCCGGCACGATCGCCAGCGCCGGCCAGCACCTTGCCGCGATGCTCGATGATCTGGCCGACCTGGAAGTGGTGGAAACCCCCGGCTTTGCCACCGTGCGCGAGCCAGTCGATCTGGCCGATGCGGCGAGCCGGGCGGCGGGAATCCTTGGGGTGCGGGCGCAGAACCGCGACATCCGCCTGATCGTCAACGGCGAGCGCGGGGCGGTGGTGGCAATGGCCGAGTTTCGTAGGGTGCTGCAGATCCTCATCAACCTGATCGGCAACGCGATCGCCTATTCGCCCGGCGGCAGCACGGTTACGATTGCTGCCGAGGCTGGCAGCGCGGGGCAGGTGGCGGTGAGCGTCGGCGACGAGGGCCCCGGCGTCACGCCCGAGCAGGCCTTGCGCATCTTCGAGAAGTTCGAACGGCTCGGACGCGACAGCGATGGCGGCAAGGACAAAGGCTCGGGCCTCGGCCTCTATATCTCGCGCCGCCTGGCCGACGCGATGGAGGGCAGCCTGAGCGTCCAAGCCGCGCAAGGTGGCGGGGCGCTGTTTACGCTGGAACTGCCCGCAGCCTGATCCTTACCGGGCGTTACTGGCGGCGGCGTCTTTCACCAATCCAGAGCAGCAAAGCGCCAACCAGAGCCGCCAGCCCGCCATAAAGCGCCCATTCGGTCTGCGCGAGCATGAAGCTGCCTGGCGGCCAGTTGAGCATCCCGAGACCTTGCAAGGCCCAGATCGCGCCCATCAGGCACAGGAACGCGCCTGATGCCCTGAGCATGACCATGGGCCTTGCCGCCTTCGCTTAACGCTTGGTCAGAGGAATATAATCGCGCGTCGTCGGGCCGGTGTAAAGCTGGCGCGGACGGCCGATTTTCTGGCCGGGATCCGAGATCATCTCGTTCCACTGTGCCACCCAGCCCACGGTACGGGCCAGCGCGAAGAGCGCCGTGAACATCGTGGTCGGGAAGCCGATCGCCGAGAGAATGATGCCCGAATAGAAATCGACGTTCGGGAACAGCTTCTTCTCGATGAAATAGGGATCGCTGAGCGCGATTTCCTCGAGCCGCAGCGCGGTTTCGAACAGCGGATCGTTGACCTTGAGCGATTCGAACACCTCGCGCACAGTCTGCTGCATCACCGTCGCGCGCGGATCGTAGTTCTTGTAGACTCGGTGACCAAAGCCCATCAAGCGGAACGGATCGTTCTTGTCCTTGGCGCGCTCGATATAGTGCGGGATCTTGTCGGGCGTGCCGATCTCGCGCAGCATGTTGAGCGCGGCTTCGTTCGCGCCGCCATGCGCCGGGCCCCACAGGCAGGCAATGCCAGCCGCGATGCAAGCGAACGGGTTCGCGCCCGAGGAACCGGCGAGTCGCACGGTCGAGGTCGAGGCGTTCTGCTCGTGATCGGCGTGAAGGATGAAAATCCGGTCCAGCGCGCGTTCCACCACCGGGTTCACCACATAGGGTTCAGCCGGAACGCCGAAGGTCATCCGCAAGAAATTGCCGGTGTAGCTCAGCGAGTTGTCGGGATAGACGAAGGGCTGGCCGACCGAATACTTGTAGGCCATTGCCGCAATCGTCGGCATCTTGGCGATCAGGCGGTGCGAGCTGATCTTGCGGTGTTCCGGATCAGAGATGTCGGTGCTGTCGTGATAGAACGCTGACAGCGCGCCGACGACGCCGCACATGATCGCCATCGGGTGCGCATCGCGGCGGAACCCGCGATAGAAGGTCATCAGCTGCTCGTGCAGCATGGTGTGGCGGGTGATGGTGTAGCTGAAATCGTCGAGCTCGTCCTTGCCCGGCAGTTCGCCGTTCAGCAGAAGGTAGCTGACTTCCATGAAGCTCGAATGCTCGGCCAGCTGGCCGATCGGATAGCCACGGTGCAGCAGCACGCCTTCATCGCCGTCGATATAGGTCAGCGCGCTTTCGCAGCTGGCAGTCGAAGTGAAACCCGGGTCGAACGTGAAGGCACCCGTCTGCGCATAGAGCTTGCGGATATCGATCACATCGGGACCGGTGCTGCCCTCGAGGACACTATATTCGAGCGATTTGCCGCCCAGCTCGAGTTTCGCCAGCTTGTCTGCCACGATTAGTCTCCTGTCCAAATTCCCCGACTCTTGACCCCGCTTACGCCGATTGAGCGTCGAGCCGGGCTAGAGCCTCTTCCCGTCCCAGAAGGACCAGAACATCGAAAATACCGGGTGAGGTGGTCGTCCCGGTCAGCGCCGCGCGCATTGGCTGCGCCAGCTTGCCGAGGCCCAATCCCTGCTCCTCTGCAAGCGCCTTCGTAGTGGCTTCGAGCGCTTCGCTTGTCCAGTCGTTTTGCGCGGCGAGGTGATCGTGGATGCTGCGCAGGATTGCACGGGCATCGCCTTCGAGCAGCACCGCCGCCTTCTCGGTCATGACGAGCGGGCGTTTGGCAAAGAGGAAAGCTGCGCCTTCAACCACTTCATTGAGGTTCTTCGCGCGCACTTTAAGCACCGGCATAGCCCGCGCCAGCAGCGCCTCGTCAGCTGTTTCGCCAATCCGGGCCGCCACCAATGCAGCAAGCCGCACATCCTCGGCCTCGCGCAGATAGTGGCCGTTGAGGTTCTCGAGCTTTTTCATGTCGAAGCGCGAGGGGCTCTTGCCCACCCCGTCGAGATCGAACAGCGCCACCGCCTCCTCGCGGGTGATCTCCTCGCGGTCGCCGTGGCCCCAGCCCAGACGCAGCAGATAGTTGAACAGCGCTTCGGGCAGGATGCCGAATTCGTCGCGATAGGCCTCGACTCCGAGCGCGCCGTGGCGCTTCGAGAGCTTGGCCCCGTCCGAACCGTGGATCAGCGGGATATGGGCATAGACCGGATCGGGCCAGTTCCCCTCGATGGCGTTCATAGCGCGGATGATCGGCAGCTGGCGGAAGGCGTTGTTGAGGTGATCATCGCCGCGGATCACGTGGGTCACGCCCATGTCGTGGTCATCGACCACCACCGCGAGCATATAGGTCGGCGTGCCGTCAGCGCGCAGGATGATGTAGTCGTCGAGTTCCTCGTTCTTCACCGTCACTGCGCCCTGCACGCGGTCGTGGATGGTGGTAACGCCTTCGTTGGGCGTCTTGAGGCGGATGGTGAAGGGCGCGCCTTCGGGCGCTTCGGCCGGATCGCGGTCGCGCCAGCGCCCGTCGTAGCGCAGCGGCTTCTTGCTGGCGCGCTGCTCTTCGCGCATCGCTTCGAGTTCTTCCGGCGTAGCAAAGCACTTGTAGGCGTGGCCGGCCTTGAGCAGCTGAACGGCGACTTCTGCATGGCGCTCGGCGCGGTCGGACTGGAACAGCGGCGGAGCATCATAGTCGAGCCCCATCCAGTCGAGCCCTTCGATGATCGCATCGATCGCCTCCTGCGTGGAGCGCTTGCGATCGGTGTCCTCGATCCTGAGCAGCGTGCGGCCGCCGTGGTGGCGGGCGTAGAGCCAGTTGAACAGCGCGGTGCGCGCGCCGCCGATGTGCAGGAAACCGGTGGGCGAGGGGGCGAAGCGGGTGACCACCTCAATTGTGGCCTGATCCGCGGAGACGCTGGATTCGCTTGCCATGGATTGTCAATTCCTGTTCATTTTGAGCGGCTTGGCACTGACCTTTTCAGGGGCCTGGCCGGTCGGGGGGCAAGCCGGTGCGCGATACGCCGATCATTCCGATGGGAGACGCCTCCGCCAGCACGCCTGACGGGAGCGGAATTCCCGCGCGCCCTTGGCAAAGCCGCAGCGGAAAGTCCAGCGCCGGAGCAGGTCAGGGCGCGGCCTTGGCGGCCCGCGCCGAGGACTTTCTCGCTGCTGGCGGGTTCGACCGCGCGCCATGGCTCGCGGTGCGGTTCATGGGCGGTATCCTGACGTGGTTCACGCTTCCCGGCCCGCTTTACTGGCTGGCCGCGATGGTGGCCGCAGGCGGATACGCGGTGGCGGCGTGGCAGGCTTGGCCGCCGTTGAGCGAGGCATGCGAACGCCGCGTCCACCTACGGCAGGCATTGCTGGCCGGGGGGCTGGTCTTCGCGGCCGGGATCGCGGTGGTTGGGGCACGCTCGGAAGTAGCCGGGGAGCCGCCGATTGCAGCGCCGACAGCCGAAGTGCTGCACGGCGCAGTGCTCGAACGTGAGGACGAGCCGGCCGAGGGGCGCATCCGCCGGACGC
>Ga0315905_10004825_pt1 | contig 13787 bp, 4 predicted proteins | sample LakEriMetagenome_5_FD_203522 | JGI IMG/M metagenome (GOLD analysis project Ga0315905, IMG submission 203522) | Freshwater fungal communities from buoy surface, Lake Erie, Ohio, United States - Buoy 4 MA121 | ecosystem: Environmental > Aquatic > Freshwater > Lake | place: USA: Lake Erie, Ohio... | reverse complement strand
AGAGTCGTCCGAGATCAAAGCGGAGACCGCTTTGACTGAGATGGAGTCCCAGCTGTTTGGCGGCCACGTTCTCAATCGTGTGCGCTTCGTCGATCACGACAAAGTCATTCGGAAAGAGAAAGCCCTCGCCTTCCACGCCGAGGTCCTCCTGCCCGGAGAGCAGGGTGAAGAAGAGCGTGTGGTTGAGCACGATCATGCTCGCCTCAGCGGCGCGCCGGCGGGCATCCTGATAGAAGCAGCCGCTCTCCGGCCCGCAGGTTTTCGGCGTGCAGGCGTGGGGTTCGCTGCAGACCTGCGCCCAGACGTTGGGCGATGGCGTGAAGTCGAGGTCGCTCAGCGTGCCGTCTTTGGTCTCCTGCTTCCATTTCCAGAGCGCGCGGATTTCATCGTGCTCGGCGGTGGTGAAGAGTTCCGTCACGGCGCGCATCGCACGGGCGAGCCGGCCGGGGCAGAGGTAATTGCCGCGGCCTTTCCAGAGCACCGCATTGAAGGGGTATTCCGGCAGCAGCTTCTGCACGATGGGGATGTCCTTCGCGATGAGCTGCTCCTGGAGATTGATCGTGTGCGTGGAGATGATCGCCTTGCGCTTTTGCCGCACCGCCAGCAGCGCGGCGGGCACAAGGTAGGCCAGCGATTTGCCCACACCGGTGCCGGCCTCCACGATCACCGGCCGCTTTTTCTCCAGCGCCTGCCCCACTTCCACGGCCATGCGCTGTTGCTCAGCGCGGTATTCGAAATCCGCCGAACGCGACAGCCAGCCTTCAGCCGAGAAAGCCACGTGCATTTCCTGTGCCAGACCATCCAGCTCCTCCGGCGGCGGCGTGGCTGCCCCCGCCACGCGCTGTGGCGCAGCGAGGAGTTCAGTGTGAATACGGGAAGGCATGGCTGGAATGACAAGTGCATAGCGGGACTTCTTGCGATAGCGTGAATGTGCCCGCTGTACACACCTGCTCACTGCCCCCGAAGCGGAGATTCATCGAATGGCATGAATCTTCAGGATGCGTATTTCCCAGTCCACGGGGGTTAGGGGCCTTGCAGGCTCACGGGCGTAAAATTTACCCCTCCTGCGATGGAGGGGGAAAGTCGCCATTTCCCGCGGCCCGCAGTCCTGGTTGCGAGTGCCCAAAATGACACCGGGCCCGAAGGATTTCCGGATGCGCAGCCACCCGCTAACAGATTACAGTTCGTCGCCGGGTTCGGGTTTGGCTCCGGTCACTTTCGCGAGGATGGCCTGGATATCCACGGCCTCGCCGCGTGCCGCCCTTTCCTGAGGTAAGTTTCCGCCTCCACAGCAGCGAGCTTCTCGCCTACTGCACTGGCAATCAACTGATTGAGTGAACAGGCGTCTCTGCGCGCGAGGCGTTTCGCGTGTTGATGAATGGATTCCGGGAGCCGGATACTCAGAGTGCTCATGGTTTCGTGTGGTTGAGAAATTGTCCAGGACTCAGGACGGTGACGCCGACTTCCGCAGCGCAGGCAAAATCCTTCGTGTTGTGAGTGACGATCAATCCGGAACCTGAAGCGACCGGGACTTCCAGCACCGGGTCATCTTTGGGATCAGACAGCAGCGGCCTCCAAAAGTAATGAACTTTATGCCGGGAGGAAACGGAGACAAACCAATCTATAAAAGCATCAATATCTGCCGGCGGCGGTTTCAAGTTCCAAGTGGAACGGGCCTCGGCTCCGCGCCCTAGTCACCTTCCCGGAAAAACACTGCCAGCACGAGGCTGGAACAGCGTTTTTCCGAAAAAGTGACTACTCATCATCAAGGGGTTACGCGTTCCAATTGTAATTTGAAATCACACTCTACCGGTTCCTATATTCCCACTGCGAATGAATTCCCCGCCCACTGGGCCGAGGCCGATGCGGCGCTGCTGGCGGGGGAGCCCGGCGTGATCCCTTCAGGGTTCAACCGCAGCGGGCTCCTCGTCCTGCGCGATGCCATGCAGGCGGACCTGGACAACGTGCAGGACAAGTTCAACGACCTCCAGATTGTCCTCGGCAGTCTGGAGCTGCAGAAGGCCGCGCTGTATCAAATGATGACGCTCTTCCTCAGCGTCATGGACGGCTACTATGTGAACACAGAGTATTAACGCGCGCGCCCTGAAGCGCCGGGCCTCGGCGCGGGCGGGGAGCGCTTTGTCGGCCCGCTGCGGGATGTGCAGAGCCTTTGGTTGAAGCTGAATGCTGCGCCCGCCCCCTCCGGCGTGACGCTGCTGCCCGGCCACACGCCGGAGGAGGTGAACATCTCTGCCGGGTTTGTCGCGCCGGGTACCGCGCAGGTCACACACAGCGAGAGCGATGATCCGGGCCCAGTTCCGCGGCACCGTGGGCGACGACGACAGCGCGGAGGACGCCACGGTGCTGGCCACGCACACGGCGCGCACGCCGGCGCCGTTTTCCACATAGCTGGGCCTCGGCATCCCGGGCGGCGCGGTGTCGCTCTGGGTCTTTGTCATCACCAACGACGGCAACGAGCGCGCCAGCGACCGCGCCGTGGTGCAGCGACCGATATAACCGGGGCCGCACCAGGCCTAACGGGGCGCACCTGCGCCGCCAGGATGCCATTGCCGCCGTGCGGGGATGGCGCAGGCTGGCGGCATGTTGCGTCCGCTTTTCACCAGTCTGTCACTCCTCGGTCTCGCTGCGGCTGCGGCGGTGCTCACGCCTGCCGAACCCGCGGCGCTGCCGGCATTGATCACGGAATACCACGCGGACAGCGGGAGCGTGGACCGGGCGTGGAAGCTGCCGTGGTCGGAGCGGCGGAATGCGCGGTCGGCGCAGCTGGTGGAGACGTGGCAGCAGCGCCTGGAGGCGGTGCCGTTTGAGAGGCTGACGCACGAAGATCAGGTGGACTGGCTGCTGCTGCGCGGGCGGTTGCTGCGCGAAAAAGCGGAGCTGCTCCGGGAACGCGCGCGGCTGGGGGAGATCGCGACGCTGCTGCCCTTCCGCGCGGCCATTCTCCAGCTGGAGACCGCCCGCCTGGAACGGAAGCCGCTGGCGCCGGAAGCGGCGGCCGGTGAACTGGCGGCGCTGCTGAAGCCGCTGGAACAGGTGCGCAGGGACCTGGAGGAGCAGCTGAAGAAGGAGGGCGCGCGGCCTTCTCCCGTGCTGGCGCTGCGCGCCGCAGGGGCGGTGGACGCGCTGCGGGGCTTGCTGGCAGAGTGGTATCAGTTCCACGACGGCTTCCAGCCGGACTTCGCCTGGTGGGTGCGGCATCCGCACGGCAAGGTGGCGGAGGCGCTGGAGCAGTACGGCAAATTCCTCCGCGAAGAGGTGGCGGGCCAAAAGGGAAAGCCGGAGGACCCGCTCGTGGGCGACCCGCTGGGCGCAGCGGAGCTGGCGCAGGAGATCCGCGCGGAGTGGCTGCCCTATACGGCGGAGGAGTTGATCGCGATAGGAGAGCGGGAGTTCGCGTGGTGTGAGGAACAGATGCGTGCGGTGGCGGCGGAGATGCAGACGGACCGCGCCGGTGTCCTGACAAAAGTAAAGGCGGCGCATGTGCCCCCAGGCGAACAGCACGCGCTGGTGGCCGCGGAGGCGGAGCGGGCCATCGCCTTCCTCAAGCAGCATGACCTGGTGAGCATACCGCCGCTGTGTGAGGAAACGTGGCGGCTGCGCATGATAGGGCCGGAGCAGCAGAAGACGCTGCCGTATGCGGTGTACAGCCAGCCATCCGTAATGGTGGCGTATGCGGTGGAGTCCATGCCGCATGAGGACAAGCTGATGGCCATGCGGGGAAACAACCGGCACTTCACGCGCATCGTGACGCCACATGAGCTGATACCGGGGCATCACCTGCAGCGCTACGCCTCAGACCGCAGCCGCACGTGGCGCGGGCTGTTCTCCACGCCGTTCTACGTGGAGGGCTGGGCGCTGCACTGGGAGATGCTGCTGTGGGACCGGGGCTATGCGGCCTCACCGGAGGACCGCGCGGGCATGCTCTTCTGGCGCATGCACCGCTGCGCGCGGATCATTGTATCACTGAAGTTTCACCTCGGCCGCATGTCGCCGCAGGAGATGGTGGACTTCCTCGTGGACCGCGTGGGGCATGAGCGCATGGGGGCCACGAGTGAGGTGCGCCGCTATATCAATGGGAGCTACGGCCCGCTGTATCAGGCGGCCTACATGCTGGGCGGGCTGCAGCTGCGCGCACTGCACCGCGAGCTGCGCAGCATGGGGGACCGGGCCTTCCACGATGCCGTGCTGGCGCAGAATACGCTGCCCATCGAGCTGCTGCGTGCCGCCCTCACCAGTGCGCCGCTCTCCCGCGACTGGAAGAGCACGTGGCGCTTTGCAGATTGACCGCACGGTGCTTCACGCCACGGAGACTTTATGGAAATAACCGACGCATGGCTCATGGAGATGGGCGGCTGGCAGGAGATGAAGCGCGCCCGCGCCATGCACGCGGCCGGTGCGGTGCTGCGCGCGGACTTCGACGGCACGCGGCTCACCGGAACGGTGTACGATCTGGGGAAGGAGTTCGCCAGCGGGATGGTGATCCGCAGCCGCAGTGACATGGATAATCTCTGCACGTGCTTTCAGGCACGGAAGACGGGCAGTCTCTGCGCCCACGCACTGGCCGTGGGCACCGCATGGGTGCACCGTCACGAAAAGAAGCCGGCGCCCGCGGCCGCATCCACGGCGAAAGCGGCGGTGCCGCCTGCCAGGGCAGACGGGCAGCTGACACTGCTGCTGCCACCCACCTTTATGGAGGCCCTGCAGCGCCAAAAGCTGAGCATGGCGGTGGAGGCGCATAAGCCCCATGCGGCCCATGAGCCGTATAAGCCTCATGAGACAGATCTTCCGTTCCTCACCTGGCTCGGCAGCCTGCAGCAGACCAGTGTGCCGCCGCATCTCATGCTGAGCGCCGCGCCGCAGATCGCCGGGCTGCTCGCCGCGCTCGCCGGGCACCCGCGGGTCTTTGTGAAAGAGGGTGCGCAGCAGGTGCCGCTGGCCATTTCCCGCAGCGCAGCACGGCTGCCGCTCGTGATCACAGAAGCCGGGGACAATGTGAGGCTGGCACTGCGATTGCCGGCCGCAGCAAAGGCATCGCTGCCCGCCGCGCCGAAGGATACCGGCTGGCTTTTCCTGCCAGGATCGCTGAAGCCCATCCGCCTGCCGGAGGGCTTTCACGAACTCCTCCGCACGCTCCAGCCACAGCGGCCGCTGGAGAAGCCGCGCCGGTGGCTCGCGGCGCATCTGGAGGCGCTGCAGGCGGCCTTCACGCTGGATACGGAGGCTTCGTCGCCGGGTGTGCTAGCGCTGAAGTTGCGCCCGGCGCTGCCGCAGTTCGAACTCACGCTCGAAGGCTCGCTCGACAAGCTCTCGGCCAAACTCCGCTGCCGCTACGACGGCGGTCCCGTGCCCTTCCCGCCTCTGGTGGAACTCGCCGCCGGATTCCCCCTCGCCGGTGCGGAGGCGGACACCTTCCTCACGCGCAATCTCCCCGCAGAAGCCGCCGCGGTGCGCCGCCTGGAGGGCTGTGGCTTCGATGCCGGCAGCGCGCCGGGCGAGTGGATTCTCTCCCGCGAAACGCTGGTGCTCCAGTTCTTCGCCGGCGAACTCGACCGCCTCAAAGCGGACTGGCTTGTCACGATGGGCACGCGCTTTGCCGCGGCCACGGCGAATGTGGACCGCGTCACGCCGCAGTGGCAGCCGGTGGGCAGCGGCACGGACTGGCTGTCGTTCGACCTCGCCTTCACCAGCGCCCGCGGCGGCACGTTCGACCGCGCGGAAATCGCGCGCATTCTCTCCAGCGGCGGCAACCGCAAGCTGCAGAACGGCCGCATCGCGGTGGTGAACATGGCGGACGCCGCGGACCTCAACGAGATGCTGCGCGACGTGCAGCCGGACCAGAACACGGGCTCGTTCCGCGTGAAGCGTTCGCAGCTCGGCTACCTCGAACAGACCTTCGGTAAGCTCCCGGATTTCAAAGACACCGCCGCGCCGTGGCCGCTCGACATCAGTGTGCCGACGGACCTCCTGACAAAATTGCGCGATTACCAGAAAACCGGCGTGCAGTGGCTCCTGGATCACGCCGCACAGCGCCGCGGCGGCATCCTCGCGGACGAAATGGGACTCGGCAAAACGCTGCAGAGTCTCTCACTCATCGCCGCCGCACGGCGTCAGTGGCCGGACCAGCCCGCGCTGGTGGTGTGCCCGAAATCACTGCTGGGCAACTGGCGCGCAGAGGCCGCGAAGTTCACGCCGGACCTCAAAGTCGTCACCCTGGAGGGCGCGCGGCGGAAGAATCAGTTCGCGGCCATCAAGGACGCGCACCTTGTTATCACCAGCTATCAGTTGCTGGCGCGCGACATCGACGAGCACCGCGCTGTGGAGTGGGGCGCGGTCATTCTCGATGAAGCAGGATTCATCCGGAACCCGGACACGCAGGCCGCCAAAGCCGCGCGCGAACTCCGCGCCGCCGTGCGCTTCGCGCTCACCGGCACGCCCATTGAGAACAGCGTCCGCGATCTCTGGTCACTCACGGAATTCGCCATCCCCGGCTACCTCGGCCCGCGCAAGGACTTCGCCGAGCGCTACGAGTCACCGTTGAGTGCCGGCAGCAACGCCCAAACGATGGCGCGCCTCCGCCGCCGCATGTCACCCTATATTCTCCGCCGCCTGAAGACGGATGTCGCCAAAGACCTGCCGTCGAAGATCGAGATGACACACGCCTGCGACATGAACCCCGCGCAGCGCGAACTCTACGCCGCTCTCATGCGCGAAGGCGCCGCCAAGGTCATGGACGCAGACAACGCGAAGAACAAAGCGCAGGCGCGTCTCCACATGCTCACCACCCTGCTGCGCCTGCGCCAAACCTGCTGCGATCCACGGCTGCTTCCCGGCGGCCTCGCCAAGCCGCCTGACATCTCCGGCAAGATGGAGGCGCTCGCGGAACTGCTGGAGGAAATCCGCGACGGCGGCCACAGCGTGCTCATCTTCAGCGCCTTCGCCACCATGCTCCGCCTCATCGAGGAAACCGTGAAATCCGCCGGCCTCGACTACTGCCTCCTCGATGGCCAGACGCACGACCGCCAGGCGCTCGTGGACAGTTTCCAGAACGACGAGGCGAAGCACGTCTTCCTCATCAGCCTCAAAGCCGGCGGCTACGGCCTCAACCTAACGAAGGCGGACACCGTCATCCACTTCGATCCGTGGTGGAATCCCGCCGTCGAAGCCCAGGCCACCGACCGCGCCCACCGCATCGGCCAGACGCGCCCCGTCACTGTTTATAAGCTCATCACCACCGGCACCGTGGAGGAGAAGATCGCCACCCTGCAGGCCAAAAAGCGCGGCCTCATGGACGCCGCCCTCGACGACGAAGCCCCCGTCATGGACGGCCTCACCGACGACGATTTGCGGGCGCTGCTTTCACAGTAGGCGCAGTGCGTTAAAGATTTAACGGAATTAATTTGCGTTCGCCCAATTCCGTTAAATTAGTAGCGCTAAAATTTTAACGCGCCTATGAACGACACCTCGAAACTCACCCGCCGCGAACGCCAGATCATGGATGTTCTCTTCGCCCGCGGCGAAGCCACCGTGAATCAAATCGCCGAAGCCCTGCCTGATCCCCCAACGCCCATGGCGGTGCGCCGCATGATGCACATCCTGGAGGAAAAGGGTCACCTGCGCCGCCGCGAGCAGGGACGTGAAGTGGTGTATCTGCCGAAGCAGTCGAAGGACAAAGCCGGGCGCTCGGCCTTTGAGAAAGTGCTGGAGACGTTCTTCGGCGGTTCGCTGGAGAATGCACTCTCGGTTCACCTCATGTCGCGCAAGGACGGCGTGAGCACGGAGGAACGCGACCGGCTCGTGCAACTCATCGAACAGGCACGGAAGGAGGGCCGCTGAGATGAACCGCGTGTTTCTCTACCTCACCTCCGCGGCGGCGCTGCCGCTGCTGGCGGATGCCTCGCTGAAAGGCGCGGCGCTCCTATTGCTGGCCGGGGTCGTGGCGCTGCTCATGCGGCGTTCCTCCGCCGCGGCGCGGCACATGGTCTGGCTGGCTGCCGTGGTGGCACTGCTCCTCGTGCCGGTGCCGGCCGTGGTGTTGCCCGGCTGGCGCGTGCTGCCGCAGTGGGCGGTGGTGGAAGCCCACGCCGCGCCGCCAGCAGCGGAGCATAGGCCCCATGAGGCATATAGGCCCTTTGAGCCCTATACCCCAGCCCCTCACGCCGCCCCCGCTAACTTACCCGCCCCTGCCAGCATCGCCCCGCTGGAACCCCTGCCGCCCACAGTGGCCCCTGTGCCCGCTCCGCTGCCGCCCGCTGCTGCGCCACCCGCAGCGCCCGCTCCCCCGCAAGCCACGGCCTGGCTCCTCCCGCTGTGGGCCGCCGGCTGCGCGCTGCTGCTCCTGCGCCTCGCCGCCGCGCACTTCCTGCTGCGCCGCAACACCCGCCGCTGCGAACCCGCCCCCGGTCCCCTCGCGGCAGCGTTTGCCGCCGCGCAGCAGGAAAGCGGCCTGCGCCAGCCAGTGCGCCTCCTCATGGATAATGCCCGCAGCATCCCCGTCGTCTGGGGCGTCTTCCGCCCCACGCTGCTCCTGCCCGCGGAAGCCGCCGCATGGGACGCCGCGCAGCTCCGCTCCGTCCTCCTGCACGAACTCGCGCACCTGCGCCGCCGCGATCCCCTCGTGCAGTTCCTCACGCAAATCGCCTGCGCGCTCCACTGGTTCAATCCCCTCGTCTGGCTCGCCGCATGGCGTCTCCACGTCGAACGCGAGCGCGCCTGCGACGACATGGTCCTCGCCAGCGGCGTCCGCCCGTCCACCTACGCGGAGCACCTCATCCACATCGCCACCCAGCTTTCCCCCGCCCGCTGGACCCAGGCCTGCGGACTCGCCATGGCCCGCAAGTCCTCGCTCGAAGGCCGCCTCACCGCCGTCCTCAGCGACAAACTCAACCGCCGCCGCCTCACCCGAGCCCTCACCGCCGCCGCCATCCTCCTCAGCGCCGCCATCGCCGTGCCCATCGCCATGCTGCGGGCGCAGGAGGAAAAGCCGGCGGAAGCGAAAGCGACGAATTCCGAAACTGCCGAAAAAGAAAAACCGGCACCTCCATCCCGCGACGACTACATCAGCAATGCCACACCTATCAAGAAGCTGGGCTTCGAGATTCCCGCTTTAGGCAAACCTAAAAATGGCCTGAGCCTCGGCGTGCGTCCTATCGCTGGTCAGTGGCGCGTCGGCAGTGAAGTTCAGCTTCAGTTCTGGATCACCAACACGGGGAAGGACGAGGTCCGCTTTCAAATGTGCAGCCTGCCCGAACTCGGGACTTCTCTCCTCCTGACAGACCGCTCAGGAACAAAACACCGGGCCACATGCACAGGCTCAGCCCGCTGGCCTCGCCACGCCCGGCTGCTGGTCGCTCCAGGTGAAGCGGTGCTCACCCAAACGCTGTCTGCAGTTCTCCTTCCGCCGTCATCCACCGTTGCTACCGTGGAGCCAGCTTTCAGGCTTCCAGCAGGTGACTACGAACTGACTTGCTCAGTTCCGCTCCCAGCAATGAAACTGGCAGCCCCTGACGAGGGAGAATGGACCGGAACCCTCACCAGTGCAGCCTTGCCGGTTACGATTGCAGAGGAAACCAGCCCGGTCGGCTCCGTGGCCCCGGACCCTGCAAAAGGTTCTGTCACTGTCCTGCGATCCGCCAGCCACACCGCCATGGCCTTTCACAGAGGAGACTCCGTGGACTTTCTTCTGATTCACCGGGGATGGCTGAGCAGTAAAATATTTCCCGGCCGGACAAACGACACGGGCAAAGCCTGGGAAATCTCAGGCCAGGTCAGGTCGATCGACTTTAAGAAACTCAAGGAACTCGACGCGTGGGGAGAAGGGACAATCAAAGCCGAGCAGTACATCAGGTACTGGTCCCGCTCGCCGGATACGGTGTTCATAGGCGAAGGGCGGAAACTGTCTGGCGGCAGGGTATTCATTTTCCACGAAGACAACAGTGTCCTCCAGTCGGACGCAAAGCTTCCTGAGCTGTCAAAACTTGATTTGAACTCACTAGGCGAGCTGGCTGATACCATGATCGCAGCAGCGCCCGGCACTGACACCCAACAAGAAAACCAGACTGAGAACAAGCCTACTGCATCCTCCGCCGACAAACTTGATCCATCCGCTGAAGCCCAGCTCGACTGGGGCGAGCCGGTGAACGGCCTGCGCAGCGCGATCGTCATTCGCCCGACGGCTCCCGGCGCGGAGCAGGGCATTTTCCTCGCGGTGCAGAATGTCTCGGACAAGCCGCTGCGTTTCGCCGACACCACTGGCGCTAAGGATCTCCGCAAGCTATACGTCAGCGACACCAAAGACATCCTCTTCGGCCTCACCAGCAACGAGCCGACGAAGACCGATGCAACGCTCCAGCCGCGCGAGGTCGCTTATCTCCGCCTCCTGGAGCCAACGGCTTCCGCCCAGAAAGACGTGGAGCCGACCATGATCGAGGGCCTGCGCAAAGACTCGCTGCAAACATGGCGCGCGGTGCTCGATATCCAAAACGCCCCCGACGGCGCATGGAAAGGTAAGCTCACCACTGGCGAAACGCGCGGGGCTGTGCGTCCAAATTCCCCGCAGCCGAAGAACAAGGAGGCGCAGGCGCTTTATAAAGTCTGGCAAAACAGCGCGCGGCTCAATGGCGACATCCCCGGCGGACTCGTTCGCCTGCTGCACGACAAGGTGAAGGAGTTCATCCGCAACAACGAGCCGGACGCCGCCGGCGCTCCCTATGCGACGAAGATGAAGCCGCTGGAGCCGCGCTGCGATGTCGCGGGCGACTGGAAGCCGACGGATGTCGTCGCTCTCATGGATGACATCGCCGCCGCCAGCACCATTCCCCTGGAGACGACGCTCCATCACCTCAACCAGAAAACCCTGCGACACGGCCAGCCGCTTCCCGCCGCGCTGGAAAATGCCGACTGGGGCCAGCCGCTGGAGAGCGGCCTGCGCATGGCGTATCTCCTGGAGCCGCGCGCAGAGGCATACCACCTCGGCACGGAAGTGAAGGCCCGCATCCTTCTCCACAACGCCGGCAAGGAGCCCGTCGCCTTCATCGCGGGCAGCTTTCATCAGCCGGGACACAAGGCGAAGCTCGCGGACGGCAGCGAACTCAAACTCGACGCCACCGACTGGCTCACGCGGAGCGTGCCCCAGGCCTGGCGTCTCGCGCCCGGCGAATACATCGAACTCCACACGCCCGGCCTCGGCATCGGCGCGCAGAACAAAGACCGCGACGACTGGGCCAGCGTGCGCGCCGGCTCATGGATTCTCTGCGGCGATGGCGATGAAGTCACGTTCCTGCCCGGTGGCATCATGCTCAGTGGAGCTGACTCCAAACTCGACGGTGAACCGCGCCCGTGGTGGCCGGAATTCATCACCGGGCGCCTGAACCGCGAAGACCCCGTGCCCGCCGATACGAAGGAGCGCGAATACCTGCTCTATCGTGTCGTGCGCGATCTGTTCGGCACCGCGCCATCCACCACCAAAGGCGACGCCTTCGCCTCCGACAAATCGCCCGACGCCTTGAAGAACCTCGCCGCGCTCCTGACAAAGCACGCTTACGGCAAACAATCTCAAGGCATGATCCAGGCCGGCGAAACAGAGTTCCGCGTCCTCCCGCCCGACCCCGATGCCGCGAGGCGCGTCCGCGTCGCCAGCAACCCAGGCTGGTACAACCTCAGCGACACCCTGAAATTCTCCGTCACCCGCCGCCCCCAGGGCTCCCGCATCATCAACGAAGCAAGCGTCATCCACTTCCAGCAGGGCAAAGACAACGCCATCACCAAAGTGGAACTCCCTGGCGGCTACAACACCTGGGCCGCCGCGATGGAACCCGGCACCAGCGTCCTCTGGATCAAACAGAAAGACCTCACCCGCCGCTACGACTTCACCGACCCCGCACAAATCAAAGAAACCCGCCATGACGGCGAAGTCCCCGCCCGCGTGCTGGAAGCGATGAAGCCCATCCTCACCACGCCGGAGGAATCCCCCGCTCCCAATGATAACCCGCCACCCGCAGCGACGCCCGCGCCGAAGTCCGCAGTGTTGCCGCCGAATTACAAACACGTCCGCGCTCATTTCGAGCGCATGAAGGAATATGCCCGAGCTAATGGCGATATTCCCGGAGGGCTTGTCTCATTGCTTGATGAATCGCTAGGCTTCAGGAAAGACCCTAAACTCGAGGAACTACGAAAGCGTCTTGATGCGACCCGGGACTGGCCCACAGCCGAGGTTCGGGGGTTTCTCGAAGCTGCTGCGGCGACAGGCAACTGGGCAGGAAACCTCATGCGCCTGGAAACTATTGAGAACTGGGACATCACGCAGACCGGCGAGCCACTGCCCGCGGAACTCGCTTCTCTGCCGTGGGGAGCCGCGGACGACAATGGGGCAGGTGCGCCGGAGAACAAAACCGGACTGCGCGCCGCGTTCACTGTTGAGCCATCCGCCAGCGGTTACACGAAGGGTGTAGTGTTGCCCATTACCGTTCACTACCATAATTCCGGCACTGCGCCGCTGGTGTTTTCCAATGGATATCATTCTAGCGACTGGGGGGAAGCGCTCGACGCACAGGGTCGGAAGATCTTTGGCGCAGCGGCTGACACCAGCGGTTTACTGGACGCCTCTGGCAATCAACCAAACTCGGTTCGTCTGTTGCCTGGGCACTGGATTTCCTTTCCAGGGGCAAAATTGACCGTCGCTGACGGGCACTTTGCCGAGACGGCGAACTCTGGCGGCTATTTGCTCATGACCCAGGAATCGACAATCAAACTGAAGTGGGCTGCCATGACGGCAACTTGGGACGAGCTGACTACACGCCCGGCCACATGGAATGAGCGCGTGCGTCTGTGCGTGGCCCGCTTTTCGCCAATGCCGAAGTCACGTGCCGACCGCGAAACATTCATACGGCGGGTGACATTCTCACTGACGGGCGTGGAGGCGGCCGCCGCCGAAGTCACCGCATTTTCCGGCGATGACGCGCCCGATGCTGTCGAGAGACTTATCAGACGCTTTCAGTCGTTCCCGCCGCTCGCGCGCTACTCCGGTTGGCTGATGACAGGTCAGCAATCACTAAAAATCACTCCCGGCCCTGTGAACCATCGCGGCACCGTGATGGCGGCAAGCGGTGCCGGGCTCTATGAACTGGCAGATTCTATTTTTCTCCATCACTGCGGCGGGCATGCTCAGTTCGAATATACCTCGCCCGAGCCTCACCCCGGTGCGGGTACCCGCACGATTGATTTTAATCGTGAGGGAGACATTGTTACTCCGCACGGTATCGTCTGGCGGCACGGCAGCGGCGGCGTCTGGGTGGCGGATAAAGAACGGGTTCGGAAATACGACTACAGCGTGTCGGGGATTCTCACCCGAACCGAACTCCCTGCCGGTCTCGCATCCATCCCCGAAGACCTCCGCGCCGCGTTGAAAAAAGCGTTTCCGGCGGTGGCAGCAACGGCGGCACCATCGGCAGTTCCAGCGGCGACTGCGTCGCAGCCCCGGCACGAATACGCGCAGTCGCTTTTCAAAAGCTGGCAGGCGAATGCGCGCAGCGATGGGAGGATTCCCGGCGCGCTCGTCGGGCTGCTGGCGGGGAAGGTGGATGAGTTCATCAAGGGCTACACGGGCGCGGGGCAGGATGCGGTGAAGCTTGCGGAGGTGCGCCCAAAGCTCGACGCCACGCGCGACTGGACGCCTGCGGAGGCGGTGGCGCTGCTCGACGAAATCGCCACGATCAATCACGCGCCGCTCGGCTGGGCGGAGATGCCGATGAAGTTCGACGGCTTCCGCGACA
>Ga0315905_10004823_pt1 | contig 13791 bp, 15 predicted proteins | sample LakEriMetagenome_5_FD_203522 | JGI IMG/M metagenome (GOLD analysis project Ga0315905, IMG submission 203522) | Freshwater fungal communities from buoy surface, Lake Erie, Ohio, United States - Buoy 4 MA121 | ecosystem: Environmental > Aquatic > Freshwater > Lake | place: USA: Lake Erie, Ohio... | reverse complement strand
TTTTTCCGCCGAATTATAACAAAATCTTTTTTTATTCAGAAATAGACTGGCCATCTGCCATTTTGTGAATAAAAACCACTACTCATCAATAGATATGTTCAACATTCTGTGGAGCGCCGCCAAGGACCTTGGCGATCACGCCAGCGTCGCTGCAGTGCTGGTGAGTGTATGCATGTAGTTTTCCCATCGTGAAGTCTCGAGGAATCCCACTATCTACGGTTTCTCAGTGACGGTGAGCCCCAAAACACTTCTACACGGCGCTACAGCGAGCATTGCCTTGAATTACACCACCGTAGTAGTAACAAACGTGCCATCGACGTCTCCTCAGCGTGGCTCTTGGGGCGCGGATCATGCCCGGGCCATCAGCCTGGCTCGCTCGCCATGGTTTGGGGGAGGATGCTCGGAAGCTGCATCGCAGGCAAACACATGCAAACCGCCCGAGGTGGTGGATTGCGGCGCGCCTTTCGCCGACTACATGGCAGTTTGTTCTGGAGCCAGGCTGAGCCCTGGCCGATCATCTTCTCAGGGGGCACAGTGAAGCATGTGGTGCCATTGCGCGAGACCTCGCCAGTCAGATTCGATGGTGCGCCGCACTGTTGCAAGGCCCAAGTGTACCAAATTGAGCCGTCAGAATCCCCAAGCACCTTCGAACCCTCGGCAAGCATCAGCACACAGTCGCTATGGTTTTGCATCTGGTCTCCGCTTAGTCTGTGTGTCATGGTTTCACATCGCTCTCAGCCCAGGCGTTTGTGTTCATCCAGGAAACTGCCAGGCTTATGATGATTCTGTTTAGTTCTCTACCTCGGAAGGTTACAATAAATACCCATCGCTTTCTGGCACGGCAGAGTAAAACACGGCCGTTCCTGTAGGACCTTCTCGACCCTCCAGAATCACTCACCCAGATCCGCCATCTGGAGGCCGGGCGGCCGCAGGCGGGGACGGGACACAGGAGGCCAGACAGGCCCCAGGCCGAGTAGTAGTAATAGTTGTGTTTATTACAGTCACATGTACTGCAAATGGTGGACACTGGGTGCCCCCGGGCGGGCTACAGGAGCGATCCCCTGTTCCAGGGATGGTCACGTGAGGTAGTCAACAATCAACCACAACCACAGACTCAGGATTAGACATTCTTTACTGAATGATAGTGCGCGCACCACCTTGCCCGCCCGGTGCGCCAGCCTCTTAAGCTGCCTATCGACCGTCTACTCCCAAGAAGAATTCCGAAACTACAAAATCCTCGTTGGTTTCTAAGCACAATTCTCGACTTGTTCGATCCGCGCCTTATGTCCTTTAGCAGTCCTTTGTTCCCCAAAACTAGGATAAAAGGCTAGACCTTATTCAATCCCTTAAAATTAGGGCCGTTGTCCCCGTTGGTCCCGAATCCGACCTTCTAGCGTACAAAATCCTCGTTGGTTCCTAAGTACAATTCTCGGCTTGTTCGATCCGCGCCTTATGCCCTTTGTTCCCCAAAACCAGGATAAACGACCTAGAAGGCTAGACCTTGTTCAATCCCTTAAAATTAGGGCCGTTGGCCCCGATGGTCCCGTATCCGAATTGCAATAAAGGGACCGTGACCGACTCATGAAGACTACTTTATCGCTACAGCCTTCCACAGCCGTGGCTGTGTCGAGCCCCAAAGGTCAGGAGGGGAGGAGAGGGCGGCGCGTGTGTTAGTATGGAGACATTTAATATAAAGATATATAATAGAGAACACAGATTTCCCAACTCAGGTCCCATATCAGGTTCTCGATGAAACTATCTTAGAACTTACATTTCCCAACTCGGGTCCCATATCAGGTCCTTGATGACCACACCCTAAGTGTCAGTCATTATCACATCTGCCCGGCGAGTTCTGGTCAGCCACGTCGTCGCACGCCTTGTAGATGCCTTTCTCTGCCTCATACTCTCCTGAAACTGCCGTGAGCGTGTACACCCTTCTTTTGACATGCGCAGCGCCGACGCTGTGTGTGTGGGGGCGTCTTTCGCCTCGCTGCGTGTCAACTCGATATCCGCTGTCCCGCTGGTGTCGCATGCCGTGAGAGCGACAACCCGCCTTGTGAACGACTTCCTTTACCTCAGCCTTGACCCGTCCTGCCCGATCCAAGGTGAGAAAAATGGTGACCCGCATACTTGCCACATCGTCGTCGCTCGAGTCAGAGTTCGCACGCTCGTCAACCAGGACCTCACAACAGCCACCGTAAATGCCGAAAACCTTCAGGTAGTCGATAGTGCGAGCGTAGGCAATAATAAAGATTTCCACGCGATATTTCTCCACTTGCAGCTTTTGGCCTGCCTGCCCCGGGTTCTTTGACAGGAGGACTCCTCCGGCTGGCCAAAAGCCGGTAAACCAATTTGACATCTCTGAGACCCAAAACTCGACGGGCGGTGCATCAAATGGTGGAGGCGGACATGAAGTAAGTCCTTCTACTGCCACTAGTTGCGTTTTTCGCACAATATCTGCGCATATTGAACCCCAGCTCTTTGGACTTTGGAGTGGTGATCTTCCTAGTAACGTGATCATCCGCGAGGCCCAGAGACGCATACAGGAGGATGAACGCCTCCTAGGCCGGAGGTCATCAGGGTTCCCCCCGCTCGCTACTACAATGCAGGCAGGGCAGGGCTCGTGGATGGGGCTGTGTACGCGGCGTGCACTGGCTGTGTAGTGTTTTTGTTGTTGGCGGGAGTTGGCAAGACGATCCTCAATACTATATATTATAGCTTGTATTTGAGACAATCTTCAGCAATTTATTAGAACTATTAGAAAGGATGCTTCAGGGGTATACTCGTGACCCTGTCGCATATGAATCTAGTTTCGGGAGGTTCTGTACAGGACCCATATTATCGCCTGGCGGACCCTCGGCCCTCATACCGACCAGAGTTGTGTCTGCTTTTATGCCTGTCGGGATTTCGTTTCTTGTAGACTTCCGTTGTGGTATTTTTAAATCTCAATGGGATGTTCATGGGTTGGGGTCCGCGCCAAGGTGCCCTGCCTCTGGTACAAGAGCTACGGTTTCTGATCCTACTAGGACACCGTGGATCGCGTGTATGAGTAGTGTTGTCGGCGAGAGGTCACCTTCTGGCTTTGGGCAGCAGTCGCTCCAGCTGACACCTCCGTTTCGGCGCCATACACCTTTTGTCGTTTGGGATCCCCCTTGACCAGTGTGTCTGGTGGGCGTTTGGGTTGCTGGCGGTGGTCTGTTGTCGGTGCGTTGGTTGGTAAGCATTTTGTGATCTGATCGGCTTGTACATCGATAAGACCCATCGATGGGTCTTATCGTGTCGGATGCCCTTTGAATCTCTATCTCGGGCTCCGCTTCTTTGGTATTTGGAGTTTTATATTTGGTTATTGATGGTTATTGATGCTGTAGTCGCGTCTGCTGATACGTGTGGCTGGAAATCCTGTCGGCGGTCTAGAACTGTCATCTGTATGTTGGTTGGTAAGCATTTCGTCATCTGAGGCGCTTGTGCGTCGGTATCAATGGGTCGTATCGTGTCGGATTCCGCTTGAATCTCTATCTCAGGCTCCGCTTGTTTGGCAGTTGGTGTTGTATATTCGATTTTTGCTGATGTATTCCCGTCTGTTGTCACGTGTGGCTTGAAATCCCGGATGTTGTATTTTATTGGAGGTGTTCTTTGCTTGTTGCTGGCCGTGGTTTGACAGTTTATTGGCCGTAAGAGATAGCGTCGAGTCCGTCGATCCGGGGTCATTATAAGTCGGAGTTCCCAGCAGCTCTTCAATATGATCGTTGTTGCGCCATGTCCATGGGTGTATACCATGCCATGTTGCATTTGCCATGTCGTTCGGAGAATGCCACACCGTTTCGTCTGTTTGACGGAATCGGTTTAGGAATTGGATCGGGATTGACGTATTTTGCATTAGAAGGGGTTTTGTAACCAGGTTACCGGCCTGGTGAGGTCCCGCCCCTGAGGGAATGGACTGGGGTTAGACTTTGTTCCTTCTTTTCTCAAGTGCCGCACCTGAGACTCCTTTTCAGAGCCATTTCCATAACCGCTGCGTGACCGTCCGTCCACCATATGCTTTGCATACATTAGTGCTTAGTGCTGCATTTTTGCGCGGTAACGGTGTCACCCGCAGGACCCAGAAAGTTATTCAAGGGGGTGACAACGGCCACGTCGGGCGTCCTTGCGAGGTTTCCCCTGCTCCTGCCTGATTTGTATCCCGCCATACATTGAGCTCATTGCTGGTGAACTTGGGACCCCAATCAGCCAGTCTCGTATCCTGCTTTCTGCTACCGATCGGCAGGTCCCGCTAGGGCCTGTTTGCGCGGCCTCGCGGCCTCGGATCTCCTGGCAACGGCCTCGAGGGGGTGAGGGGCACTGAGTCGACACAGGCGTTCCGCCGTGGGGGAAACCTGGGGTGGGGTTCAATACCCGTAGTTTTTTTTCATGGGATGGAAGGTCACCCGTGTCCCCCCCCTCGAGCACCTGGAACTCCCTTTCCCTCCAAAGAGAACAGGCAGATACCGGGAAACGATGATCTCGGCCCGCCCGTCGTACCAGGGGGTCAGGAGATTGGTTTGGGGTCCCGAAACCTCCGCCCAAGGGCGGAGGTGCACGTCCGGGTGCCCGCCAGGCGTGCCACATGGCCAAACGGAGAGTGGTAGTACTTGCCGTCATATGCTGGAGCCCGTGCGCCCAGAGGCGGTGTTACCCGACAGGGGGTTGAGCTTACCGACCTTTTTGAACTTTGAAGTATGGGGTTTCCCGGTAACATGAGCCCCGAGGCGCATACAGCCGGATGCACGACGCCCAAGTCGGAGGTCATCATCGGAGTTCCCCCCGCTCGCTCCTACAATGCAAGCAGGGCAGGACTCGTGGATGGGGCTGGTTACCCGGCATGTAGTTGGGGTGTGAGTTTTGGTGTTAGGGAATTTTGGAGAGACGTTCCTCAAAACAAGATCATGATGTAGCTTGTATTCGAGATCATCTCAGCATTTTTATTATCGCAATTACAAAGTATAATTCAGCAATTTATTATCATGTACAAAGCAAAATGCCGCATTGAGGAGTAGCAAGGAAGACAGAGCATTGGAGGGGGGATGTCCCTGCAGCCAACGCGCTGGTGATGTGGAGATACATGTTGAGATGTGCACAACCTTCAGTCACTTCTTGATTGTCAATAAAACTTCTCTCTCTCTCTCTTTAGGGGCCACGCGGGACATTCAGCTACGGCTGCCCATACCGACTCAGTGGTCAGGTTTTCGCCCACGAGGATCTTGGTACCTCTGGCGACTTGAGGATGGACCTAAGCTTGGTATTGGCTGGCGTCTCGGAGGCGTTGGGGCATCCGCCCCAGTCCAACCTCCACGAGTATGCGCCCCACGCGGTTGATGCTGACACACCGTCCTTCTGCTCTACTGTCCTGCAACCGCTGAATGCGCTTCTCACAGCGCTGCGCCAGCCGCCAACCTTTCGCTTCGTTGAGGCCGAGGTAGTTGGGTGCCTCTGAGATGCCCGAGCAGATGATCGCGCTACTTCTCCAACTCACACACTTTCTCCTGCAAGGGTTTGAGCTGTTCCTGCGAATCTCGCAGCGTTTGGGAGGGCGAAATGGTGGAGGAAGCGACAAGTTGCTCAGTGTAACAAGTGATTTTTCCAGAGCGAAGTTTTGACTTGGGATCAGCGGCCTGTTGCGTCAATTCGTTGGCGATGTGTTCAGCACTGGGCCCTCTCCCGAACGGATCAGGTCCAATACGCACCGAAACTACTTTACTGCCTGGAGCGACTTCTTTGATCGACAGTCTCGAGGGCGGAACAGCGGTAGCATCCGCCATGTCAAGCAATAAACTCTGATAAAAAAGGACGCGTCTGATAGTCCCTTCGTCTCCTGCGCTACTCAGGTCCATTCCCAGCTTCATCGTGATAGCCACTGCATCATCCTGGCCTTGCACGCCCTCGGCCGCGCCCGCTTTGGAGCTTTCTTCTGCCTTTAGCAGCGCCGCAGTTAACCTATCAATAGCACATTGCTGCGTATAAATGCTTCGCTCCTTCTCCACGCAGTCGCTGCAGTGTCGCGCACCAACCTCTTTTGCACTTTCTGCCCTCACCAGCGCCAGCTTCAGCTCATTGATAGCAGATTGTTGACTCCGAATCATGGCATCCGAAGCCGCCAGATAGTAACCTAGCGCTGCGATCTCTTTCTCCATTTCTATCCGTCGCTGCTGCCACGCCTGCCTCTCTTCTTCCACACTTTCCGTCGCCTGTTGCAGTTTTTGCATCTGTAACAAGCGCTGCAGCTCATGCTGCATGTCTTCCTCTTGGGACTGCGACATGGCAGCAGCTGGCTTCGCAAGCGCAAGCGACACCTGCAACGAGCGAATCTCGTTTTCCAACTCTTTCTCTCTCGCTTCAAAAGTATCTGTGCTTCGGTTCAGCTGCGTAAGTGGCTCGGTGCTCACGTCGAGTTTGTCCAGCAGGATTCGCAGGGAAGCCAGATGCTGCGCCGCCTGCGTGCGTGTTGTATCCCAGCTCTGGCGAACGGCTGCAGCCTGGGCTGCTGCCTGATCTGCTTCAGACAACGCCACACTGTCCCACGTTATTTCAAGATCGTTAAGCAGACGCAGTGTGGCGTTGTCGTGCGCCAGCAGCGCGTTTTGCCGCAGTTTCGTGATCAAATTGCTCATCTTGCGCTTCTCCGCCAGCGCCAGCGTGGACGTGCGCTGTATCAGCACCTGTTTCGTATCCCCAGATTGTTTTTTGATGTGCAGGCATACCATAGAGCCCGGTATGTCTTTGCCGATGAGCGCAGCCCTCACTGTGTCCGCTGTCACGGGGGTCTCGTTGATGTGGGAAATCTTGTCACCGGCATGTATGCTGCGGGATGAGTGAGCGGGGCTGCCCACGAGGCAGCTCTCAATGTAATTGCCTCTCAATGTGATACCAATGCTCGCTTGCTGGAACAGGTCCACTTGCTCAGTGGGCGTGATGCCAATGCTCGATTGCTGGAACACGTCCACGCGCTCAGTGGGCTTGTTCCTGATCCATGGATCTGATTCCAGCAAGTGCTTCAAAATTTGGCAAAGGCTGCGGCACTCGGCGACCATGTCTGCCTGAGCCATTCCTGACCGCGGTCTGTCCAGCGTGGCAGACCTTGTACTTTGTATTTAATGTCTTATCTGGGCACCTTCGCACCCGGAAAGCCCTGGGCAAGTCAGCAGATGCGAGCGGGCAGAGCAGAGAGGAAGGGCACGTCGCTACGCCCCAAACAACGAAGAAAATAGAAAACCGCGCCGTTTCGGCGTGGTCCGTTGTCAGTCGGGCGATGGACATCCCAGTGCGAAAGCTTGCGCCAAAGCTCGCCAAGCCAGCAACCGGGCAGCGCAAGTCGCACCGACCTGGGAGCCAAACAGGACGGAAGAGCGCTGCTGGGAGCAGCGGCCAGACGGATGATGTTGCCAACCCGTATAATGAGGCCTCGGAAGAGTTCAACTCGCACGACATGGCCGCCTTTTTCCTCGCCCCCTACAAGGCTCAGGTTGATGCAATGCAAGCGGCGCTGGGCCGAAAGCAGTCAGCTGTACGGTCCAAGATGGACGATGTTCGCATCGAGCTTATGCAGAAGAACTTAACCAAAAAGCCCCATGAGGTGCGCAAGCGCGAGCGTGCACAGCCTGGGACGGGGAGACGCGCCAACTGACTTTCATGTGATGGATCCATGCAGCGCTCGGAGGAGGAGGTTCTGGAAATCTGGACAGAGCTCAAGAGGGAAGTGGAGGTTGACATCAAAGGAGATACGTACCTAGGTGACTTTTTCCGAGACTTCCCGTACCTGTCGCCCGACGCGCAAGTAGCGTTCTGCAGGAACGCCTCGATCCGAACCGTGAATGCGAGTGGGGCCACTATCGAGGCGCTGGGAGCGACGGGAGAGCGGTGCTACATCGTACTGTCGGGGTCAGTTGTCGTGCTCAATGAGGAAGCGGGTGCGCTCGACATGCTCAAGCCGTCGCGGGGTTTCGGGGAATCCTTGATGAGAGAGGGCGGCGTCTACACGGCGACGTATGTGGCACAGAATACGCCAGTTGTCCTCATGACTTTCGCAAAGACTGACTTTGACAGGCGCATTGTGCCCATTAACAAGCGTGAGAATGTCGTCAAAGAGCGCGAATACCGCAGCATCGGTCAGAATCTTGTAGCAACATGTTACTGCATAGCGGTTCCAATGCATACAATGCCTGACTTGTGTGACTTTGCGCAGGCGCTTTTTCGCAGTGGAGTGACGAAAAAATCCAACAACTGGTGCACGAGTCACAAATCCATCGCTTTGCTGTCGGTCGAAATCTGATAACGGAGGGTGAAGCGATGCAAAATGTCATGATTATCATCAAAGGCTTTTGTGAGGCGTCGCGTATCGTCAACGGCAAGGCGGCACCCTTCGGCACGCTTGGACTTGGAGACACATTAGACTTAGAACATGTGCTGGAGCCTCATGGTGTCGTATCATATACCGCCACCGCTACGGCGACCGTCGACGTGATGGTTTTGGCGGTATTCATCCGCATGCACAACTGTGCTCGTGTTTGCGCGTGATCGCTCGCATTCGTGTGCTTAGAGGGGTGAAAGTGCGAAGAATGTGTGAAGAATGTGTGATTGTGTGCACACACGCGTGAACATATATACAGGCATCCAAGATACGAGAAGAAATCCCTGGCAAGGACGAAAAGTTTCAGCCGCTAATCGACGAGAACACTGTCCAAAAATTGCTGGCTCGGGAGCTAAAATTGCCCGCAACACAGGAATCCCTGAGCAAAATAATCGAAAATCGGGACTCCTGGGATAAATATAAAAGGCAGCTTGTGAGCGGATTAGTCTGGGATGTGCGCTACAAGAAGGCTACGGGCGGGTCTACTTCAATTGGCAACATCTTCAACAAGTATTTGCATGCATGAAAATCACGTGCATACCTTTATGCATGAAACTACGCACGTATGCAAACATTCTCGCAGACAAAGGTGCATGTTGTATGAGGGAGCGAGCCAAAGATAGGCTCTCCAAGCACACGCACGCACACACAATAACATCACACACGTATTCTTCAAATGACATTCGCACGTGTGTGTACGCACACACAGATATGTGCGCATGGACATGATCCCCTCTCAGGACCCCAAGGAGGTTCAGGAAAGCCCGGGAGAAAATCACCACTCATTGACCTCTCATATATCTCCTGCGGTGCTACCGCCGTCCATACTGACTGTAGTGGGAACCCGTGAAAAACCCGTGCTCGATCACGTCATGATGGGCCAGGTACAAAACAGTTAGGGCCATTCTCTGCTCCATCTTATGGCTAAGATGGAGCAGAGAATGGCAGATAGATGAGGCGGGGAGAGGTGAGATGGGATCGGGTGGGGTCATCGAAGTGGGGAGTCTGGAAAGACGGCGGGTCAGGAGAGACCGACACGGAGGAGGGATGGTCTTGGAAGCAAGAGAGTTTGGATTCGGATGTGTGTATCTTGGAAGCAAGAGAGCGTGAATTCAGATGTGCATCAAGGGATATTATCGAGAATCATTTGATCATCGACTCTCGCAAAATGTCCATGTCAAAGAACAATGACATCCATATATGTACGCGTGGTGAAGATCATCCAAAAACTGATTAGGCGCGTGCACACACGCACACGCACACTTACGCAGTGGCTTCTGGAGTCTCACGAAAGCGACATACAGCTCAACGAGAAGTACTACAAAAAGGGCACACCTGGGGAACGACAACGACCTTCATCGCCCACCTCCCCTAAGGTGTCCAGTTTTCATTGATGGTTGATGAAAATGTGCGCATGATTTAATGCTTGTCGATCTCTCACGATTGTCGCAGGAAATACCCGCCCACGCATTTCCACACCCCTAAAGAAAGAGGGGGGCCGGGGGAGGGAGAGAGGACCCGGGGGAGGATGTTGGAAAAAAAGAGCACGTACATACACGCCCTCAGTGCGCATGCAAAAGGAGGCAGACGGTTGATTGTGTTGTCCTTATCATTGTTTGCTTATTCTATTTCTCCTCATTACCCAGGACATAGCGAAGCCATTTGCGAATTGGCCCATGCCGGGGAAAAAGACGCAACTTTTGATCGAAACCACTCCAGTACTGAGTATGACAGGTGGTTGCATGTCTCCAAAAAATCATGGCTGGTGCCAGTGCAGAACAAAGATGTACGCCCGCACATATGTACCTTACGCATGCGTGTAAGACGAGCGCGCGTGTACACACACACACACACACCAGGGCCCATCCCTCCCGCCTACCAGGCCATCCAAAGTCGGTGGAAACAGATTCGCGGAGAAGAATATAGAGACAACCTTGAAGATCAGCCAGCAGGGAGACTGAGTGCCGAGGCGGAGATAGGACACAAACACGATCTTCATCGCCCACCAGCCCCACTTCCCCCCAGTTTTCCAACAGAGCGAGACCGACCTCCGACAGCAAGTGAGAGACTGAACGAGATTCGCGTCACAAGGAGCAAGAAAAAGGTGGTCGGTGACTCCGAGGAGTCGGTTGGTCCTCTCTTAGAGCCCTGGAGGCCTATTGGGTATCACAGGGGAGGATGCTTGTTGAAAACCTCACCATTTACGTCTCCAAGCGCCTATCCTCAGGCTCCCTGGAGTGTGCGGGGCAACGATCTTTGGGTCCTGAAACCCAAGGAGATTGTGGCGGAGGAGAAAAAACCTCACACTCCCAAGTGGGTGCCTGCTGGCACGCACAAGCTCGAGACGCAGTGGTTGTGGTCTGAAGACTTGCACCGATTCGAGCGAAAGCTGTTGCGTCAATGGTCTACGCTTGAGTAAGCAAGACACCCCCCGATCTCTCCAAACCCCCTCAGTCTCCCCATTCACTACTTTCTGTGCATAGAATGCGCTAGAACTTTCTGTGTATAGAATGTGCTAGAATGGGTACGCCTGAAACGTGGCGCGCACGCTGTCTGCATGCTGATTTCTTTCTGTACGCTGGCTCGTGTCTCTTTCCTCTCTCCATCCACCATCTCTGACACTCTTTCTCGATGTTTACCATTTGGCCGATCTTTCAGCCCCGAGCTTTCATCCGCTCTCAGCAGCAACAACACAAGGCCCGCCACCGCAAATGGGCTGCGCAGCACGAGTTCGTTGGACTTTACTTTTGTGTCGAGTGTGTCGCTGAGCAAAGATCACGCGAAAAAGGACACAAAAGGGAAGCCGCAGACTGCAGTACACCACACGCGACCTTTTGTTCCGGGAGGTGCTTTAATACGAGGAGACGTCTTTGACGCACCCATCACCAAGTATCCTCACACGGGAAAGTGGTAATTCTTGTACTTGTACTATGTATGAATGTACACTAGGCTCCGTCATGGACGTGTAGTGAATAAAAACCCTGGACAACCAGAGACAAGCTGACGCCTCCTGCCGGGTGAAGAGCATACTTCGAGACAGTCTCGGGGAGAGAGCCTAAGAGAAAAGAGAATTCACCCCGTCCAAGTTCACCACCGGTCTTCGCCACAGCTTTCCCCCTCCTTACTTTTGGGAGGATGCTCCTGGCCGTGTGTGCAGGCGGTGCATAGATCTCCACACGTACATTTTCCTCCGAATTCCATCTGGGAGCCCTTGCGATGTTGCGAGGCTCTGGAGAGAGAAATTTGTGGTGGCCTAGGTTCGCCGAACAGGCCGCATCAGAAGGGACCCGGCTGCAGCCAACAACATAAGCAAGGCATTTAATTTCACTGACACATACATCTTGAAATGCAGCTGTTCCCAAGCCGTCACAGTGCTCATTGACTAACCAATTGACAACGGGAACAAGACCAGAAGACTTGGACTTTAATTCAAAGTTAACCTAGTCATTTCAAGCAGCCAGCGGCTTTCATACAATATAAAAATATAATATAATACGCTGTACAGCCACAGCCACCTTTCTCCTTGCCTTACAAGAGGAAAGAGGACGATACGTGCTGAGAAGAGGCTTATTTGCGCATCATGCTGCGCAGGCCACCGCGCTGCGGCGCCGCTGCGGCGGGCTTAGGCACAGGGCGGGCGGCGGGCTTAGCGGCGGGCTTAGCGGCGGGCTTAGGCACGGCGCGGGCGGCGGGCTTAGCCACGGCGCGGGCAGCGGGCTTGGGGGCAGCGCGGGCAGCGGGCTTAGCCACGGCGCGGGCGGCGGGCTTAGCCACGGCGCGGGCAGCGGGCTTGGGGGCAGCGCGGGCAGCAGGCTGTTTGAGTCCAAGCAGCACGCTCTGCAGCCCCATGTAAGTGTCTTGCTGCAGCTCAAACAGCGACACGCGGAGGTTGTCTTGCGCACCCACGTCGCGCTCCACGCACTGGAGCGCGGAGAGGCCCTGCACGAGGGCGCAAGCGGCGTCGGGGAGCTCGCCCAACTTTTCAAGGGTGAGTCCGAGATTGCTGCACGCGTTGCCCCACCCCTCGTGGTCCTTCAGCTCCTCCGAAATCTCTTTGTGCTTCGCATGCTGCGTACGCGCCTGCTCGTACTCTCCCTTGCGGTAGTAGCAGTTCCCGAGGCCGCTGCACGCGTTGCCCACCCCCTTGCGGTCCCCCAGCTCCTCCGCAATCTTCTTGTGCTCCGTATGCAGCTCGATCGCCTGCGTGTACAACCGCGCGGCTTTCTTCTTGCACTCCACATGCGAATAGTCGTCGTCCGTGTCCGCGAGATCCGGTGCTGGCACGTGCATGGACGGAGAAGGCGCGACGACGATCTCATCGGCGTTGATGTCCGTAGCCAGCGAGTCGATGATGTCGTCCAAGGCTCGGGCGTCCTGTTGATCGATCTCCCGCAACCGCGCGATGCGATAGTAGCAGTTCCCGAGGCTGCCGAACGCATTTGCCACCATGCGTGCGGCAGCCTCGGGATCTGCCGGGTCCCATGCCTCATTTGTCGTGAGCTCAGGTCTCAAAGAAACCTTGACTATCGGCTGTAGTCCCTCCTGGGCAAGCTGCGCGTTCAGTTTCTCCAGCAATAACTCTTTGCTATCCACAAGGCGCTTGGCGCTCTGCAAGGTTGGAAGCCATATGGTCACATCAACAGCGATCTTCACGGCAAGCAGGCCGCGGCGGGTGCCGGGAGTCGCCGTAGTCTCGACAATGCCTGTGATGTTCACCTTCTCCTTGCCCAGCTCACATTCGCACCCCACGCTCGCCTGTCTGGCTAGCGCTGCCCTGAACTTGTCCTGCAGCGCCTCCGTAAAGCTCTCGCGTGAGTAAGGCATGATCACTTGCATTTTGACACCATGACCGCCGGCTGCCACTGTTGGCAAGAGAGGGGGCTGGCATGCTGACTCAGCGCTGCTGCCCTTGGGCGATGTTTTCCCACCCGCGCACATCGTGCACGACGTTGACCCCGCAGTTGATGAGTAGGAGTCCGTTGGGCAGAGAGAGCACGGAGAATCTCCTGCGAGCACCTTGAAATTGCCCGCCGGACACGCGCTGCATAAGGAGACATCGATCAAAGCGTACCCGGCGTTGCATGTGCACGACTCGCTGCCTTCTTCTGAATGCAGATTGCCGGCGCATCTCGAGCATGACGACGAACCAGCCGCCGAGTAGGTGCCAGCCACACAGTTCGTGCAGACTGTCGAAGCGGCCGCTGCTGAGTAAGTGCCGGCTGAACATATGGCGCAGGTGGATGCGGCCGCTGCTGAGTAAGTGCCGGCTGAACAGTTGGCGCAGGTGGAGGCGCCCATAGCAGGAGAGAAAGTACCGGCAACGCAGTTGTCGCACGCGGTCTTGAGAGGCTCAGTAACCCAGCACCAGTGATTCCAGGGCGAGGCAGAGGGTCCAACCTCAGTCACCTATA
>Ga0315905_10004821_pt1 | contig 13794 bp, 19 predicted proteins | sample LakEriMetagenome_5_FD_203522 | JGI IMG/M metagenome (GOLD analysis project Ga0315905, IMG submission 203522) | Freshwater fungal communities from buoy surface, Lake Erie, Ohio, United States - Buoy 4 MA121 | ecosystem: Environmental > Aquatic > Freshwater > Lake | place: USA: Lake Erie, Ohio... | reverse complement strand
TCAATCAAAGCAGATATCCAAAAGAAAGCGGCAGAGTTGGAGCTAAAGCGCCAGCAAATGATGATGGATGACGATCTGACCCGCGACAAAATGGCTCAAGATTTGTATCTCAAAAAGTATGAAATTGAGTTAAAGTACAAATCACAGATCAGTACAGCCGAAATTGATGCGGCCCAGAATATTGATCGTGAAGCAATGCGTCAGCAGGCATTGTTGGCCCAGCAGCAGGCGGCACAGTTTGTGTCACAGCCACAGCCACCAATGCAAGAGCAGATGCCCCCATCAACCTTTCAAGGAATGGCACAGTAAGTGACAAACGAAGACCAAGTAAGAAAGGGCCGAAAGGCCCAGCAGATTCTTGAGGATGAAACCCTCAACACTGCAATTGCAAAATTGGAAAATGACCAACTTTGGGTATTTCGAGCATCGAAACCCGAAGAGTCTGTGAAGCGAGAGACAGCGTGGTGCATGTTGCAGGCCATTGATGGCCTACGGCAAGAGTTGATCAAAATTATGGACAACGGAAAAGTCGCACAGAACGCTATCAACCGATCACAGAAAAATCTAGTTTAAGAAAATACTATGGCAGAAATACAAGCAATGAATATGGTCGATGCGACCAGTGCTATCTCGGCAATGTTAGCCCCCGAAAAGGGACAAGCAGAACTTGACGAGACGCAGCCAGCCGAGGAATCCGAAGAGGAAACCGAGGCAGCGGCTTCTGAGGAAGATGACTCTGGTGTGGAAGACGCGCCAGACGAAGAATCTTCAGAAGAACAGTCCGAAGAAGAGGAAGAGCCAGAGGAGCAAGAACAGCCACAGACTTTCACTGTCAAAGTAGACGGCAAGGAAGTTTCTGTCACGCTAGACGAGCTTCAGAAGGGCTATTCCAGGACTCAGGACTACACTCGGAAAACGCAGCAAATTGCCGAAGTGCGAAAGCAAGTCGAGCAAGAGACCCATGCAGTCCGAGCCGAGCGTGAGCAATATGCTCAATTGTTGGGAGCATTGCAAGCCCAACTTCAGTCTTCAGAGCCTCAAGTCGATTTGGAGCGCCTCTACCATGAGGACCCTATCGAGTGGGTGAGGCAAAAGGAAGTCATGCGGGAGCGACAAGAGAAACTAGGTGCTATTCAGTCCGAACAGCAGCGACTCTCTCAGGTGGCCCAGTATGAACAGCAACGCGCCATGGAAGCCCAACTTGCCAGCCAGCAAGAAGCTCTATTGGCAGCCTTGCCCGATTGGAAAGACCCCAAGAAGGCAAAGGCCGAAAAGGCGCTGGTGATTGAGTCTGCGAAAGCAGCAGGCTTTTCCGATGAAGATTTGAAGAGCGTTTACGACCACCGACTGGTCTTACTGCTGCGCAAAGCGGCACTGTTTGACCAGATGGTAAGTAAGCGCCAAGGCATTAAGCCTGTGGTGAACAATGGCCCACGAACAGCCAAGCCTGGTGCAGCTGGTCGGGTTTCGACAACAACTGAAAGTGTGCGAGCAAAGCAGCGTCTTGCTAAAACTGGTCGCATCGATGATGCGGCTTCTGCAATTGAACTCTTATTGAAATGAGGAAATTATGGCTATCGTAAGTAACACGTTCTTGACCTATTCGGCCAAGGGCATCCGCGAAGACTTGAGCAATGTGATCACAAACATTGCACCCGAAGAAACCCCTTACATGAGCAATATTGGCCGTGAAAACGTGTCAAACAGCTTGTTTGAGTGGCAGACCGATACATTGGCCGCAGCTGCTGCCAATGCACAGCTTGAAGGTGACGATGTTTCATCGTTTGACTCTGTGACTGCTACTGTGCGTTTGCAAAACTATGCACAGATTTCACGCAAGACAATCATCTTGTCAGCCACTGAAGAAGTGGTGAACAAGGCTGGTCGTCGCAGCGAATTGGCTTATCAGATCGCAAAGCGTGGTTCTGAGTTGAAGCGTGACCAAGAATTCGTCATGCTCAATGGTGGTATTGCTGTCGCAGGCGATTCCACTACTGCCCGTGTGTCTGCATCTTTGGGCGCGTTTGTTAAGACAAACACCGACAAGCAGACCAATGGTACTGATCCATCTTACACAACGCTGCCAAACAGCGCCCGTACAGATGGCAACGTGCGCACATTCACTGAAACCATTTTGAAAAATGTGATTCAAAAAGTGTGGACTGCTGGTGGTACACCTAAGATTTTGATGTGCGGTCCTGTTAACAAACAGCGCGTGTCAGGCTTCTCTGGTATTGCTTCTAGCCGTTTCAACATTGATGGCGGTGCAAAGCCTGCCACATTGGTTGGCGCAGTTGACATTTATGTTTCAGATTTCGGAAACGTACAGGTCATTGCAAACCGCTTCCAGCGTGAGCGCGATGCATGGGTGATTGATCCTGACTACGCCAAGATGACTGTGCTGCGCCCTTACCAGCAAGTTGAATTGGCCAAGACTGGCGATGCTGAAAAGCGTATGCTGATCGTGGAATGGGGCCATAAAGTGACGGCTGAAAATGCCCACGGCTTGGCTGCTGACTTGATCACTTCTTAATCGAAGCAAACTCAAAGGGCCAGGGAAACTTGGCCCTTTTTTTAAAATGATTCACAAAAGACTATTTAGCGAAAACAAAGATCAAGGCATCAAACGAATCTGGCATGAAAACCCAGAAACTGGCGATGTGACCATTGAGACCCAACAAGATGTCACAGCGGTGATTGAGGCCAACAAGGCCATCTATAACGCTGTGGATGAGAAGGCCAGCTGGAATGGTGAATGGCACTTGGTGGCATCCATCCCCGAATCCCTTTATTACAAGATGAAGGCCGAGGGCAAGATCGATGACCAGGAATACATGAAACGCTGGCTCAACGACTCCGACAATAAATTTTTTAGAACAAGACCTGGGAAAGTATGAACTACATTGCAGTCTGCACACCTGCCCGTGATCAGGTCCACACCAATTACACCTATTGCATGGTGAATATGGTGGCTTATCACACGCTCAACACCACAGACGCTATCAGTCTGAAATTGATGCAAGGCACAATTATCCAAAACCAAAGGGCTGACCTTTGCTTGGATGCAATGGCTGAAGGATGCACACACATCCTTTTCATTGACTCGGACATGACATTCCCACAGGACATGGTCCAGCGGCTCTTGAAGCACGACAAAGAGATTGTGGCTGCCAACTGTGCCAGGCGCAGAATGCCCACTGGCCCAACTGCCCAAAACTATGACGCTGAAGGCAAGCGCCAGGCGGTATACACAATGCCAGAATCCACCGGATTGGAAGAGGTGGGAAGCATTGGAACGGGCATAATGCTGATCAAGCGCGAGGTGTTTGAGGGCATGAGCGAGCCATGGTTTGATATGCCATGGCAGACCACCAGAGGCTACATGGGTGAGGATGTGTTCTTTTGTAAGAAAGCGCAAGAGCTGGGTTACAAAGTCTACATCGACCATGATGTCTCAAAGGAAATTGGCCACATTGGCACATTTGAATTTCGCCATGAACACACCTGGATTGTGAAAGAGGAAATGGAAAAAGAGGCCCAATAATGGCACTGACAACCTATACAGAACTGAAGACATCCATTGGTGACTGGCTTAACCGGTCGGACCTGACGACAGCCATTCCTGACTTTATCTCTCTGGCTGAAGCACAAATCGAAAGAACGCTGCGCACCAGACAGATGATCGTCAGGGCCAATGCGTCTTTTGACGCGCAGTATGGTGCAGTGCCAAGCGACTTTCTTGAGACCAAATCCCTCAAGCTCACAAGCACAAACCCCCAGACCCCATTGCAGTTTTTGAGCATTGATGCCTTGGACAATGAGGCGGCCAATTACACGGCCAGTGGCAAACCCAAATTCTTTGGTGTTGTTGGTGGCCAATTCCGAATTGTCCCAACACCCGATGCAAATTACACAACCGAGCTGACCTATTACGCAAAGTTGACAAAGTTATCAAGCAGTGTGGCCAGCAACTGGCTTTTGTCATCAAGCCCCGACATTTATCTGTATGGATCACTGCTCCAGGCTGCACCATACTTGCAAGATGATGCGAGAATCCAGACATGGGCAACGCTGTATGAGCGAGCCTTAAATGATTTACAAACTGCCGATGATCGCGGTGCATCTTCTGGTGGTGCATTGCTGACCCGTGCAAAGACTTTTGGATAAGGACTAGACCATGTCATCTTTTACCGACTACACCGAAAACCTAGTTTTAAATTGGGTTTTCACTACAAATTCAGCAACCCGCCCCACTGCCTGGTATGTTGGCCTTTTCACGGCAGCACCCAGTGACACGGGTGGCGGCACTGAGGTGACTGGCAATGCTTATGCGCGAGTGGTGACTGGAACGATCTCCGGCTCTGGCACGGCCACCACATTCACCAATGCAGCGGCCATCGAGTTTGCAGCTGCCAGCGGTGGAAACTGGGGATCAGTGGGCTGGGCCGGCATCTTTGATGCAAGCACATCAGGCAATTTACTCGCCTGGGCGCCATTGACCACAGCGCGCACCATCAATGATGGTGATGTCTTGCGCATCCCAGCTGCATCCTTGAGCATCACTTTGGCCTGATATGGCAGCCTATGGATCGGGGAATTTTGGTGTTGGCCAATACTCTGATCCGAGGGTAGGCTACGGCTACGGCTCTTACGGCAAGGGCAATTACTCCAGAGGCACATTTGAGCCTGCTGTAAACATTACAGACACCAGCACCATGGCGGTGGCTGGTGTCACTGTTTCCAACGCCCAATTTGAAATTTTTGATCAGTCCACCATGGCGGTGGCTGCCATCAGGTATGTGTCTGCTGTCATAGCAATCACATCCACCAGCACAATGTCTGTGCAAGCCAATGAGGTGTTTGATGGTGCAATGGCCATTACTGGCACAAGCACCATGGCCGTGGCGGCCAATAGGGTGACAACTGCATCAGCCACCATCAGCGACACAAGCACCATGGCTGTGGTTGGGGTGCGTTATGCGGTGGGCGCAGCCGCCATCAGTGACACATCGACTTTGGCGGTGGGCGGTGTCAGATACGCCATTGGCGCGGCCACCATCACAGATACATCGACACTGACAGTCTCAACCAGCATCATTGGCAATTCTGGCTTTGCAGTGACTGGCACAAGCACTTTGGTGGTGAATGCGCAGCGCAGGCAGCCTGGTGCTGTGGCATTCACAGAAACATCATCCATGGCGGTCAATGCAAGACTAAAATGGGAAGCAGAAAGTGACACGGCAGAATCTTGGGGTGCAATATCTGATAATTCAGAAACTTGGACACCGATCTCTGACCAGTCAGAAACATGGGATGCAATTAGTGATTCAAGTGAAACTTGGACTCCAATTGCTGATAATAGTGAATCTTGGCAAATTGCCGCATGAGGTGAAAAATGGCTGATACAACCACCACGAATCTATTGCTTACCAAACCAGAAGTTGGTGCATCCACCGACACCTGGGGTACAAAGATCAATACCGATCTGGACAGCATTGACGCATTGTTTGATGCTGGTCCATTTTTGAAAGTTAGTAAAGGTGGAACTGGCGCAGGCACAGCAGCCAATGCGCGTACAGCCCTCGGTTTGGTGATTGGAACAAATGTCCAGGCTTGGGATGCTGATCTCGATACTTGGGCTGGCAAGACTGCCCCAAGTGGCACTGTTGTTGGAACGACTGACACTCAGACGCTGACAAATAAAACAGTCGAAGCTGGCACATTCACCAACGGCTATACCGAAGAGGTGAATACGGCCAACACATCCACGGCCTACACAATTAGCCTGGCTGATGGTTCTTTCCAAGTTTTAACCCTGACAGGCAATGCAACGATTACCATGCCAACGGCCACGGCTGGAAGGTCTTTTATTCTTTTGCTGAAGCAAGATGGCACAGGCTCACGCACAGTTACTTGGTCTACTGTTTATTGGCCAGGCGGTACTGCACCAACAATCACCAGCACAGCATCCAAGCAAGATATTTATTCATTCTTTGCTGATGGTTCAAAATGGTATGGCACGACAGTTGGTCAGAACTTTACCTACTAAGGACTGAATAATGTTTGCAGCAGGTAAAACAGCAGCAGTCTCTGGCGCAGGGCCAGACGCACAGTTCAACTACGTCACCATGCTATTGCATGGCGATGGGACTAATGGCGCACAGAACAATACATTTGTAGACAGCAGTACAAACAACTTTTCTATCACCCGCAACGGCAATACAACCCAAGGCTCTTTCTCGCCTTATGGGTCTAATTGGTCTAATTATTTTAATGCTTCAAGTAGTTATTTAACTGCGCCAGCGGCAAGCATTGCTGACTTTGGAACTGGTGATTTTATTGTTGAGGCTTGGTTTAACTGTGCAAGCACAACTGGAAATCAAAAGATTTTTGATAACTATAATGGCAATAATAATCCGAATCCCACACTTCTTTTAAACATTGGTGGTGCTGGAAAAGTCTCATGGTATGCAGGACAAACCGCAGTTATAAATAGTTCATCAACATTTTCAGTTGGCGTTTGGAATTATGTTGTTGTGTCAAGAGTATCAAGCACAACAAAAATGTTTTTGAATGGCACAGAAGTTGGTTCTGTTTCAGACACTAGAACTTATGCCGCTGGATATACAAATGTTGGTATTGGTGCAGAGGCTAATGGAGGCGGCTCTGCATTTAATGGTTACATTTCAAATCTACGAGTTGTTAAAGGCTCTGGCGTTACTTCAAGCACTATCCCTACAACCCCCTCAACTGCAATTACCAATACAGTATTGCTAACTTGTCAGTCAAACCGATTTATTGACAACAGTAGTAACGCATACACAATAACCGCCAACGGCACACCAAGCGTTCAACGCTTCAACCCATTTGGTACTTCTACCGCCTACTCCACAAGCGTGATTGGTGGGTCGGGGATTTTTGCATCTGGGAATTGGCTTGATGTGGCTGCAAATTCTGCTTTTTCTTTTACTGGTAACTTTACTGTTGAATGTTGGGTATATCAAACATCAAGAGGCAACAATGGCGTTGTTACTGAAATTGGTTTATACACAGATGGAGTAATGATTAGGCTTGGAACAATCGGTGGAATCTATGACGCAGTTTATGTAAATAATGTCAGCATTGGTGGCATTTCAACTTATGTCCCATTAAATTCATGGAATCACATTGCGGTAGTAAGAAGCGGAACAAGCATTACTGTTTATGTAAATGGAACATCCAGAGCAACAGGCACATTTTCTGGAACTGTTAACGGGGCTGTGGGCGGTACAAGAATTGGCGCACCTTTGCACACCGCTGGAACAGACCAACCCTTTAGTGGTTATATAACTGACTTTCGCATTGTCAAAGGGACTGCGGTTTACACAACTACATTTACTCCACCTACTGCACCATTAACAGCAATTACAAACACATCCTTGCTGAACGTAATGACCAACGCAGCAATCTTTGATAACGCCATGATGAACGACTTAGAAACTGTGGGCAATGCACAGATTTCTACAAGCGTGAAGAAGTATGGTTCTGGCTCAATCTATTTTGATGGGACTGGTGATTGGTTGGCTACTCCTGCTAGGCCATCACTTGCATTTGGAATTGCACCATTTACTTTGGAAGCATGGGTTTATCCAACTACACTTTTTGGAACAAAACCAATTCTTGAAAGCCGTTCTTCTGCAGGTTCATCCGCAGGATATGCTTGGCTTGTTAATTCTTCTGGGTATCTTAATGTTTATACAAACGGCGCATTTTTAGGTGCATCATCTTCTGCTTTAACGGCAAATGTATGGACTCATGTTGCACTTGTTAGAACTGGTACAGGAACAAACCAAACAACATATTACATAAATGGTGTCGCTTCTGGAACAATTACGATGTCAGGAAATTTTACTGATGCGATTACTTTAGAAACAAAAGTTGGTGGCTCAACTTCATCTGGAGAAGTGTGGGTTGGTTACATGGATGACCTACGCATCACTAATGGATATGCTAGATATACAGGCAACTTTACACCGCCAACAGCGGCATTCTCAAACACAGGCCCAACTTAAGGAACTATCATGCAAATTGCAATCTTAACTAGCCCAATTACAGTTGGCGATTATCGTGAACTGTTTAGCAATACATCGTTTAACTCAAGTGGCCCAAGCGATGAATTCTTGACTGCCAACAATGCTAAGAAGGTCAATGCTTTCAAAGCCCATGACAGTCTTACTCAAAAGTTGGTTTCATGCTCTGCCTATGACGATGGTGCATTTGTTTCTGTCGTTCAAGTGGCAGAGATGAGTGCTGAAGAAATACAGGCAGCCAAAGATTCTGCAATGTCTCAACTGAGAGCCACACGCAATACTTTATTGCTTGCTTGCGACTGGACTCAGATTGCTGATTGCACCATTCCTAAGAAGGCTGAGTGGGCTACATACCGCCAGACATTGAGAGACTTTCCATCGACTGTTTCTGATGCAAGATCGACTATCACTTGGCCTCATAATCCTGATTGGGTTGAGCCAACCATCTAAGATGAATCATGGATGCCGATGTTGACAAAAGGCTTGCTGTGCATGAAGCCATCTGTGCCGAGCGATATAGCAGTATCGCCAACACTTTAAAAGATGGCGACAGGCGCATGACCAAGATTGAATACTTGCTTTATGCAGCAATCTTGGCCGTTTTACTTGGCCCAGGTGTGGCTGCCGAATTCATCAAAAAGATATTCGGATTATGAAAGACTGGGCCGTAGCAATCACTGCTGCGGCTCTTTTGGTCGTCACTATCATTTGGTGCTTTTTTGTCATCATTTCGTTTTGGCCATGATCTATGCTCTGGTCCTATTGGCAGCAACCACAGAATATCGATGCACCAGGTGGGCATGGACTGGTGATGTCTACAATCGGAAGGTTGTTTGTCTCAAGTGGGAGAAGAGGAAATGATCATCGATCCAATCAGCGCGCTAGAAGGTCTACAAAGCGCCATCAGCATGGTCAAGAAGGCCAGCAAGGTTGCCAATGACTTAGGCGGCCTAGCACCCATGCTGGGCAAGATGTTTGATGCCAAGTCCACCGCGACCAGGGCGCTGCTTGATGCCAAGAAAAACAAAAAAGGCTCAAACATGGGGGTGGCCCTCCAAATCGAGATGGCCTTGGAGCAGAGTAGAGCTTTCGAGGAAGAATTGAAACTCCTTTTCATGCAGACTGGCAAGATTGATGTCTTCAATAAGATTAAAGCTCGGCAGGCCCAAATGGACTTGGATGATGCAAGAGAACTTAGGGCTTTAGAAAAAGCAGAAAAAGCCGCCAAAGAAAAAGAACAAGAGATGAATGAGCTGGCCATGATCATTGGCGGTGTGGCTTTTGTCTTGTTTCTGGTGGCAATTGGCATCAATGAATTGATGGACTTCTGTGCCACAACCAGAAGGTGCGGTCGGTGAATGAGTATCAGAAGACCTTTGACCTATGCCTCAAGATATTCGTTTACGGATGTGTGGCTTTATACGCCCTTGGCTTTCTCAAATTTTTGCCAGATGACTTGTCGGACCGGATCGTTAATTTACTGCTGGGTAGAATAGGATTAGGCAAATGAGATATTTATTGCTGCTATTGCTTTTGACTGGCTGCGAAGAGAAATATCGCTATAAGTGCCAGAATCCTGACCACTTTCATGCGACAGAGTGCCAAAAGCCTAGATGTCTGTTTACCCAGACTTGCCCAGAATACTTGGTAGCACCTATCTTGGATAAAAAGATTGGTGATGTCCAGCCACAAGAGGAAGCCAAAAAATGAAACTTTCTGAAGTTAAAAGCACAGAGGAAACAATTGAGCTTTTAAAAGTTTATGGATGGCTTTTTGCTGTGGTTATTGTCATGCTTGTCTTTGGCTTCACAGTGTTTGCAATGCTCTATTCTGTCATTTTCATAACACAGCCAATCAAATCTATGGCCCCGATAGACAGTGCTTTCACCAAGCTCCTCAATGATGTGGTGCTTTTATTGGTCGGAAGTATCAGCACATTGATTGGAATGTTTGCCATCAATAAAGGCGCTAAATCATTTGCTGAAAGGATGAATCCAACACCCCCCATGGGCCAGCCAATGTGCCAGCCTATGCAGGGCGGCTATGGCCAACAGTACGGCTACAGCAATAACCACGGCTTCACTGCCAGCACCAACGGCATCCCAAGCCAGCCATTTGGTGCGATGCCAACATGGACCAATCCAGAGCTTGATGAGTCTTGGACACCTGGGCCACCACCCACAACGCCACCGGACCATCTTGAGGATGACCATGAGCGCATTCAACTGGCAGCTGCCAGACAGGAGTCAGAATAATGCTGCCAATACCCTTACCCTGGCTCATTGTGGGTGTCTTGGTCTCATTATTCGGCTCATACCGAGTGGGCCACCACTATGGGTGGCTAGAGCGAGACAATGACATGAAGATTGCCATTGCCCAAAAGAATGATGAAGCCAGAGCCAAAGAGAAAGAGCTTGGCGAGAAACTGCAAGATCAGGAAACGAAACTCAGAAAGGCCCAAGATGATGTCAAGAAAAAACAGTCTGCTATGCATGAGCTTGCTAGGACTGGTCGGCTGCGCCTCCCAGCCCCAAGTTGTCCACAAGTCAATGCAAGTGCCAGCGCTGCCGCTGGAGATACACAACCCAGCCAGCCCGATGCAAGCGAATCTGAGCGACAGACTATTGCAGCTCTTATCGACATCGCAGCCGAAGGAGACAAAGCCATTGTCAAGCTCAACGCCTGCGTCAACGCCTACAACGAAGTGAGGGTTTTAGTCAATGGTCAATAGTGAACAGCTGGCCAAACTGCACATTGGCCCAGAGTGGGTGGATGCCCTCAACGAGACTTTCCAGCGCTTTGACATTTCAACGCCACTGAGACAGGCTGCCTTTATTGGCCAGTGTGGCCATGAGTGCGGCAATTTCAGAATCTTGGAAGAGAACTTAAATTACAGGGCAGAGGCTTTGCAAAAGCTCTGGCCCAAGCGCTTTGACGCTGCCAAGGCCCAAGCCTGCGCCAGAAACCCCAAGCTCATTGCAAACACTGTTTACAGCTCACGCATGGGTAACAGGGATGAGGCCAGTGGGGATGGGTATCGTTTCCGAGGCCGTGGGTGCATTCAGCTCACAGGCTCTGCAAACTACCACCACGCTGGCAAGGCTTTGGGTGTGGACCTGATCATGCAGCCAGAGCTGGTGGCCACGCCCCAGTATGCAGCGCTCACTGCTGGATGGTTTTGGGACACCCACAAGCTCAACCAGTATGCGGATGCCCAAGACTATCGGACCATGACCAAAAAGATCAATGGTGGGTTTATCGGGCTTGACGACCGCATTAAACACATCAACCATGCGCTGTCTGTCCTGACATAATTAGCCATGGCCAGTCAGACACAACAACTTGAGAATCCAGCACCACCTACCCTTGGTTATCCGACCGAGGTGTATGAGCGCAGGCATTTCAACGAGAACAATGGTTCTTTGACGATTTACTTCAAAAAGCTGGCTGCTGTGCTTGGTTCATTATTTGGACCAAGGGGTGGTCGGTTTATGAATAACCCCTATGGGGCTTTTCAAGACTCGACTGACCAGGTGGCTGCCAACACCACCACGGCCTATGCTGTCACATTCAACACCACAGACTTTAGCAATGGCGTGACTATTGCCAGCGGGTCAAGATTGACTGTGGCCGATGCTGGAATTTGGAACTGTCAGTTTTCTATTCAAATTAAAAACACGACCAATGACGGCCAAGATGCTGAAATCTGGTTTAGAAAAAATGGCACAAACATTGACAACTCAAACAGCCGTTTTCACTTACCACCCAGAAAATCATCAGGTGATCCATCTCACTTGATTGCTGCCATGAATTTCTTTGCAAGCATGAACAGCACAGACTATCTTGAGATAATGTGGCGGGTGAGCGATGTTGGTGTCTCCATTGAGCATTACGCTGCTGGAACAAGCCCCACACGGCCAGCCACTCCATCGGCCATTGTCACAATGAGCTTTGTGTCCAACATTACATAATTGTCATCATGTACATACCAATCAAATTACCGCCAGGGGTTTACAGAAACGGCACTGAATACCAGGCAGCTGGGCGCTGGTATGACGCTAACCTTGTTCGCTGGTATGAAAACACATTGAGACCTATCAATGGATGGCGCACCAGGTCAAGCAGTCAGATGACTGGCTCATGCCGAGGCATCATCACTTGGCGCGATAACAGTGGCAACCGATACATTGGCGCTGGAACACACTCCAAGCTCTATGCCATGAATGAGGCTGGGACACTCAAAGACATTACGCCAACGGGTTTCACCAGTGGCTATGCAAACTCCACAACCCTGACGGGCTATGGATACAGCACCTATGGCACATTTGCCTATGGCATTGCAAGGCCAGATACTGGCACACCCATCCCTGCCACCACCTGGTCACTTGATACTTGGGGTGAGTATTTGATTGCTTGCTCCAGCACCGATGGCAAGCTCTATGAGTGGCAATTGGGTTTTGCAACGCCTACATTGGCCGCAGCCATTACCAATGCACCGACTGGCAACAAGGCGGTTTTAGTCACCCAAGAGCGCATTATCTTTGCCCTTGGCGCTGGTGGAAACCCAAGAAAAGTACAGTGGTGCGATCAGGAAGACAACACCCAATGGACACCAGCTGGTGACAACTTGGCAGGCGACTATGACTTGGCAAGTCCTGGCACATTGATCGCTGGCAAGCGGGTCAAGGGTGTCAATCTACTGTTTACAGATGTGGATGTCCACACAGCGCAGTATGTTGGCGCTCCATTTGTCTATGGCTTTGAGAAGGCTGGCTCTGGCTGCGGTCTCATTTCGGCCCAAGCTGTGGCGGCCATTGACACTGCTGCCATTTGGATGTCACGCGCAGGCTTTTGGATATATGACGGCTATGTCAAGCCACTGCCAAGCGATGTGTCAGATTACATATTTGACAATATCAACTATGCCCAGGCATCAAAGATTTATGCGGTCCATGTCAGTAAGTTTGGCGAAATCTGGTGGTATTACCCAAGTGCAGCCAGTAATGAGAATGACAGCTATGTCACTTTCAACTACCGCGAAAACCACTGGAACATTGGCACGATGGCCAGACTTGCTGGTGTTGATGCCGGAGTGTTTACTTATCCCTTGATGGTTTCCAGCAATGGCTACATTTACGAGCATGAAGTTGGCTTTAACTATGATAGCGCCAGCGTCTATGCCGAGTCTGGCCCAGTGCAGATTGGCAATGGCGACAACATCATGTCTGTGCGCCAAGTTGTGCCAGACGAGCAAACCTTGGGTGAGGCTGTGGTCTCATTTAAGACCCGAAACTACCCGACAGGGACTCAGTCCACATTTGGGCCATACACGGCAGCAAACCCAACTTCAGTGAGGTTTTCTGGTCGTCAGGTCAATATGAAGGTGACTGGGGACACATTGGCTGACTGGCGCATTGGCACAATGAGACTTGATGCTGTCCCAGCTGGTAAGAGATGAGCGACCAAGAGCATTTGGAAAGGCTGCGCCAACAAGTGGAGGCGGCATTAGAATACTCTGGAGGCACACATAATTTTGATGATATTGCCGAGATGGTGGAAAACCACAGATTACAGCTGTGGCCAGCCAAGGACTCGGTGGTATTGACAGAGATCATTGTCTATCCCAGGCTCAAGAATTTGCATTATTTTCTGGCTGGTGGCGACCTAGATGAACTCTCACGGATGAGACCATTGATCGAATCCTGGGGCAAATCTGTTGGATGCA
>Ga0315905_10004819_pt1 | contig 13796 bp, 9 predicted proteins | sample LakEriMetagenome_5_FD_203522 | JGI IMG/M metagenome (GOLD analysis project Ga0315905, IMG submission 203522) | Freshwater fungal communities from buoy surface, Lake Erie, Ohio, United States - Buoy 4 MA121 | ecosystem: Environmental > Aquatic > Freshwater > Lake | place: USA: Lake Erie, Ohio... | reverse complement strand
AAGTTCTGATTTGACAAAATACTCAATTATACCGTCAACTCAATTAATCCCACTTCCTCTAAATTGTTTATTCACAAATCAAGGTTCTAAAATTGCAGATACAGCTGTTTTTTCATTAAAAGTGTACAGTACAGTAAGTCAAAAAAAAATAATAAATCAATTCTCTAAAACTATTTATAATATAAACCAAAAAGATACAATTAGGGTTGATTTTGGAACTATATTTTCAAATCAACTAACAGATTCCTTTGAATTTGATTTTTCAATAGAAAACAAAAAAGATACAATAAAGAATAATAATACGCTTATTTTTAATGCTGTTATATCAATGAATGAGTACGCTAGAGATGATAACCAATTAGTTAGTGTACTTGGATTGTCAAGTTCAAACACTATAACTCTTGGAAATGTATTTGAAATTAATAGATCCTCATATATCGATTCAGTTTATGTTATGTTAGATAAAAAAAACATGGCTACAGGTAGTAATTTCCAGGCTGTTGTTTATCCAATAATAAATAAAATTCCATTATCAAATCCTATAGGTTATAGTGCTGTATACACAATAAATGCTTTAGATACTGTTTCAAAGGTTATCCTAAAAGTTACTGATAGTTTTCTAAGCAGGCTTAAGCTTGATTCTGGTAAATATTTAATTGCCATTAATAAATACACTAATGGCTCTTCATTGGCTGTTAAAATGACAAATAAATATTTTTCTGAGGAAGCAGTTTATGTTAAAATTGGTGATGCTAATTTTCAAACATTGGATACTTATTTTTCAGGAGCGTATAAATTAGTACCATCAATTAGAATGTATTGTTCACCATTTTGTGATTTGAAAGTTAAAATTCATGAAAATAGAGCAGATTGTATTTCGGGAATCGGTTCTGTAATTGCAACTCCTGTTAATGGAAGTTATCCTTACAAATTTACGTGGTCTAATAATTCTAAAGATTCAGTTTTAACTAATATTAAGGTTGGTAAATATGGAATAAAAATTGAGGATAAGTTTAGCTGTAAATTTGATACAAATAATATTTTATTAAAATATAATACTTCGCCAAGAATAACTGTAGATTCTATTTCTCACCCAACTTGTTATGGTAATGATAATGGATTTGTTTCTATGAAAATTGAAGATGAAAATAAACTAACTAAAATTTTTTGGAATTCCTTTCAGACAAACACGATTTACAACTCTAATTTGAAAGCTGGTTCATACATTGTAAAGGTATATAATGAAGCGAATTGTGTTGACTCAGCAGAGGTTACCTTGAGTTCACCTGATTCATTAAAAATCGGGTCTACATTTACTAACGAAACTTTAAAAGAAAAAGCTGATATCTTTTTATTTGTTTCTGGTGGTGTACAACCCTATTCTTATTTTTGGAATGATTCAGTTACCTCTAAAAATAGAATTGGAATTGATGGTGACAAAACCTATAATGTAAAAATTAAGGATGCCAATGGTTGTGAAAAAGATAGAAATTTTATAATTGAAAAATTTCTATCATTATCTGATCAAGAAATGGAAAAAATAGATCTTATATATCCAAATCCTTCTTTCGGAGAAGTGTTCATAAACATTGATGAAGAATCTACTCTAACTATAGAAGATTTTGACGGTAAATATGTTTCTACTTTAATTCTTAATGAATTTAACAACAAAGTTGATTTGGGTACTTTATCTAAAGGTGTTTACATATTCAGAATTACAACAAAAAATAATACAGTTGTTCGAAAAATCTCGATAATTTGATTATTTTTAATAAAAAAGACTTATGAGCAATTCTATAAATAAGGGAGGTGCGTTTTTAATTTCTAAAACAAACTTCAAAGAGATATTTACACCTGAAGAGTGGACAGAAGAACAATTAATGATTGCTTCAATGTGTAATGATTTTATCGATCATGAGGTTGTTCCAAACCTAGATAAAATTGATTCTTTGGAAGAGGGTTTAATGATTAAGTTGTTAGACAAAGCAGGTGAATTAGGCTTGTTAGGTTTGTCAGTTCCAGAAACTTATGGAGGCATGGGTGTTGATTTTAAGACATCTTTATTAGCAACAGAGTATTTGGGGAAAGGGCATTCTTTTTCAGTAGCTTATGGGGCTCATACGGGTATTGGAACTTTACCTTTGCTTTACTATGGTAATGAAGATCAAAAGTCTAAGTACGCACCCTTGCTTGCAACAGGTGAATGGAAAGCAGCATATTGCTTAACAGAGCCTTCTGCTGGTTCAGATGCTAATTCAGGTAAAACGAAGGCTATTTTAAGTGAGGATGGTGAATATTATATCTTGAATGGTCAAAAAATGTGGATTACAAATGGTGGTTTCGCTGATTTGTTTACCGTTTTTGCAAAAATTGATGATGATTCAAATTTATCCGCATTTTTAGTTGAAGCTAAGTCCGCTGGAATCACATTAAACCCAGAGGAAAAGAAAATGGGTATTAAAGGTTCTTCAACTCGTCAAATTTTTTTCAATAATGTTAAGGTTCCTGTTTCTAATTTATTATCAGAAAGAGGTAACGGTTTTAAAATAGCATTAAATATTCTAAATATTGGAAGGATTAAATTAGCAGCAGGTGTTTTAGGAGGTTCCAAAGAAACCATTGCTGATACATTAAAGTATGCAAATGATAGAGAACAGTTTGGAAGATCTATAAACAAATATGGTGCAATACGATCAAAAATTGCAGAACAAGTTATCAGAACTTTTGTTCTTGAATCTGCGACTTACAGAGCAGGTCAAAATATTGAAGACGCAATTGATGCTTTAATAGAGAACGGATTAGATAAAAGTAAAGCTACCTTGAAGGGTATTGAAGAATTTGCTGCGGAATGTGCAATGCTTAAAGTTGCAGGTTCTGAATGTTTAGATTTTGTTGTCGACGAAGCGGTTCAGATACATGGAGGAATGGGGTATTCTTCTGAGTCTGCAGTTGAACGTTCGTATAGAGATTCTAGGATTAATAGAATTTTTGAAGGAACAAATGAAATAAATAGAATGTTATCTGTTGATATGCTTCTAAAAAAAGGATTAAAAGGTGAATTAGATTTAATTTCTGCGGCTACAAAAGTAGCTGGTGAGTTGGTGTCAATTCCTGATTTTTCTTCTGACGAAAAATCGGTAATTGAAAAACTAAATGAAAACATTGAAAATTTCAAGAAATCAATTTTATTAGTTGCAGGTGCTGCTGTTCAAAAATTAGCGAATTCTCTCGCTAAGGAACAAGAAATATTAATGAATGTTGCTGATATGTTGATACTTACATATCTAGCCGAATCAGCTCTTTTAAGAGTAGAAAAAATGATTTCAACTGTTGGTGAGGAGAAATCTGCTATAGCTATTGATATAGTCAAAACATATATATATGACTCTGCTGATAAAATCGCGAAAGCTTCTAAGGATGCATTAAATTCATTTGTAGAGGGAGACGAGCTTACGATGATGTTAATGGGAATAAGAAGATTTACCAAAGTAGACGTTTTTAATCCAAAAGAAGCTAGACAACGTATTGCGTTAAATGCAATTGAAAGAGGAGCTTATTCATTTTAATTTTAGGGCTGATTTCAGCCCTTTTCTTTTTATATGTCGTTATTACCATTTTATGACTCTAAATTAATTGAAGCTGGATGTGATGAAGCCGGTAGGGGATGCCTTGCTGGGCCTGTTGTTGCAGCAGCTGTAATTCTTCCTAAAAATTATCAAAATGAATTATTAAATGATTCAAAAAAGTTATCCAATAAGAATCGGTTTATATTAAAGGAATTAATAGAAAAGGAAGCTATAGCTTGGGAAGTTGCTTTTATCGACAATAATAAAATAGATGAGATTAATATATTGAATGCTAGTTTTTTGGCAATGAATTTAGCTGCTCAAAAACTAAAAGTTACACCTGAATTATTACTTATTGATGGTAATCGGTTTAAAACTAATGGTTTACCATATAAGTGTTTTGTTAAAGGAGATGGTCGTTTTTTATCAATTGCAGCTGCATCTATTTTAGCTAAAACATATAGGGATTTATATATGGAAAAAATTGATTTAGAATTTCCTTTTTATAAATGGTCTAAAAATAAGGGATACCCAACTAAAGATCATTGTGAAGGTATTATAAATAATGGATATACTAAATATCATCGTAAAACTTTTGTTGTTAAATCTTTATATCAGACAAAATTAGATTTATGAGTATTGGAAAAAAAACAGGTCTTTTATTTTTGATTTTCACGATTATATGTGTAATTGTCTACCTTCTTTTTATCAAAAAACCAAATCTTTCCCCTAATTATTGTTTTGATTATTCTGATAAAGAGATACTGATTTTAACAAATCAAAATATTGAACTTGATACACTTATAAAAGGTCCTTCACTTTTATTATTTAAAAAAATACAAAGTAGATTAAAGTTCCGAAGAGTATATTTTTCACTTTCAAAGTCAAAAATTTTATTCGAATTAGAAAAAAATCAACTTCAAAATGGTATTGAAACTGCTTTAAATTCATGTGGGATAAAATTTTTAAATAAGAATAATTATTATAAATTAAATGATAACTGGAAGTGTATCTTTAATCAATCTAATCTTTATTTCTTTAAAGGTAAATTCACGACACAAGAAACTAATTTAAATTTTAGTAAATCAAAAGATGATTATGCAATTTATAACTTGGCGGATAAAAAATCTTACAGCTATAAAATACTAAAATCTAATTTAGTTAAATCTTATAAAAATCAATTTAATACTCACTTTTTAAATAAAAACGACTTAAATATATTTGGTAGATATATTCCATTAAATACTGACAGTTATAGTTTTTATCAAAAAAAATATGCTGAACAAAATTTATTAATTGAACCATTCAGTTCTTTTTACAAAATGACAGAAAGCGGTTTTATTATTTTTAATTATAATGGACACGAGTTTATTATTGCTGAAAAAAACAAAAAAAATGACCCTTATCTTCTTTTAGATCATGAGAATGGAATAACTGAGATAGTTCCAGGTTTGAGAAAAAAGTATAAACATACATTTCTTTGTTCTGAGTCAAAAAGATTAAACGATTTTTTTTATTTGGAAATTTTTGAGAATAAGTTATTTTTCAGCGAGTCAAAAGAGCAATTTGAACTTATTCGTAACATGATTTATGATAAAAAAACTTTGAAATATATCTATAAAGATCATGAATTTATTTTTGGAGATCAGCCTAAAGAAGTTATTTTCAGAAAAGCGAATATTTTGTCTAAGAAAGCAATTATTTCAAATAATCAAAATTTTTTAGAATACATTTCATTAAATACAAAACAAGATAAAGTTAAACATGAAAGTATTTTTAACATTAAAAATGTATTGAATTTTGTTGTTGGTAAAAAATATGTTTTTGTTTTTACAACGGATGAAATAATAAAATTTGAAAATGATTTAGAAATTGAGAGAGTTAGATACAAGGGTAATATTATTGGGTCCCCGGAAATTATTAATAGAGATCAGGATGAGTACATTGTTTTTACGACAACCGAAAAATTATATTGTTTAAATCAAGATTTTAAATCAATCGATGGTTATCCAATTAAATTGAAAAATAAACCTGAATTACCATTTAATTTTACTTTTTTTAAGCAAAATATACTCATTGGTTATTCTGAAAAAAAAATATTTTCAATTTGTGACTCTAAAGGAAATGTGAAAAGTAGGTTAAGTTTAGAGTTAGAAAATGTAAAAAAAGCAATTTCAATTTTTGAATCGGATAATCTATCTTCTATTGTTTATGATGATAAAACAGCATACTTTATTGATTTAAATAATAATAATGTTTTAAATAAAATTGATTTAAAATCAAAAAGTACTGTCTTTCTAACAAATGATGAATCTCAAGGTTTTTTTTACATCGAGAATAATAAGTTGTATAGGAATGGTTTCGATGGGGACCTCAAAAAATGTGCGTCAGGAAAAAAGTTATATGCTCTTAAATCATTTTCAAATACAAATGTAGTTGGTGTTTTATCGGACAAAAATTTAGCTTTATTTGATGTTATGGGTGAATGTATAACCAAAGTTAAATTACCAATTACAAATAATATTGATTATAATATTGTTCAAAACTTTGAGGGTCAAAGTTATATTATTATAGAGGACAAGTTGTCAAATCTTATATATATCTATAACTTTGATGGTGTAAACATACTTAGTTCTCCTCTAAAGGGTTCAGAAATGATATTTCTTGATAAAATAGGTAGAGAATATAAAATATATACAGTTTTGAATAATAAGTTTTTAAAGTATTTGTTTTAATTATGTTAAGGCTAGGAAGAAAAAATAGATTTTTATTAAGTATTGTCTCTGGGGCTTTTTTGGTGTTATCTTTTCCTGAAATCGGGGATTTACCTTTTTTAGCTTTTTTTAGTTTTATACCATTGTTATTTATTGAAAAAGAGATTCTTGATAATAACTATAGATCGTCTAATCTTTTTATTCATTCATATATAACTTTTTTTCTTTATAATATTGGAACAACATGGTGGATTTGGAATGCTAGTCATGGTGGGGCAATATTTGCATTTATTTTAAATGCATTAATTATGGCAACTACTTTTCAGTTATTTCATTTTACAAAGAAAAGGATTGGAAAATTTGAAGGTTATATTTCTTTAATTTTGTTTTGGATTGCTTTTGAATACATTCATTATCAATGGGAATTATCCTGGCCATGGTTGAATTTGGGTAATATATTTGCTAATAGTGTAAAAATTATTCAATGGTATTCGATAACGGGTGTTTTAGGTGGTACATTTTGGGTTCTAATTTTAAATTTGTTAGGCTTTTTTATACTTTGTAAGCTCTTTATACAAAAGAAAAAAATAAATCAATTGTATTTTTCATTAGGTACTTTTTTAGCCGTTTTAATATTTCCAATTTTAGTATCAATCTATCTTTATAATAATTCAGCAGATGAAGGAGTAACTACAGATATTATCGTTTCACAACCTAATGTAGATCCATATAATGAGAAATTCATAGGTTCTATTGAAAATCAACTTGATAAGATTTGTGATTTAGTTGATAAAAAAGCATCTCATGAAACTGATTTTGTTTTAGCTCCTGAAACGGCATTACCATTTACTTTTTATGAAGATGAAGTAGATAGAATTATTTATTTCCATTATTTAGTTGAAAGAAAAGCGGTTTGGGAAAATGCTTCATTGGTTATCGGCGCATCTACTAAGCGATTTTTTAAATATAAAAAATCAAGAGCTTCAAGAAAATTATATGATGGTCCTGGTTTTGAAGAATATTATAATTCTTCTATGTTGGTTGATTTTCATAATAAGCCTTCATTCGTACACAAATCAAAATTGGTTTTGGGTGTAGAAAAAATACCATTCTCAAATATTTTCCCATGGTTAGAAGAACTTTCAATTAATAATGGCGGAGCTTCGGGTACTTTAGGAATTGAAGAATATGCTCAAGTTATGCGCTCACATAAAATGACATTTGCTCCTGTAGTTTGTTATGAGTCAGTTTATGGTAATTATATTGCAGAACAGTGTAGAAAAGGCGCTCAATTAATTTTTATCATTACCAATGATGGATGGTGGGGAAATACTCCTGGTCATAGACAACATTTTGCATTTTCTAGACTAAGGGCTATTGAAAATAGAAAATCCATTGCTAGATCAGCAAATACCGGTATATCTGGTTTTATTAATCAACGTGGTGATATCATTAAAAAGTCTAAATATTGGCAAGAGGATGTTTTAGGCCAGAAGCTTAAAAGAAATAATATAAAAACTTTTTACACAAATAATGGTGATTTTATTGGTAGAAGCTTTGGAATTGGTGCTCTAATATTATTGTTAATCTCTTTAGCAAATTTATTTAAGTCTATTTTGTATAAATCTAAATTATAGTTTAACCAATTTAGTACAAAATTCCACTTCATTTTTTGTGTTAATTATAGAAATGATGTAAATCCCTGATGTTATTTCAAAAGTATTAATCACTTCATTCACCAAATGGTTTTTCATAACTACCTTACCATCAATACTTTTTATTTCGATATTGTAATTCTCTATGTTTTCATTAATATTTGAAATTTCAATTTTATCGGTAAATGGATTTGGAATTATTTTATAACTTGAAATATAATTTTGTTTTATTGATTGAGTTGAGAATTCAATACATTTTAATGAATCAATAGTATTGCATTGTAAATTAGTTATAATTGCCGAGTAATTTCCATTTTTAATTGGTGAAAGAGTAGTTTGATTTTTAACTGAAATAACATGATTACTATCACAGTCAAACCAATGTATATTATAGTTTATTGTATCTATATTGACTGAAAGAAAATCATTTTTATTTTCAATTTGAAAAGTATCTAAATTTTTTGTTCCAACCTTTAATTTAGTCATATATATAATATTTTCACAATTTATTTTTTTTACATCCCAATTGTAGAAAAAATAATAATAATCAAATCCAGCATTTTGAGCATTACTTCGTTTAATTGAAATTAAATTTGGAATTTCATATGGGTATTTTACTCCAGCATTACTTCTAGATAAACCAATTAAATTCCCTCCAAGTCCAAATTGATAATCAATTCCAGGATCTACTCTGAAATCTAAATTAACTTTAGATACACCAGCTGGGATATTTATTTTTTTAGAAATAAGTACTTTTCCATTTTGATCTCTAATTTCAAATATTCGTTCGCCTGAACTTTGAGCATTTACTTCTACACTTTCTATTACTAGAGGCTGTAAAACATCAAAAACGAGATGCCTAACATTGAAATTATAAAATGCTGTATTTAAATTACTATTCTTATTACCCAATGTATAGTGATTTGGTTCATAATAAACAATACTATCTTCAATATTTTCAAATGTATATGTTGATCCAGAAGAGATAAACATGTGACTTTTATCATACCAATTTAGAGTACTTAGTGTGTCTAATAGAATTGATGGTTTGAAAACTGAAGGTAAAACACATGTAGTATGAGTTATACTTTTTTCTTTATAATCGCTCTTCGTAATATTGATGTAGTCAATTTTACTTAATGAATCTTTTTTGCCACACAAGCTATCTCCAAAAGCGATTAGTTTTACATTAAATTTGCCGCTTTTTTTGAATTGATGTCGAGGTTCAAATTCTTCAGAAAATGTATCATCTCCAAAGTTCCATAAATAACCTTTTGCATTTTGTGAAAGGTTATTAAATTTTACTTCTAATGAATCACACCCACTGTTGAATGATGCATTAAAATCACTTTTTATTTGTGATTCATATTTAGTACCGACTCCTACTGCATACCAAGCATTAGTTACGTTTTCTACCTCTCGAGAACAGCTTCCAAATAAATCTTCACTTGCACTTATTGACCCAATTCTAGAATCAATGAAGTTAGATTGTGGGGTTAGATAATATACAAGATTTCTATATACAATTTGTGCCGCTTTTTCTAAGCCGATTCCCTCTACATTGAATGTATCATTTTTATCATTAATTCCGGTTCCTCCATTTACAAGTAAATAAAACCAATGATTTTGTACACCATTGTTTGAGTGAATCCCTCCGAAATCAAGCCCACCTATTGTTTTCCAATTTTTACCATAGTATGTATCAGGATCATTGTTAATAGATGGTGTTTGTAATGATCGAATTAAGGGACTTACCTCCTCTGCGACTGTCCAGTTTGCTTGATTTGGACGTGTATAAAAATCGATTATTACTCCAAAAATATCACTAAAAGATTCATTTAGTGCTCCTGGTTCATTTTCTAAAATTAATTTTGCTGTATTTGCTGTTAGACCGTGTGTAATTTCATGACCTATAATATCTAAGGAGACTAATGGTCCAATTTTACTATCCCCATCTCCAAAAATCATTTTTGTACCGTCCCAATATGCATTAACAAAGTTTGTACCATAGTGAACAATATTTGTTAGTTTATATCCTTTATTATCAATACTGTTACGATTGTGTTTTTTTAAAAAGTAGTCATAGGTAGATATTGTACCATAGTGAACATCTAATGCACTTCTATCTATTTTACTCTGTAAGGAATTCCATGTGTTTGTACTATCAGTGATTGGCTTTGCTTCGGAAATTATTGTTTTATTTTGTAAACTAAGAGTTTCTATACCCTTACCTCTAGTACTATCCAATAAAGTGTAAACTCCATTTGTGTAGTCTGTATAAATTATTTTTTTTCCACTTAAATTAGTTTCAACTTCAGTAGGGGTAGTTATAAAATGTTGTTGATTAATTTTTCTTTCAATTTTATTTGTTTCGGTGTTAACATACACTTTTTCCAATAAAGAATTTACATGGTCTTTCATTAGAAACTCATAACATAAAATCAAATTATTGTCTTTATTTTCTACATAAATTGGCAACAAATTGGTTGAGGTGATTGATTTTTTTTCTTGTCTTAAAATGTTTAATCTTGAATTTTCTATTGTAGTTTTTTGTTTATTAGAAATAGGTTTATTTGTGTATAAATAACCAGAGACAGATTTAATTAAATTATTTTTTGAATGTAATACATATACAGCATTTTCGATTTTAAAGTTGTTGTAATATTGATTAATTTTTGTGTGTTTAAAACCTAATTCATCAATTATTTCATTTTCAACTTTATATGAATATTTTTCGTCTTTTGTTATACTATCAAACCAATTTTTAAAATTGTTTAGAGTTAAGTTTTGATTTTTAAAGCTCTTATAATTTGGAAAGTTTTTATTATCTTTTTTTTGAGAAAAAGTATTAAAACTGATAGCAACATTTAAAGTTAAACCTAAAATAAATAGATGTTTCAAATTATACATGTCAATCAATTTAAAGATTTATAATTTTTAATCCAATCTTGATCTTGGAGGTCGATAAACAGTTTCCATAGTTTTTCATCAATTATATATGAATTTTCAAAAGAGACTATATTATATCTTTCTTTTAGAAAGTTAAATTGTTTTTCTGATGGTCCGTAACTCCCTTTAGCCCAACCAGTTTCTGGGTTGTTTGAAAAGGGGTAGTATATATATTTTAATTTCCAAACTGAATCTAATGGAAAACAAAATGTATGATTTGTAATGTTGTTTACATCTCTTTCAATACCACAATCGATATTATTAAGTTTGAAGTGATTGATCCTTTCAGGATTGTAAATGCTAGGCCAAAATCCTGATGCAAATCGTATAAATTCTTGATTAGTTAGAATTCGTTGATGAGATAATGTTCTACCGTTATCAATAAAGCCATAAAGAGAATAAAGCGAACCATCACCTTGAATACCAATCTTTAATGCAAAAACACCTTTAGGCTCTTCCTTCGGAAGTACGGAGCAACAAATCTCCCAAATTAAAATAACCGCTATAATAGCTCTCGAACTCATTTGTGTTTTATACGAATAAGTTGGTTTTTAGTTACTTTAATTAGAATGTTTTAAATAACTTTTTTAACAAAAATAAAATTAGAATAATAAAAAGTATAATTACAATAACATTTTGTACTATAAATACTAATACAAAAAACGTTGGGATACAAATTAAAATAATTAAGTGATATTTACCTTGATTTTGCGGTTCATTTTTCAAAATGGTACAAGGTATTTGGAGTTATACAATAATGAAGTTTAATATCTTGTGTATTTCTATCATGGATTGTGTCAATAGCTTCAAAAATTGACAATCCAATAAATAATGTTTTATTTTGATTAAATTTTGCAAGAAACTTATCGTAAACACCTTTTCCATAACCTACACGATTGCCTTGCTTATCAAAACAAAGCAATGGTATTAAAACGATTGATATTAAATTTGTTTTTTCTGAAACTATAGCTTCATTTGGTTCTGGTATGTTAAATTTACTTAAAATTATATCTTTTATATTGTTAATTCTGTGTATGCTTAATTCATTTGAAAGCATATTCCACTTAGTACTAAATAGATTAAATTGAAAGTTTTTTTTTAATTCGAAAAGTTGAAAAGTATTAATTTCGTTTTTCGAATTTATTGGTAAAAAAGTACAAATATTTTTGTTTTTTAAATCGAAATTTTCACATAATAGGTTTAAAATTTTACTAGAATTAAGTTCAATATCTTCTTTTGAAAAAAGTAGTCTTTTATTGAGATATTCTTTTCTTAATTCTTTTTTAAACATATTAAAATTTAGGTAAAAAGTTAAAGGCAGATTTTGACATTTCATTTTCATTCAGTTTATTAGCTTCTTCTAAAGCTCTTGAAAATGCAACAGATAACAAATCCTCTAGATCTTCTTTTTCCATGTGTTCTAGTGCAGTATTCAAAGTAAATGATTTGAAGTTTCGATTTCCATCTAACTCAATTCTAATTAATCCTCCACCAGCTTCTCCGATTACAATGGTTTCTGCCAATTTTTTTTTGCTTTCTTCAGCTGCTTCCTGTATTTTTTTTAGCAGCTCATCTTGATTAAATCCAAACATATTATTTAGGTGCTAGTTTATATAAAAACAATGCTATTGTTGCAAAAATAAAATTCGGGATCCACACAGCTAGAATAGGGGGGAACCCAACTTTCAAAGCTGCTACATTCATTACTTTCATTGCAAATATATACACAAAAACAAATCCAAGACCAATTGCAATATTTAATCCAATACCACCACGTTTCTTTCTACTAGAGACTGAAACACCAATAATAGTTAATACAAAGGTTGCAAAAGGTAAGGAGGTTCTTTCATATAATGTTATTTTATACATAGGAATATTCGGAGAACCTTTTTCTTCTTCTTGATCAATAAAATCAATAAGTTCATGTTGGGTCATCATTTCAGAACGATTGTCTCTTTGAGCAATATCTGAAACTTTGAAATTTAAAATCGTATCAATTTGTGAATAAAACTTAAGTTTTTCTGATGTGCCTGAAATTTTTCTGATATAGCAATCTTTAAGTCTCCAATGTTGATTTGAATCAATGTTTTGAGCGTTTTTTGCTCTTATATAAATTTCTGGTTTATTCGATGTATTCCATTTTTCAAGGTTAAAATCGTAAAATAATCCATCTTCACTATTGTAGTTAGTATAATATACATATTGATTATTCTTTAACTCTGCATGAAAATTGTCAATAGAAATGCGATCTCTATAATATTTTTCTTCAAATCCTAATCTTATTTTGTTTGATAATGGTAAAATATAAAGATTTAAAATGATTGATAAAAGACATAAAAATGATGCGCTTATCATATATGGTCGCATAATTCGAGTAAAAGGTCTTCCGCAGTAAACCATTGGTATAATCTCTGATTCCTGAGCCATTTTTGCAGTGAACCAAATTACTGAAATAAAAATTATGAGCGAAGAAAAAGTGTTTCCATAGTATATTAAAAAATTTAGATAATATTCAATAAATATAGCACTAACAGGAGCATTGTTATCTATGAATTCACTTAACCGAGCAGAAATATCAAAAACCATTGACAAAAGCATAATCACTCCCAACATAAAAAAATACGTTGAAAGAAATTTTTTAATGATGTATTTGTCAAGAATGGTTAATCTCATTATAGACGAACATTAAGTTTTTTCACCATATTATCTTTCCATGAAGCAAATGATCCATCAATTATTTTTTCTCGAGCGTCATTCATCAATTTTAAATAAAAAGCTAAATTGTGAATAGATGCTATTTGTATACCAAGATTTTCTTTTGCTTTTATAAGATGTCTTAAGTATGCTTTTGAATAATAATGATCGACAAAAGAAGTTCCATTTGGATCAATTGGAGAAAAATCTTTTTCCCA
>Ga0315905_10004818_pt1 | contig 13797 bp, 15 predicted proteins | sample LakEriMetagenome_5_FD_203522 | JGI IMG/M metagenome (GOLD analysis project Ga0315905, IMG submission 203522) | Freshwater fungal communities from buoy surface, Lake Erie, Ohio, United States - Buoy 4 MA121 | ecosystem: Environmental > Aquatic > Freshwater > Lake | place: USA: Lake Erie, Ohio... | reverse complement strand
ACCCGCTCGAGGACGCCTTCATGGACTTCCTCTCCGCAGAACGAAACGCCTCCCCCCTAACTCTCGTCAACTACTGCCACGCCCTCCAGAAATTCCGCCGCGAATTCCCATGCTTCCAGCACTGGAACTCCGTCTCCTCCGACGACTTCCGCTCATGGCTCTTCACTCTCATGAAGGCCTCCCTCAGCCGCGCCACCATCCGCCTCCACTTCTCCGCACTCCGCAGCTTCTACCGATTCCTCGTCCGCCGCCACGCCCTCCCCCTCAGCCCGCTCGACGACGTCCAGCTCCCCAAAATCTCTCGCTCCCTCCCCGTCGTCCTGACGCTCCGCCAGATCGAGGAACTCCTCGCCCTCCCGCTCTCCCTCCCCAAAGACCAGCGCGCCCCCAAATGGGGCCCCGCACGCGACGCCGCCATCCTCGAAACCTTCTACAGCACCGGCCTCCGCATCCACGAACTCGTCAACCTCGACGTCTCCGACATCGACTCCGGCAACGATGTCGTCAAGGTCCGCGGCAAAGGCCGCAAGGAACGCCTCACTCTCCTCGGCTCCCACGCCATGGCCGCCCTCCAGCGCTACCGCCACGAAGCCGCCGTCCACTCAGGCCCGCTCTTCCTATCCAAACTCCGCCGCCGCATCACCACCCAGGCCGTCTCCGATATCCTCGAAAAATACCTCCGCGCCTCCTCCATCCCCCTCCGCGTCACGCCTCACAAGCTCCGCCACAGCTTCGCCACCCACCTCCTCAACAACGGCGCTGACCTTCGCAGCGTCCAGGAACTCCTCGGCCACGCCAGTCTCACCACCACCCAGATCTACACCCACGTCTCCACCGAACGCATGAAACAGGTCTACGACGACGCCCATCCCCGCGCCTGATTCCCGCACCCATCCTGGCAACTCCACCCACTCACCGCCGCCGTACTTCCACGAAAGTCACCGCCTCCGCCCCCGTCGGCTCATGCACCGCCCTCAACTCATGCCGCCCGGGCTCTAACATCACCGCCGCCCCGCGCTCCCACGGCCTCACCTCAAGGGTCGCACTCTCCCACCGCACCTCCGCCGCAGGACGCGTCGTCCGCAGCAGCAGCCGCCGACCCTCCCCAGGCAGATCAGGATCCAGCAGCAGTCGCGTCCCCGGCAGCGGCGACACTATCCCGAACGCCCCTGCCTCTCCCGGCAGGTCCACCGCCACCGCCGCCGTCCCCACCCAGTTGTAAGGCCCCGCCAGCCACGCCGCATAATCCCGGCTCAGCAGCACCCGGCCCTCCGCATCGTAACTTCCCTCACCATCCAGCGGCCCCGGCGCTAACTCCCGCCGGAAAACCTCCCGCCTCACCGGACGCCGCCCCGCTAACCGCCCCGGCACCGGCTTCCCCGTCAGCGGATCCACCTCCAGCTCCACCTGCGTCTCCGGCCGCGCATACCACTCACTCCCCAGCCTCCCATCAAGCCACGTCATGATGTCATGCAGAATCGGAGCCGCCCCCGTCACCCCACTCACCCCGCGCATCGGTGCCCCGTCGAAATTCCCCACCCACACCCCCACCGTGCACCGCGGCGTATAACCGATCGTCCAGTTGTCCCGGTAATCCGTGCTCGTCCCCGTCTTCACCGCCGCAGGAAACCTCAATCGCAACGCACTCGCCATCCCGAACGACGCACTCCTCGCATCATTGTCGGTCAGCACGTCCGCAATCTGCCAGCACGCATCAGGATCGAAAATCCTCACATGCCCAGCCTCCGGATCCCTCTCGCTGAACCTCGGCACGCACACCTCCCCTAACCGAGCCAGCGCCCCGTACGCCGCCGTCAGCTCCAGCAGGGTCGTCTCCCCGCCACCGATCGTCAGCCCCAATCCGTACGCCTCCGCAGGCTTCGTCAGGGTCGTCACCCCCGCCCGCCGCAGCACCTCGATCAGCGCCTCCGCACCGCCATACCGTCTCAGCAATCGCACCGCCGACAGATTCAGACTGTTCGCCAGCGCCACCCGCAGCGACACCGGCCCCGCCGGCCGCCGGTTGTAATTCTCCGGCCGGTAAATCCCCGTCGGCGTCACATACTCCACCGGCAGATCCGCCACCATGTCCCCCGGACTCGCATCCGCCTGCAGCGCCAGCAGCCACGTGAACGGCTTCAGCGCCGACCCCGGCGACCTTGCCGCCAGACACCCGTTCACCTTCCCGTCCCCCGCTAACTCATACCCGCCGCTCCCCACCATCGCCAGCACATCCCCGCTCGCATTGTCAAGCACCACCACCGCCGCATGCTTCACCCGCTGCTCCCGCAACCGCCCCAGCCGCTCCCTCACCACCCGCTCGCATTCCTCCTGCACCGCCATGTCCAGCGTCGTCCGCAACCGAAACCCCGCTCCCGGTTCCTCCGCAAGCCTTCCTAGCACGTGATCCACAAAATGCGGAGCCCGAAACGCACTGCTCTGCCGCTCCAGCCGCAGTTCCTCACCCATCGCCCGCTCCGCCACCTCCCCATCCAGCATACTCAACGCCTTCATCCGCCCCAGAATCCAACGCTGCCGCGCCTTCGCCCTCTCTGGATTCCTCCACGGATTCAATCGCCCCGGAGCCTGCGGCAACCCAGCCAGAAACGCACTCTCCGCAGAACTCAGATCCCTCAGCGGCTTCGCAAAAAATGTCCACGCCGCCTCCCCGCACCCAGTCGCCATCGACCCATAACTGATCCGGCTCAGATACTCCTCCAGGATCCTCTCCTTACTCCACGTCATCTCAATCCGCCGCGCCGTCAGCACCTCCATCACCTTCGTCCACATTGTCCGCCGCCGCGGCACCGCCACCTTCACCAACTGCTGCGTGATCGTACTCGCCCCCGAAACCGCCCGACCAGCCACCACCCCGTCCCGCAACGCCCTCGCCAACGCCCGCACATCCACCCCGCCATGCCCGAAAAACCGCTGATCCTCCGCCGCCAGTGTCGCCTTCACCAACGCCTCCGGCACTTCCCCCAGCCGCACCAACCCCGCAGACCGCCCATCCTCCCCAGCCAATCGCCGCAGCGACTTCCCCTCACGATCCAGAATCTCCGCGGCCGCCTCCGGCGCTCGCCCCAATGCCTCCGGCCACGGCACCAGCCACGGCACCACCCACCACACCATCCCCGTCACCAACACCACCGCCGCCACCAACCGCATCCCCCACCGCAACCACCGCACCCACCGGCGCCTCCGCCCGGTTCCCGCTTCTCCAGGCTCATTCCCCATAACCATTCCCCCTCAGCTCAAATCCAGCGCCCCGCCCTCGCACAACCCCGCATTCCCGAACCGCGTCAGCTCATGCCCCGACGCCTGCGCCAGCGACAGCCACAACCGGTTGTGCGCCACATTCCCCAGTGTCAGCATCCTCCCGCCGCGGAACCCGTGCCCGCCACCAATCAGCACAAACGGAATGTTGTCGTGCGTGTGCGAATTCCCCTTTCCTAGCTCATTCGTCCAGATCACCGTCGTGTGATCCAGCAGGCTCCCCTCCCCCGCAGGCTCCGGCGTCTCCGCCAGCTGCTTCACCAACTGCCCCACCTGCTCTCCCAGCCACGTGTTGATCCGGGTCAGCTTGCCTAGCGAATCCACATTCAGATCCGGATCGTGCGACAGCGCATGATGCCCCTCCTGAATCCCCAGCCACGTCATCCGCGCCCCGCCCACCGAATTCGTGAACTGCAAAGTCGCCACCCGCGCCATGTCATTCGCAAACGCATTCACCAGCAGCGCCGTCTGCCGCTTCATGTTCTCCGGAATGCTGTCATTCCCACTCCCGCCTCCCTCCGCAATCTCCGGCGGCCCCACCCGCAGCTTCTCATCCGCCTCCCGCTTCAATCCAACCTCCATCTCCCTGACTAACTCCAGATGCCGCTCCAGCATCGCCCGATCCTGCGCAGGCAACCGCCCCGCCGCCGTCCGCAACTCACCCCTCACCCCGTCCAGCACACTCCCCATCGTCTCCCGCTCCTTCATATGCCCGTAAAGATACCTCAGCACCTGCCCGGGATCACTCATCGGCGTCATCGGCTGATTCGGCCCCCCATACGACCAGCGGGTCCACGGATCCGCACGATCCGGCACCGCCACCCCTAACTCCAGCGACCCGAACCTCGTCCGCGTCGCCTCGTCCTTCTGAAAATACCCCTTCAACTCCTGATCAATCGAAATCCCACTCGCCCACCCCGCCGGCGTGTCCGACCCGCCCTGAATATTACCCGGAAACAACTCAATCCCCGTCAGCAGGCAGCTCATCCCCCGCATGTGACCATCCCCGTCACCACGCACTTTGTTCGATATCCCCTTCAGCACCAGACAACGATCCCGCCACGGCTCCAGCGGTGCCAGAATCTTCCCGAACTCCATCCGCCCGTCCCGCTCCACCGGCCAGAACTCCTCCGGCACCGTCCCGTTCGGCGTAAACACAAACACCACCCGCCGCGGCCTGACACTCACCACCCCGGCCCCCAGCACCGCACGCACCGACGGCAACGCACTCAGCAGCGGAACCACCAGCGGAGATACCCCAAGGCGGCGGAACAAGGATCGGCGTGTCAATGTCTTCATGGCTTCACAACTTCGGATTTCTCTGCTCGCTCCAGCGCATCCCGCGCCGGCACCATCGCAATCGCTACCACCAGCTCCCTCACACTGAACCCGCTCGCCGCAAACCTCTCATGCAGCCGCGTCAGGGTCTCCGACCCGTACGCCCCGGGCACCTGCTTCACCATGTACTGAAACAACTGCCTCACAAATCCCTTCTGCGCCTCCGCGCTCGCCACCGCATGCCGCGCCAGATCCCGCGGCCCCCTCAGCACCACCGTCTCCCCGCCCGCCGCCACATACTCGCTCTCGCTCATCACCCGCTTCCCGTTGTCCAGATACCTCAGCCGCCCCGTCGCATCATATCCCTCCAGACTGAATCCTAGCGGATTGATCGTCCCGTGACAACCCATGCAGTTCTCGTCCTTCGTCAGCTCCGTCACCTTCTCACGCATCGTCAGATCCGCATGAAACTTCCCATCCATGAACGCAATCGCCATCGGCGGCGGCTTCAGAAATCTCCCCAGAATGCTCCGCGTCAGAAACACGCCCCGGTGAATCGGTGAACTGCTCCGGTGATACGCCAGCACACTCAGCAGATACGGATGCGTCAACACACCCGCTCGCTCCGACGCAGGAAACGTCACCGCCTCAAACAACCCACTGCCCTCAGGCCGCCGCGACGCCCCGTACATCTCCGCCATCGGCCCGTTCACATACAGATAATCCGCCTCCAGCAACTCCCGCCAGTCACCACTCCCCTCCCACACCACACGCTCCACAAACACCTCTAACGACCGCCGCAGCGCCGCCACCATCTCCGGCGTGAACGCAGGATACTCCTTCCCGTCCTTCATCACCTCACCAGCCTCGTCCATACTCAGCCACTCACCAAAAAACGTCCGCAGCTTCGCCCGCGTCAGCGGACTCCTCAGCATCCGCCGCGCCTCCCGCTCCAATTCCCCCGCATCCTCCAGCTTCCCCTCCCCGGCCTTCTTTCTCAATGCCTCATCCGGCAACCCATCCCACAACGCCAGCGCCAACCGCCCCGCCGCCAACCGCCCCGCCCCATCCCCCTCAGGCATCACCTCAGGATACAAAAACGATGGCGACTCCAGTATCCCCAGCACCGCCCGCCGCCCACCCGTCTCCACATCCGGCCCACCCTCCACCAACCCACGCAACCACCGCCGCTCCTCTTCTAACACTCCGCGCCGCCACGCCTTCACAGCCACTCCCTCCACCCCCTTCATCATCTCCTCCACCTTCCCCCCAGCACGTCCCTCCAGCTCCGACGCCACCACCTCCGACGCCTCCAGCGCCGCCTCCGTCACCGCCGCATGCCACTCCCTCGACACCTCCAACCCTCGCCCGTATCCTGCACTCCCATCGTCCGGCGGCATCGCCGCCTGCACCGACACCACCCGCGGCCGCCGCTCCGGCATCAGCGCCCACCCTGGCACTTCCTCCCACACCCCATGCGGCCGCTGCCACTCCAGCCGCACCCGCGCCGTCTTCTCCTTGAACTTGAAAAAATCCAACCTCACCGGCACCACACTCCCCCCAGGCAACACCATCCGCGCCGTCAACTCCCGCGCCGCATTCCCCGAACTCACCCACCCGTCAATCAGCGCCGCCTCCTCCCCTCCACGCCGCCCCCCGCCACCACCAGCATTCACCCACAACCGCACCCCATTCGTCGTCACCACCCGAAACCCATACTCCCCACTCTCCGGCACCCGCAACGACCCGCTCCACCCTACCGCAAACGCCTCCACCCCAATCTTGTCAGGCAACGGACTCCCCTCGCCCCAGTCAAACCCCACCCGCTCATCCACACGCTCCAGCACTTTCTTGTCATCCTTCCGGTCCCGGTCATTCCAATACACCGCACGCAGTCCCATCCGCCCATCGTCCCCTCCACCACTCTCCACCCCGGGCGTCAGCGCCGCCATCGATTTCCTCACCTGCTCATTCGTCAGGTGCTGAAACGCCAGCTTCGGCGGATCAATCCTCTCCCGCGCCGCCGGCGAATAAAATGCCTCGTAAACCCACGCCGCCACCCGCGCCGCATCCTCACCCACACACTCCTCAGGCGCATCCTCAGGCATCGTCCGGTCAATCAACCGCGTCAGCGACTCCACCGTCCGCTCCCCATACAACGCCTCATCATACTTGTCCGCCACGCCCTCCCCATGCTCCCCATGACACGACGCACAGCGCACCCGGTAAATCTCCGCACCCTCAGGATGCCGCACCCCTGCCTCCGCCGCCAGCGCCGCCCGCGGATCCACCTCCGCACCCGCAACCTCCCCCGCCACCATCAGCAGCACTAATACAGCAGTCTCTCGTTTCATTCTCAGCATCTCCCTTTCATCAACGACCCCGCCAGCACTCTCCGCACCACCATCCCTCTCCTCAATCGCGGGATCCTCCCGACATTCCCCTGATGACACCTCCACTCCGCTCCGCTATTCTCCAAAACTTCAACATCCCATGAAACGCCTCGCCATCCCCACCCTCGCCGCAGCCCTCGTCTGCCTCGTCTCCGCCCAAAACCCCAACCCCCAGCAAGGCCAGAATCAGGGCAACAACCCCAACCAACCAGTCGCCGACGCCGAAAACCGTACCGGCTTCTGGGACTGCTCCCTCCCAGGCGGCAACTTCACCATCGGCCTCGGCAAAATCTGCTCCGTCAGCATCCACGAATACGCCGTCACCGGCGGCCGCGTCACCGAGGTCGTCATCGATACCGAAGGCTCCGTCTGCGCCCGCTTCTACTTCATGGAACCCCTCAACGTCGGCGGCAACCTCGCCGCCACAGGCATCATCAAAGACCGCGTCGCAGATGTCCTCGAATCCGCCGCCGACCGCACCGGCACAGATAAGGTCTGGCGCAAGGTCCAGAAAGACTACCCCCTCGCCACCCACGCCCACACCGTCGACTACCGCCTCCAATCCCTCGCCAACCTCCAGGCCGTCTTCAACTCCGCCAAAGGCGCATGGATGTCCGGCCGCGGCCGCAGCATCCGCATCACCGAATAATCTCACCCACTCTCTCCACTCTCTAAATCCCACACACAAAAATGCCTGCCGCCCCTCTCAGGGACGGCAGGCATTCTTTTGGTCAATCTCCTCAACCCCTCACTTCGCCGGCACCTTCAACTCCACCCCATCCGGCCACTCCGCTCCAGCATTGATCCACTTCTTCAGCAACTCAATCTTGTCCTTGTCCGGACGCGGTGCCTTGTCCTTCGGCGGCATCGCATCATCATCGTCCTCAGGCAGCAGCAGCACCTTGATCAGCGCACTCTCATCAGCCTTCCCAACCACAAACAACTTGCTGTCCTCCCCTCCCTTCAACGCCCCTTCCTTCGTCTGAATGTTCAGCTTGCCCTTCGCCTTCGTCGAATTGTGGCACTTCACACACGACGCCTCAAGGATCGGCGCTATCTCCTTGGCAAAGTCCGGTCCCTCAGCGGCCACTCGGCCAGCCATCACTAGTGCAACGAAAAGTATTGTGGATTTCATTTAGAATAGATCTGTGAATCAATGTCGGCCGCAAGTCAACCTTGCCCGCAGCACACCCTCCCCTTACACCAGCAACCCCGCCTCAAGCCACCCTTTTTCACGGATTTTACCTCCCCCTCCCTCGCCTCCCTCAATACAAAAAAAGCCCGGAAGGTCTCACCCTCCGGGCTTCTCGTTCGCCGGAAATCAAATCCCCGACGGCGCTTGCTTCAACAGAACCGCCACGCGCCAGACGATCCCTCGCTCATTCACAGGCAAGTCATCCGACCGCCTCAGGCCTTCTTCGCCGCCTTCTTCGCCGCCTTCTTCGCAGGCGCCTTCTTCACCGCAGCCTTCTTCGCAGGCGCTTTCTTAGCCGCCGCCTTCTTCGCAGGCGCTTTCTTCACAGCAGCCTTCTTCGCAGGGGCTTTCTTCACAGCCGCCTTCTTCGCAGGGGCAGCTTTCTTCGCAGCTTTCTTCTTAACAGCCATGGTCTTAGAGTATGGGTTTGTTGGTTGGTTCCCGGCCGCGAAAGTCACCGCGCGCCCGCGCGGGCGCAGCAGCATCCCAGCCGCAGCTCGGGCTTCCCCCGGAGTCAGACTGACCTCGGAGAGAATCTGTTGCACGAACTCCGCCGCCCGCCCGTTGAACACCCGGACCACAAGATCACGGATCACACTCCCCACCATCACTCCTCTCGTCTTCGTAGCAAAATATAGGTTCTGCTTCCCACTCGCAGTCTTCCGCACCAACCCCTTGCTCTCCAGATGCTGCAACACAGACAACACAGTCGTGTACGCACGCCGCTTTCCGTCAGGCATCCCCGCAAGCACCTCATGCACCGTCGCCTCACCAGCCGTCCAGAGCACGGACAGTACCTGCATTTCAAGATGTGATGGTCGCGGAGTTTTCATGTTAGCGGCCCGGAAGCATCGTCCAGGCACCTGCTATGCAGTCATTCCTCACCGCAACTACTACGATTCTAGTATTTCGGTCAACACAATTATCTCCAGTCCGCAACATTTCGCAACACCTCCCCCCCGACTCCCTCTCTCCTCTCTCTCCTCCCTCTTGTCAGGCCTCCACCACACCCCTCAGCACCCGTCCTTGCACCAGTAACTCTCTCGCCTATTAATCTCCCCCCGTGATTGCCTCGATGTTCTCAGACCAGCCCGCCGTCAGCTTCGAAAACCCTGCCAGAGACCCCCTCGGCCGCGAACACATCGGCGGCCGTCTCGTCGCAGATGTCGACGCCCTCCTCCTCTTCTGGGAATTCCGCCACAACGTCTTCCGCAACGAAGGACCACGCACCGTCAGAATCCCCTACGATGTCATCGACGCCGTCGTCTTCCGCCGCACCATGGGCCTCTGGAACCCTCGCATCATCCTCTCCCTCACCGATCCAGCTCCGCTCGCAGAGGTCCCCGGTGCCGCCACCGCCTCCGCCACGTTCCTCCTCTCAGGCCACTCCATCCGCACCGCCGCCTCAGCCTTCACCAAACTCACCGAATTCCGCCGCTCCGAAGCTCGCCAGCAGCGCAGCGCCTCCCGCCTCGACGCCCTCACAAAGGAGGCCGGCCTGTGAACCCGTCCTTCCGCGACGCCCTCATCGTCGCCCTCGGCGGAGGCTCCGGTGCCGTCCTCCGCTGGCTCGCCTCCTCCGCAGCCAGAAACCTCCACCTCAGCCCGGTCGCCGCCATCTTCGCCGTCAATATCAGCGGCTGCTTCCTCTTCGGCTTCCTCCACGGCTTCGCCCAGGCACGCGGCCACTCATGGCGCCTCGCCCTCCTCACAGGCCTCCTCGGCGGCTACACCACCTTCTCCACCTTCAGCTGGGACTCCTATCAGCTCATCAGCTCAGGCAAAACCGCCGCCGCTCTCGCCAACGCCGCCGGCAGCTCCCTCGCAGGCATCGCAGCCATCTGGCTCGGCCTCCTCGCCGCTCCTCGCTCGCTCTGAACCTCCCCCATTTCATCATTTCCACGCGAATCCTCATGGCGTTCCAGGATTCATCATGGTAAACCCCTCAGGCAATCCATGAAAGAGTTCGCCTACATCCACGAAGAAGGGACCCTCCCGGAACCCCTCAACAGGATCGCCTTCTTCGAATCCTTCCAGAGCGGACACCTCAACGACATCCTCTACTCCAGCTACTTCCTCCAGGCCGACCCCGGAGACGAGGTCATCCGCCAGGGTCAGGACGACACCCGCATCTTCATCCTCCTCACCGGCGAACTCGAAGTCAGCAAAGACGGCGAACCTCTCGCCTCCATCTCCAAACCAGGCGAAATCTTCGGCGAAATGTCCGTCCTCGGCGACGAAAAACGCGCCGCCTCTGTCGTCGCTCGAACCAATACCCTCTGCCTCGTCATCGATCAGCAGTTCCTCCGCGAACTCAAACCTGAAGAAGACAACGCAAGCTACTACGCTGCCTTCTACGGCTTCATCTCAAGGGTCCTCGCCGCCAGACTCAAAAAGGCCTCCGAACTCATCACCCGTCTCGAGAAAGAACTTGAAGAGGTCAAAGCCAGAAAATAGCCTCCTCCTCCCCCTCACCCGCCGTACCCCACATGAAAAAAATCGAAGCCATCATCAAACCCTTCAAACTCGAAGACGTGAAAGCGGCTCTCTCGGAAATCGGCGTCCAGGGCATGACCGTCTCAGAAGTCCGCGGCTTCGGCCGCCAGAAAGGCCACACCGAAATCTACCGCGGCAGCGAATACACCGTCGACTTCGTCCCCAAAGTCAAAATCGAAATCGTCGTCGATGACGCCCGCTGCGACCAGGTCGTCCACTCCATCGCCAAAACCGCCAACACCGGCAAAATCGGCGACGGCAAAATCTTCGTCCTCCCAGTCGAAGACGCCGTCCGCATCCGCACCGGCGAACGCGGCAACGACGCCGTCGCCACCGGCGACGCCATCCCCTGACCCGCACCCACCCCCATGCAGGCCGCGGCCCCTCTGCCTTCCCGCCTGCGGTCGTTCTCAGGCCCAGCCCTCCTCCTCCTCGCCTCCGCTCTCGCAGGCCCGCTCTCCCACGCCCAGTCCCCGCCCCCTCAGCCAGACCCTGCACTCCTCCTCGAGGCCCAGCCTCCACCCACTCCAGAGACGGCCCCGGCCCCAGACCCGGCCCCGCCCCCTCCCAAACCACCCGCGCCTTCCCTCCCGCGCACCCGCTTCAACAGCGCCCCAACCGCCCCACAACGCCGCCCCGGTGAACCGGAACGCATCCGCATGTCCCCCGGCCTCGACATGCAGGAATCCTCCATCCGCAACGGCCAGTTCCACGTCTGGGGCCGCGATCGCGACCAGCGCCGCGTCCTCCTCTCCGCCGCCGCAGAAACCCAGCGGCTCTTCCTCACCGCACTCCGCCTCCCTCCTGCCTTCCGCCACCCCATCGTCGTCCAGATCCGCGACTCCGGCTCGCTCCGCCCAGGCACCCGCACAGTCTGGTCAGAAATCTCCGAAATCTCCGGCGGCTTCCGCTTCGAAATCAATGTCGTCCCGGAAAACAAGGTCGTCCCTGGCGACCTCTGGCGCGAAGAAATCGTCCGCTGCCTCCTAGCGGAAATCATCCTCCGCGACCGCTCCGGCTCCGACCTCTCCGGCACCGACGCCCCACCCCCGGACTGGCTCCTCCACGGCACGCTCGAAATGCTCTCCTATCAAGCCACCGGCAGACCCAGCGAAGCCTTCGCCAGTGTCTTCCGCCTCGGCCACGTCCTCCCCCTCGATGACATCTTCCGCGCCGAACCACGTGGCATGGACACCGTCTCCCGCTCCATCTACCGGGCCTCCTGCTGCGGGCTCATCCAGATGCTCCTCGAGCAACCCAACGGCCCGGCCTCCATGGCCGCGCTCCTCCCTGCCCTCGCCTCCGCAGGCGATGACCCGTCCTCAGCCATCGCCCGCTCCTTCCCAGCCCTAACCGCCTCAGGCAACAGTCTCCCCAAATGGTGGGCCCTCCAGCTCGCCACCATGGCCCAGCCAGGCGCCGACGAAATCCTCTCCCCCAAAGACTCCGACGCCGCACTCTCCAGCGCCCTCGCCTTCCATCTCCCCGCAGACCCCGACGCCGCCGCCAAACCCTCCCCAAAACCACAAGGCCGCCTCAAACGTCTCTTCTCCCGCAAAAAATCCGCCGCCGAGCCCCAACCCGCAGATCCTCCCGCCCCAGCCACCACCCCTACGGAATCCACGGACCGCTCTCTCCCTTTCTCCTCATGGCCCGATGTCCTCAAACGCAAGGACCGCGCCGCCATCCTCTCCCGCACTTCCCTCGCCCTCACCAAACTCTCCATCCGCGCCCACCCGCTCTACCGTCCCATCATCGCCGATTACCTCGCCGTCATCAAAGACCTCGAATCCGGTAAACACCTCAAGGACCTCCCGCAACGCCTCGGCAAAACCGACGCCACCGCCGCTTCCCTCCGCGCAGAACTCAGCCGCATCGAAGACTACCTCGACTGGTTCGAAGCCACTCAGCAGGAAGAACAAGGCGACGAATTCCGCGACTACCTCCGCGCCGAAGACGAACTCAAACGCCCGCCTCCTCCGCGCAACGACCCCATCTCGCGCTACCTCGACGAGGTCGCCCGCGAGTTCGATGAATGACCGGCCCCAGCCCCGGCCATGCCTGCCTACTCCGTCGCCCAGTGGTCCCTCCTCATCCTCGCAGGGTTCTCCTGCGGCATGGGAAAATCAGGCCTCGCCGGCGTCGGCATGATGACCGTCGTCCTCATGGCCCAGATCATCCCAGGCAAAGCCTCCAGCGGCGCTGTCCTCCCTCTCCTCATCTTCGCTGACATCCTCGCCGCCGCTCTCTTCCGCAAGCAGATCCTCTGGCACCACATCCGCCGTCTCGCATGGCCCATCTTCATCGGGATCCTCGCCGGCTGCGCCATCCTCCGTCTCACGCCGGACGCCGCCTTCAAACCAGTCATCGGCACCATGGTCCTCGGCATGCTCGCCCTCCAGATCCTCCGCCTCACTAAACCTGACTTCACCGCCGCTCTCCCTCACAGCACTGGCTTCCTCTGGTTCGCCGGCACCCTGACAGGAATCTCCACCATGGTCGCCAACGCCGCAGGACCAGTCGCCACTCTCTACCTCCTCCTCGTCGGTCTCCCCAAAAAGGAACTCATCGCCACCATGGCATGGCTCTTCCTCTTCGTAAACCTCTCCAAGGTCCCCTTCAGCTTCGCCATGGGCCTCATCAATGGCCCTTCCCTCCAACTCAATCTCCTCCTCCTCCCTGCCGTCGTCGCTGGCCTCTTCGCTGGCCGCTGGCTCGTCCGCCGTCTCCCCCAGAAACCCTTCGAATTCCTCATCCTCTCCCTAGCCGCTCTCGCCGCCCTCCGCCTCATCGCCTTCCCCTGAACCCCCTCACTCCAACCCTCCCCTCAGATATCCAGCACTTCCTGCCGCTCCACATGCCGCCCGCACGCAGGACACGTCACCACCATCTCCCGCGCAGGATCATGAAACACCTGCCCGCACACCGAACAAACCACCCGGTAACGATGCCGCCGCCGCTCACTCAACCGCTGCCCCACCACCTGCTTCACCCACAGCAGCGCCAGCACCCCCAGCAACGCCATCAGGTTGTAAATGATTAAATTCGTCAGCGAGGTCTGTATCACGGCAATCCCCCGCCGGGGCCCCCCGTGGGCCCCCGGGGGGGGGGGGGGGCGCGGCGGGCCGCGGGGGGCGCGGGGGGGGGGGGGGGGCGGGG
>Ga0315905_10004814_pt1 | contig 13809 bp, 8 predicted proteins | sample LakEriMetagenome_5_FD_203522 | JGI IMG/M metagenome (GOLD analysis project Ga0315905, IMG submission 203522) | Freshwater fungal communities from buoy surface, Lake Erie, Ohio, United States - Buoy 4 MA121 | ecosystem: Environmental > Aquatic > Freshwater > Lake | place: USA: Lake Erie, Ohio... | reverse complement strand
TTGAAGCTCATAAAAGAGAATATAAAAGCTCAAAAGGTTGCCGAAGGGCAGCTCGCAGTTGAGCGGAGTGCAATCAAAGACTGGTGGAAGACAGCGTCACAGATTATCCTGACGCTCAGTCCTCGCGATATTGGAAAGTTGAAATCTACCGTCAACATGGACAAAAAATGTCCTGAGTGTGTAGAAGATCTTTCAATGGCTCTCTTGGCACTATTTGAAGGCACGTTGCGACCTTCAGACACCAAGGATGATCGGGCAGAGCTCATGAAATCAGCCAAAAAGATAGTGACCTCGATCGATTTTAAGAAAAAATTACAATCCGTAGACCCAGACCCAGATGGCGAAAATGAGTTTGTCAAAGGTGCTTCTATCGTAAGGGCTCGCTTTTTGAAAAATAAGAATTTTAATTATGACTCGATCGCACGAGTGTGCACAGGTAGTGAGAAGATTTTCCAATGGGTGTCTGAGGCGCTTGCATATGAGGAGAAGGTCAACACAAGAGTCGAGCCCCTGAAGGCAGAGCTTGCAAAGCTACGGCGAGATGTTTTACCTATTGAGGTCGAAAAAGCTGCGCACATCGAAGAGCATTCTGCCGAAAGCGCAAAACTGAGTGATCAAATGCGTCTCGTTGAAGACCTCACTGCACGCGAGTCCAATTTTGAGGGAGAATTTGCTACATTTAATCGCCAGACCGAGTTGTCTAACAGTCTGCGCGATCTGATATTCGATGAGTATGTAGACCACGCTAAGGACTGGGTACAAAGGTGTAGCCATCTGACTCGCATGAAGAAAACCTTAGAGGTGGATTGTCTTCTTGCTGCTGCTACAATATCCTATCTCGGGGGGTTGCCCCTGACTGCACGAGAGTGTATTTTGACGCTATGGATGCAATTGCTCGCAGCTGACGGTCTCTGTCCAGAGACCAACGAATTTGATCTTGCACATTTTTTGATTGATTCGAAAGAACTTGGCCTTGACCGGAAAAGATTTGAGTTGCACGGGCTGCCAATGGATAGTGTATCAGTCATGAATGCGTGCATCGTGACACGATGCTACAAAGCGCCACTTGTTATCGATCCACATGGTGTCTTTACAGGCTGGATAGAGAAAAGAGAAAAAGCAGCGGGCTTGATGGTGGTTTCGATGAAAGAAGATTACCTTGGCAAGTTGCGTTTTGCTGTTCAAGAGGGCCTCCATATGCTGATCAAAGACGTAGACTCACTACCTCTTGTGCTGCGGAGTCTCTCTTCTCGGCAGTTTGTCACCAAGAAAGGACGCCAGAGCGTTTTTGTCGGTGACGTTATGGTTCCCTACAACCCGGCGTTCAGGCTGTATATGGCGACCAGGGACGAAAATCCAACTTTTTCTTCAGAGGATGCAATATGGACGACCATCGTAAATTTTAATCTCTCACAAGCAGGTGTCGAGGAATACATACTCAACGGGTTGTCCGAAGATAAGCTCGAACCACTGCACAGGTTCAGGAGCTCTTGTCTCGATAGATACATAAAGTCGGGACAAAGCTTGATCGATCTCGACCTAAGGCACTTTCTTCCAAGATCGACCGAAGATCTGATCATCGATGAGAATCTTGTGGAACATATTGCCGGTGCGCGTCAAGATTGGATTCAAGCGCGGGAGGTCGCCATGGACAATCTACGCAAATACAAAGCAGCACGCGAGCGTTCTGAAATGCTTCGCAGCCTGGCCTCCCTATTGGCAACTCTTTTTCAAGCGTTGTGGCGGATGACCTCGTTGCATGTATCTTATCAGAATGTCCTGAACATGTTTGTTACTCTTGTACTCATGGACCTAGAAGCAGCTGCGGAAAACGAAGAAGCCCAAGAACCTATCTTGCGTGAGAATGCATCTGTGTTTGAAGATCTTTGCGCTGGGTATGAAGATCTTGAAAACGTAGAGGAGGTTGACCTCGACACTGGTCAGCTCAAGCGAGACATCTCAGAGCTAGGGCAAGCACTCACTCGAACGGTGTTTTTTGATCTTGTCCGTTCACTTTATGAGAAAGACCATCTACTCTTCGCCTTTATGGCTGCAGTTGAGACCCAAATGAGCATGGGGTCGATGCACCCTGAGGAATTCCAACATTTCCTTACCAACGGGGAATTTCCAGTACCAATTGGTGCTGAAATTCGGGGCACGGAACGCGTAGAGATTGATGACGATGAAGAAGATACAATAGTTTGGCAAGGATTTGGAAGGTCCGGCATAAGAGGTAATTCTGCCAAACCGCATCCCGGATTTTCGTGGCTTAGTGAACGTCAATGGCAATCAGCGTGCATGCTTTCGTCTCTGAAAACCATTCAGACCAAGCTCGGCACTGGTGGTATTACGGGCAGTATCACTGATCACCCTGACGCGTGGCGGCAGTACCTGGCAGCTTCGCACCCTACGGACACAACATTACCGAATGCCCTTTCGGCTGTTCTTAGCCCATTCCAGCAATTGCTACTGTTACGGATTTTCCATCCGCATTGTGTAGTGAGCGGTATGAAAAAAGTGGTGCAGGAATGGTGCGGCGTTGACGTCTCCAGGATACCTCCACTGGACATTTCAGCGGCTTATGAAGACTCTCTCAGTACCATTCCGCTACTTTTTTTATTGGATCCTGGTACTGATCCGACAGCTGATATCGAGGCTTTTGCATCGCGAGAGTTTAGTGTCAGCGACAGCCGACAGCTGATAACTGCGGAGGCCACACTGTCTTCAGCCCAAGGCTTTGAGGCACTGCTAAAGCAATGTATGGAAACGGGTAATTGGATGTTGGTGAGAAATGTTCATATGGAAGCCCGTTTTTTGGAGACGCTCGAAGATGCATTTTACACCTTGGGCTCAGGAGAGCCACACGACAGCTTTAGGTTGTGGATTACGTCCTTGGGGATCAATTTGTCCAAAACAATCTACAGGTCCTGCATGCGAGTTATGTGGGACGCTCCGGTTTCAGTTCGTGCTGGGATGCTCCGTAGCTATTCCAGTGCACCAATGGTGTGCGAAGACTTTTTCCACCAAGCACGAAATGAAAAGCAGGACAGATTATTCAGGCGTAGTCTTTTTGCCATGTGTATGATGCATTCAGCAGTGATTGAAAGATCTGAATATGGTGCATTGGGTTGGAATTTCTCTCCCAATTTCACCTCATTTGATCTCAAGTTCGCGATGCTGCAAATTCAAAGTGTCACGCATGACTTCGAGCACAGTACTGTGAATGATGTGCGTCAGGTTGTCCAGGACTCGGTCTATGCTGGGAAGTTCGCAGATGTGCACGACCTTGAAACATTTCATGCAACTCTTCTTTCGTTTATGCCTGATGGCCTAAGCGGGCGCGGTCTTGAATACAGTGAAGATGGCATCTATCGCGTGCCAGAAGTTCAGAGTTTATCAGAATATAAGTCCTATATCGTTGATCTGCCGACATGTGCTGGGGCCTCTATATTCGGTCTTGCTGAGATGTGTGATGTCGCGAGATTTGAAGCCGCAAGCGTGTTCTACCTGAAAAGATTGCAAGACATGCACTTTTTGCGTGCGCTCGAGATTCAAGAAGATCAGTCGAGAGGACAGGTGCGCTTACATCGAATGCTCACTGCTGAGAGCACGAGAACAGCTGTCGTGTCTCTCTTCCAGTCCATTCCCCGGGGGTTTGACTTGACTCAGGCAAGGTCTAAAAATCCTGTGGGGAAAGAGGATCACCGCAATGGCGTGCTGATGCAGGAGCTAGAAACGCGAAATAAGCTACTCTCTGTCATGCGAACGTCTCTCCAAAACCTGCTACTTTGCCTCGATGGTGTAGAGCCAACCTCCAGCGAAATGGAACTCATGGCGCTTGATTTATACTATTCACGAGTCCCAGGCAATTGGATGAAGTTCTCGTGCCTTTCGAAAAAGACTCTTGGTCCTTACATGAGATACCTAAACGATAGCAATAACTTTTTTACTTCGTGGCTGGAGGGCGGCGTACCCACAAGCATCTGGCTACCTGCCTTTTTCTTCCCGAACCCGCTCTTCAGCGCAACGGCCATCAACTTTGCACAGCATTCCCAAATAGGCATAGAGTCAGTTGTGCTGAGTTTTGACATTCTGAAGAGAGAACCCTTTCATGTTGGAATGACAGCCGGCGTCTACCTCACGGGACTCAGTTTGAATTGGGCTCGCTGGGACTTTTCTAATGCTGAAATTCAGCCACTGGCACTACCTGGTGTCAAGAGCCGGCTCGCTGGTTCTCGTGGCGTCACAACCGCTTCCAGTGGTGCCTCCATGGAGCCAAGAACAGCACCTGAAGGCAGGGAAGACGAAGCCATGTGGCAGGTGCCAGTCCTTCACGTGAAGCCCGCCAGATCCGACTCGTTGGGCAAGAATTCTACCAGAGATGCGGGTCCCCGAGCTGGCGATGATGAAGATCTTCAGCATCATGACGGTGGCATTGTCTCCGATTCACATGGGCATGCAGTATATACCTGCCCGATGTATCGCACTTCGTCGAGGAAGAGCATCGACGGCACCATGGCGCTCTCCAATGCAGCAAACGGCTTCATCCTCAATGTCCCTGTACCATGCTTCACACCTACTCACTTCACGAGTGAGCCGCAACGCTTCTACTCGAGGCTTGGCACTGCCCTCTTCATAGAAACGGAACCATGAACAAAGAGGGCATGCACACACGATATGATATGTATTGAATTATGTTGCGAAATGTTATTCGTGTGGGTCTTATCGGGTTCAACCCGCCATATGGCCACCTTGCCTCACTGCCCCACCACCCTGACACCCTATAAAGTACAAAAATTGATAGCCTACCCTTCATAACATGTCCAGTCCGAGGGCTACCTTGCGCCTCAAGGGGATGACCTCTTTCTGGTCCACATTTCTTCAAGTTCTCTCAAATCAGCCAGGCACGAACTTGTTAATGCCAACATATCTTCCTCCCTCTGGTCCACCTGCAAACCAGAGCAAGCCTCTGCCGATGCCGCTCTTTTATTGCGTTTCGCTTCCTTTTCATTGCCATCTTGCGCTCGTTCTTTTTCGCCATGCGTGTCTCCTTGAGCCTCTCCCGCACCACTAGCACCCATCCTCCCTACTCCGGTCGCTAGAACTAAATCGTTCGACTGGTATTGTGCCGTCTCTCGAATTCGTGTGCGCAATAACGCGGCCTGTGCATACAAACAGCCGTGCGCCCACACACACGTAAATCACAAACGTCAAGGACAGTCAGCGACCATAGGTTAGGTTGTGCGTCATCATTCCATTCAGCTGACATTTGGTTGCAGTGCATGTCGCACAAAACAGGTTAAGACAAGTGACGCTGTAAGCGGTGAAAAGCAGAATACCTGCATAGGCATATAGAATACCTGCATAGGCACACAGAATATCTGCGCAGCCACAGGCCTCGCGATTTCATGCCCTTGCTTGTCCGTATGCCTGTTCTGTCCTCCTCCTGCCAGTTCAAGACCCCGGCCTGTGCTTTCGAACCGCCCGGCAACATGTGCTTCACTTTCTCTCGGCAAAACATCTGCAGGCCACGCTGCGTCCTCGCCGGGTGCACAAGAATGTTTCTTTCTACTACCTGGTGCTGGGTCCTCCTTCAATTCCTCCGTCATCTCGAGTTGCACGACTCTAGTTGCACCGCTGATTCCAAAGCGAGTCACTGAAGTCAATTGTTGCAGCAGCATCAAAAGATCTTCTCGCGGATCAACATTTTCGCCATGCAGTGCCGCCGGTCGCTCGCCATCACGTGACGAGGTAATCCCTGCTTCCAGATCGTCGGCGTTGGGTCCTAATATGGCCCTCCCTCCCTGCTCTTCTACCCTGGGTTCCGGGCTCCTGTGCGGTCCTCTTGCCCCTTCGCCCTGCATAGATAGACAGTAGAGATAGATAGAGAGTTAGATCGATAGATCGACAGATTGATATTATCTTGTACACCTGCGAGTCGTCGTCAGATTGAGGTAGTGACGCGTCGACAATGGTCTGCAGAGATTTTGAAACCATGTAGGGAGGGGATCTCGCTGGTTCGCGTATGCTATCCGGGCGTTCTCTCATTGCGAGTTGCATGCGCTTTGTGTGCAGCCAGAGGCAAGTGATCCACAAGCCGCATGTCACGAAAATAACGGTTGTTCGCGTCGTGCCCAGTTCGTCCCATGGGTTCGCGTCGCGGTAGCCGGCTTCCGTGCTATTGGCTGCAAACCCCGTACATTTCGCACACCCTCCTTCAGCAACAGTCACTGGTTTTTTGGCGTCATCATGTGAGAAGAAAAGCGCCCAAGATATAGGACCAGCGAATGATGCCACAGCACATGCCCACATTGCCACTAGCTTCATTTCTGTAGTTCGGGGCTCGTGGTCCACTTCTTGTCTGGGGTCAGCTGGCAACTGTGTAAGAGGGCATCACGCCGCATAGAAAGTATAGAGATCGCTTAGCATGTGCAGCACGCGGTGGGCCTTGAACAAGCCAAGAGAACAGCAAGACACAAACCTCGTGGGCATGAACCCTGTCCGGGCCTTCTTGCCTTGCCAGATATTCCGCAAAAATGCGCTGCGCAGGAAAAACCGCCGGTTACGCGCCTTCTGCATCACATGCGCGAACGCTAATAGGGCCTACTGGTAAGAAGTTGCTTACTTCGCGTTGCTCTTGCAAGTACGTTTGCCCGACACCACCTCGTCCCGTGTCTGCAAGGGAGAGGGCAATCGCACGCTCGAATTCGTCCTGCTCCCTGCGCGACATCTCCATGACCTGCTGCCTGATTTGAGCCTCGACGTGTGAGTTCTTGTAGTTCCCTAAGGCGCAGAGGAGCTCCTTATCATCATAGGCGGCAGGCTTTAGAACCTCAGAATAATTTTTTTTTGTACTGATCAAAAAAGTTTGAACAAACACGCCTTTGTCAAGCGGGTCTTGGGCGCATGGCTGATGCGGCAGGCCGAGTGTGCCCGCGATCCGGGTCCGCCATGCAGCTTGTCTGAGCTGAGCGCAGAGGTGCATCAGGAGGGGGGGCGTGCCCGCGCTCCGGGTCCGCCATGCGGCGTCATGTCCATCTCCCCATCCTCTCGCAGGGCATCACGGTCGCCGTGCGCATGCGGCCGCTGAATCAGCACGAGCGCGTCAAGGGCAGCGTAAATTGCGCGCAGGTCGACGCGACAGGATCAGAGGTGCGGCTGTCGCTGGGCGCCAGTGCATCGGGGGCGTCAAGCTTCGCATTTGACCATGTCTACGACGGCGAGACAACACAGCATGCAATCTACGAGGTATATCGCGTGCTGATGATGAAGCCTGTTATGCTCTCATTCAGAGACAATGACTGAACTCCAAAGAGTCCCGGAGCTATCTGTACCTCTGCGCTCTCTCGCTCTTTCGCTCTCTCTCTTCCCCCCTCTCTATCTCTCTCTTCCCGCCCTCCCTGCCTCTCTCTCACACTCTCTCTCGCGCGCGGTCGCTCGCGCGCGCGCGCGCTCTCTCTCTCTATCTATCTCCCTCTAAACACAGGATCTCGGCCGTCCGCTGGTCAAGAGCGCCTTCAACGGGCAGACGTGCTTGCTCTTTGCCCACGGCGCCTGCGGCAGCGGGAAGACGCACGCGCTCACAGGGACAACCCTCAACCCAGGCATAAGCACGAGGCTATTTTGCGAGGTCTTTGACATGCTTGCCCTCCAACAGACGAGCCCAGAATGTCGCCGCACCGTCACCGTATCATACACAGAAATATACGACGACAAGGTGCTGGATCTCTTGAGTCCGGAAACCTTCATAAGCAGGCGCAGCAGCCGCGAACCCTCCCCCGCCACGTCAGGCGTGCTCAGCCAACTACCCTCCCCCGCCACATCAGGCGTGCTCAAAATGGACGGCGTGTCGGAGGTTCCCGTCTGGTCGGCGGAAGACATGTGCAAATTCAAAGACCACGGTGATCACGTGCGCAAGACGGTCAATCGCCGGCTCAGCTGCTGCTCAGCCTCGCTGTCGCATGCTGTGTTCTCCGTTCGCATCGGCCACTCGAGTCACACCCCAAACCTGCGCGATGCACCGCCTGGGCACATCCACATAATTGACTTGGCCAGCAGCAATGTCTCGGCCCTTCTGCACAGGAACTACTGCCGAGAGGACCCGCCGACGCGTGAGATGATGAGCGCGGCCGCCGCTGTAGACGCGACGCTGAGTGATCTGTGCCTAGCATTGCACAGCACTTCATCATGCGAAGTAGGTGCAGGGCATCATGAACTGGACCCTCGCATCCCTGTCGCCGAGACCCCGCTGCTGAATCGTCTGCTCAGGGGTCAGCATTGGAACCAGACCCAGTGCGTGCTCCTGGCGTGCATCACTCCTGCCAACACTTCATATCAGGAGACTGTCACAACCTTGGAATTTGCCAGCAGGTGCAGTGCCATGAAAGGAGGAACACGCCATGCCTGCAGCTTAAAGGGTTCGCGGGCTCACGTTCCCAGCGACCACAGCTACCAGACAGGATTAGTACGCGAGAAACCGGGGCGCACGCGCCACCAAGAGGCAGCTCTAGCAGGCGGGGAGAGGGAAGGCAGCAGCAGAGCAGCAGTCGGTGTCGAAAATGAGGCAGTATCTGGCTTCGGAGCATTTGCGGCAGCGGTGGAGCAGCAAAAGCTTGTGCATGACGAGATAGCCCTCCTGAACGAACAAATCGCCTCGGCCAGCGCTCTCAACGGCCGTGCGGGGGATAGTGGCAGCGGCGTGGTCATTGTTGGAGAGACGCAGAGGCGGGTAGCAGCAAGGCAAGAGCACCTGTACCATCTTACAGCCGTGGTGGAGAGGGAGCGACAGACCCTTAAAAAGTCGTGGGAGCTTGTTGTGAGGGCAGCAGAAGAGAAGGAGCCGCTTCACGACATTCGTCACTCTACACTGGGCAAAATGAAAGTGAGCGAAATCGTCGAAGCAGTGCTCCCCCACCACGTCACCAATCGAAGCCTTGTTCTCGAGCAAGTGCCGCGGCTCGAGGCCCAAATCTCTGAGGCTCGGATCGCCTTTATCACCACCAAGACCATTGCTGTTTCCCAACGCGCCGCGCTCATCAACCTCCTCAAAACGCTCAATCCCATAGAGGATAGGCCACACAACTCTTTTATGGGGGCGCGCAGTAGCGCTCCGCACCCCAGCACCCAGCGAACTTTACAGGTGGCGTGCAAGAGGGCTGGAGAACTGCTACAGTCTTGGACTGTGCTCAACACGCTTCGCGGCCGCGGAGTAGATGCCGCAGCGCGCGTACACGACCTGTTGACCGACACGCTGGATGAAATCATGTTGCTGGTCCCTGATGCGGACAGCGCCCGCGCGACTGCTGTCAAGGAGGTGCTCTCTGCGGTCGAAGACATTGAGTACGCGCGCTCGCGCGTAGCCAACCTGCGCGCACGAATTAGCACGGAGGATGTGACGTGTCTGCACTTTGGCTTGGCGGACTTGGAGATGGTGGAGGAAGCGCTTGCCACCGGGCGCGCTGATTTTCGTGGCCTCTCCGCCACAGAGGCGCTGGCCAGTTACGGTGCCGCTGGAGGAGCGCAAGCCCTTGAGCGCATGCTAACCTTGGCGCTGGACGAGCATGCTCGCCGCTCCGCGGCGCACCAGGATGGGAAACGGGAGGCGGAGATCGCGCGCTTGCGACACGAGCTTGACGCGGCTTTGAAACTGGGTGCCAAGGAGCGGGAGCAGAGGGAGGCAGCGTGTGTCGCTGTGACTCGACTCAGGACCGAGCTTGGCGAGCTGTTGCGACAGCACCAAATTTTGCTGCCACAAGTGCAGCGCCAGCTCGATTCCGTTGCACGCAGGCGCAGCTTGGAGATGCATCAATATCATCAGCAGCAGCTGGAACACAGGCAGGAGCAGGAAGAGTGGCGGGAAGAGCGTCATGCCCTGCAGGCAAAGTTGGAGGAGGCGGTCGCTGATCTGGCACGTGCGCGATGTGACGTGAGCGATGCCCAGGTGCAGATGCAAAAGCATTTGGAGGAGCTTAAGGGCGAGCAGGCTGCGGCGGCAAGCGCCGTTGAAAAGGCAGAGATGACAAACTTGCTGTTGCAAGGGATGCTTGCACTGTGCCGCAAGGCACGCTGGGCGCAATCACCCAAAGCCGCACATGCACAGGCATCCTGCGTGCTCGCTCTACAAGCGCAGGTGACAACCTTGGACTATACCCTGCAGCAGTCTACCAGAGCCCTCCATCTTCACTCCTCGCTGCTCCGCGAGGGTCCTACTAGCATTCGGCGGGCAAGGGAAAGCCCACAGGTGCGACAAGAGCATGGCAACGGCGTTGGCCTTGGGGGGCGCACGGGCGACACAAGGATGAGTGCGAAACGAGACCTGCCCGTATTTGAGCGCCTGTTCCAGGCCGCAGCAGATCTCTCTGTGGAGCAAGTGCACATCATGTCGCTAGGCGGTGGTGAGCGCAAGAGAGAGACAGATGTTGACTGGGTGGATGCCGAGAAGAGCATGGCTGATCAGATGCGGCGTTTGCTGCACAGCATTGTCGCTGCATCCAATGAGGCCGTCGCGATCGATAATGCTCTCACAGCTTCGCGCGCCCGCGAGGTGGAGCTCGAGGGCCGCATGCACAAGATGCAGCTCCGTGCCGCGCACATGACTGTTGATGCCGGCAAGTCTGGCACGAGCACGCCGGTGCCGTGTAGCAGTGACCTCAAGCGTGAGCGCGAGCATGAGACAGACGAGGAAATGGCAATCAAGGTGCTGGCGGCCCGCGCAACAGCTCAGAACGAAAAGGCCAAACGCAAGGCTCTGGAACGCAAGATGCGCGCCTGCTCACGCGAACTCGACAGCCGCAAACGCTTCACGCCCAAGCGCGCACCTTCTTGCGGAGAGAGCTGCCAGATTCTGTCTCCGAATGGCTCACTATGTGAAGAGCATAGCCCAAGCTCGCAGCCCGGGCGGCAGCTCTTGCATGCACGCGATCGGAGCGGATGGAAGCCGAATGTGACGCGGGTGCTCGAAGCGCAGAGCGGTGTTGCGGGCAGACGCTTGGATCCGAAGCTCTTGTGGCACATTGAGGTAAGAGAGACACAGACAGACACAGATCCAGACACAGATCCAGACACAACATGTCACAGTGCTGACCTTGCGCTGTGATCAGAAAGCGAGACAACAGCACGATGCTCATGTGACGTGATGGGCCGGAGTATGGGTTGTAGCTGACGTGGGCATGGTTTCTACAGCTGTCCCCGCTCTTCCTCATTCAGTCGCTGTGGCCAAGTGCAGCAGGCGATCTTATCAGCAGGTAGGCAAAATCTACAGGAGTCAGCGACTTAGCATCAACTTAGCATACTCCAACTTATGAGCTTTGTGCCTTTTGACCAGTTCGAAACTCCTCCCGTGGGACGCTTTGCTCGCTACCAAAGGAATGGCGGGAGAGCATGCTCACCGGGATCCACTAGACGAGATGCTGGGCCCTGGAATGGCTTGGCAGGTGCTAACCCTAAACCCTAAACCCTAAACCCTAAACCCTGGAATGGCTTGGCAGGTGCTGCTCCTGCGCCAACTATTTGTTCCCATAGATACGTGCGCGATCTGCGTTTCCTCCTCTTCTTCCTGCGTCTTGCACTCCCAGCTCTTCATCTTATGCGGAGAGTCACCTGGGCCACTTTTGTGTGTTGCTAACGTGTTGCTAATGTGTTGCTAATGTGTTGCTAATGTGTTGCTAATGTGTTGCTAATGTGTTGAGAGTCACCTGGGCCACTTTTGTGTGTTGCGCGTCTCGTGGCTTACCAGACGCTCTGAAAGTCTTGCTTGGGGGTGCTTGACGGCAGGTGCTACGCGAAAAAGAGACTCGCAGAGCCCTGGGGCAGTATGAGGTCATGCGACGCGAGTGCATGGCAGGGCGCAAGTGCATTGCGGCCATGACGAAGAAGAAGGAGGAGATGGATGCCGAGCTTGCCAACCTGAGAGAAATCATTTCTTCTCTTTCAGAGAAGATGGACACGTGGCGACTCCGCCACGAAATTCTCGCTTCTCAGCGTGATCGCTCTGAAGCCACAATCCAGGTGGGGTATATGTGTGGTTATAGACACGGGATGCGCGGTGTTCGCTGGCTTGCCCCGCGTGTGTTGTGGTCAGCTTCTGCGGGAGCACTATCTGCCGTCTGCTACGGGCGGGCAGCAGGTTGCAGGCAAGGCGAGCGTAAGCGTAAGCGTAAGCTCCACAGCTCGCGCGAGATTTTCTGTGCGTGAATCTTGCAGTCGTTGCATGCGTGTAACAGCAACTCGTGCTTGCCTAACTTGAAGGCGCAAGCAGCATCTCTGGACGCAGGTGCTCAAAGGACATTCGGAGCTGCGAGCCTGGCAGCCCAGCTCTATAACCCCTCCCACCCCGGGCACTTTGGAGAAGTCGTCTTCACAGTCCCCTATTGCGCTCTTGAGCTTGCCGAAGCACTCGAGCTCTAAGGCAGACGGAGCCTACGCGGCCGTGGCAGGGACAGAGCCAGCGGCGTCGTGCTCAGAGGGCGGTACAGGTGAAGGGCACGCACATGCGGAAACGAGCATCTCGCCTCCTTCTGAGCGGGGCAAGCAGACGAGCGTGACTCCGCTGGCGAGCATGCGGCAGCGCGTCTCTGCATTCTTCAAGACTCCCAAGTCGGTGTTGGCGGGTTTAACCCAAGGGCACACCAAACCTTGCCTGTCGCATGGCGCCGCGGCTGTCGTTTGTGACGTAACTGCGATTGTGTCTCCCCTAGCTAAAAGCGCGGTAGAGGGGTACGACGAAAAGTCTCCGATCGCCAACAAGGCAAGTACGCCCGGTAGCCAAGAACAGGAGGAGCACGATGAATTTGAGGATACGATCTCGGCGCTCGACTGCCAACAAGTGCCTCTGCCGGAGAGGGCGCCGACCATCCTGATGAGAACTCCAATGCGAGAGGTGACGCTCAGCCAGACGAAGCGCCGGTGAGTGTGTTCTACAGGTTTATAGGTCTTGCCAGCGTGCTGCCGTCTCACGTACTTGCAAATTTCTCAGCTGTGCGCATACTGTCTCATATGAGCAGGCGGACTGCAACCCCGCGATGGGACGTAGACGGGGACGACGAGGAGAACAACAATCCTAACGTGCTTCCAGCTGTCTCGCGCGATTGCAGCGCCATCAAGGTCCTCAGATGTGCATGCGACCGAATTAGGTCTGGTGTTCTGCGTATATCATTTTTGCCATTCATGCTTGCCTTTCTAACAGGGGCGAAGAGGAAGGACATTCGGGCTGCGCGAGGGTGACAACGTGACGCCCCTGCAGCTGCGATGATTCGCACGAGGGGTCCCAGGGTCAAGGTTAGGCTTTGCCCGAGCACTTCAAGTCTCAGCTGCAAATCTGCCAACGCTCGGCGGTTGCTGTCAACTTTACGTCCGACCAAGAACAAATCTATTCCAGCTCCCTTCAACAGTCGGTCAGCAGTTTCAAACAGACTACGACATCGTCTGAGCAGTGTCGTGGACGTGATTTTGGCATGATCATGTAGCACTCATCGGATTATCCTGCCCAAGATTTTTTGAAGCGAGAGAGAGAGTGAGGGTGAGGGACAAGAGACATGCACGCCGCTTCTCGTAGCACTCTATAGCACACGAACCTTCCCCTTTCCCCTCAGCGCCGAGGGAGGGGGAACGGTCTGGTCCCGTGCGTTGCTGAAACGCATGCCACAAGGCCAAACGGAGAGTGGGTACTCGCCGCCGATGCTGGGCCACGAGTGCCCAGCAGCGGTGCCATCCACAAGAGGCGTTTTACTTACCGACCAGCAGTCATCTATTTATTGTCAATAAACTTCTCTCTCTCGCGCGCGCGCGCTGCGTGTGTCAAGCGGTTGAGAA
>Ga0315905_10004813_pt1 | contig 13809 bp, 27 predicted proteins | sample LakEriMetagenome_5_FD_203522 | JGI IMG/M metagenome (GOLD analysis project Ga0315905, IMG submission 203522) | Freshwater fungal communities from buoy surface, Lake Erie, Ohio, United States - Buoy 4 MA121 | ecosystem: Environmental > Aquatic > Freshwater > Lake | place: USA: Lake Erie, Ohio... | reverse complement strand
CGCATATGCTAGAAAATATGTAATAGGTATTCCATCTTCTGGAACAATAAGCTATGGACCAGCTGATTCAAGATGCACAGTTGGTTGTGACACATCCAATACCCTAAACACAAATGCTGGACCAGCAACATCAGGCTATTCTGGTCCAGGTGCCACTAATGTATCAACAACACAGCCAGTAACTTCGATTAGTAACTCAGGACAAATTTCTACTGGTGTTGCTATTACTAATGATAGTAACGTGAACGCTGTAATTGCAACTCCAAAAATGGATGGACCAGCTGCATCTACTGGCAATAGTCCTGTCGCCTCATCAATGAATTCACCTGGACCAGCTGCATCAGGATCTTCAACCCAAACAGCAAATGCTGGACCCGCCACTAGACAAGAACAAAAATCACAGGATAAAAGAGATGATGCTCCGAAAGGCACTGGAGGCAATTCTCCGTCACAGAATACTAATACTGCTCAAGCGTCATCTGATAAACCAGCAGCACCAACTGCTCGACAAGCAATCCAAGAACGAAGAGAAGCTGCAGCAAAAGCAGAAGCAGTAGAAAAAGGTAAAGACCTTGCCAATCAAATGGGTAAAGCATCTGACTTAGAGGCACAGAAAGCCGTGCAGAATGTAGTAATTCAAGCAATGGGATTCACTCCTGGATTTGATGCTTATAGCAGACAGATGATTGTACAACAACAATTTTATAAACCATATCAAGTTTATGGAAATCAAAAAACTATTGACAACCGCAGTGCTTTAAGAATGTTTGGTGGCACTGATAAACTACACAATGAACTGGTGGAATCACAATACGGAACCTACGGAAAATAAAAGGAAATACCATGCCAGAAGAAATTAAAGATGTCAATGCAAAGATTGACGAAGCCGAAGCTGCTGTAAAAAAATATGCCAGCAAAGATACAGTAATTAGTATTGGTGGATATGAATTTACACCAGCTAAGTTAATGGTGGCATTTACATTAGTGTCGTCATTACTAGGTGGTCTCTATGGTACTTTTGAAGTATACAAAGACTACATGGGAATGAAGAAAAAGATTGCGGAATATGTTACACCAGACTTAACTGAACTCTATAAAAAGATGGAAGTACTGGATGCAAACACTAGCAAGATGACTGAGTACACTAACAACATTAAGAATGATTTAAAACAAGATGTTCGTAGAGTTGAGTCTGTTGTTGAAAACATGGAAAGATCTACAAAGTCAAGTCAGAGAGATACTGACCAGTCAATTAAAGAAATTAAGAAAGAATCTGACACTACATTAAAAGAAGTTCGTAGATATAGTGATCAGAGTGTGAAAGAAGTAACACAAGAGCTAATTAAAAACCAAAAAGAAACAACAGCGGAAATCCGTGCGTTGAGAAGTGAAGTTGATATGAAGATTAAAAAAGCATTGGACAATCCTCTATCACAATAAGGAATAGTATGTCAGAAAAAGTAGATTTAAATAAAAAAGTCGATGAGTTAGAAGATGCTGCTAAGAAGTATGCCAGCAAAGATACTGTAATCTCTATTGGTGGCTATGAGTTCACTCCAGCCAAACTAATGGTTGCAGCTACAATTGTATCATCTGTTCTTGGTGGTCTCTACGGAACATTCGAAGTCTATAAAGACTATCAGGGTATGAAGAAAAAGATTGCGGAATATGTTTCTCCTGATCTATCAGAGTTGAACAAGAAGATGGAAATTACTATGCAGAACTCTGAGAAGTCTGTGCAGTATACTCAAGATATTAAGAACGACTTAAAGCAAGATGTTCGTAGATTAGAGAAGGTAGTAGAACAGGTCGAGCGAGATGGTAAACAACTTAATCGTGAAGTCGATCAAGATATGCGTGCTATTCGTAAAGAAATAGACAGTAAGATTCAAAAAGCGTTAGATAACCCTCTGGCTAAATAAACTTGTTGACATTATAATTATAACAAAGGATCAACATGAGAGATAAACAATTATTCGGTGCTTTGGCTATTTTGTTGCTCATTCCAATTGGATTTTCGTTTTTTAGTCAAGAATCTTTTAGATATCCTTGTCAAGATCCAGCAAATTGGGAAAAGCCAATATGTCAGAAGCCACTATGCGATGTGACTAGAACATGCGTAGAACATGTATTCAAGGGACAACGAGATCCAAGACTTGGACCACCTCCAGAAGCCCAAAATATATTAGCCCAACAGCAACAACAACAATCTTTACCAGTGAAGGGATGTAAGTAATGGATAACTTTATGTACACAGAAGAGCAGTTAATGGCTCGTCTAAAATTTTTTATTGGTGTTTGTTTATCATTCACCTTAGTTGGAATCGTATTCGTGGTATTGTACTCATTAATTTTTGTGACACAACCACTAAATGCTATTTCTCCGATCGACCAGAAATTCTTTGAATTGATTGTACCAATTGCTACATTCTTGACTGGTACTCTATCTGGTATCATGTTGGCAGGTAGTGACAAAGATGCACAGAAAGCTGCACTACAAGCAGCTAACTCAGGATGGAACAAACCACCTGCACCTACACCATCGTCACCTAGTCCATCTCCAATGGGTGGAATGCCAAGACCAGCAATGCCGATGGGTATGGGTATGGGTATGACTCCAGCAGTATCACCACTTGCAAATGCAACTACAATGCCAGTGTATGAATCTGGTGATCCAACTTTCAGAAATAGCAGAAACGACTAATTATGAACTGGTTAAACAGTATGTTATCTGATGGTGTCAATAGAACTGTCAGCAGCAAACGAGTCATAACACTATTGGCATTTATATTGTGTGCTTATGGGTTCGTTGCTGACATCCATGGATATAAAGTGACACCTGCTCTATTCGAATCTATGATTTATCTTGTGATCGCAGGACTGGGTTTCACGGCATCGGAGAAGTTCGCTAAAAAGGAATAATTATGTATCAATATAAATGTAAGATTATTAAAGTTCTTGATGGTGATACAGTTGACATTGATTTAGACTTAGGTTTCAAAATCATTCTTGCTAATCAAAGAGTGCGTATGGCTGGAGTTGATACTCCAGAATCGAGAACTACTATTGCAGAAGAAAAGGTTCGTGGTCAACTCTCTAAAAAGAAATTAGCAGAGAAATTACCTGTCGGTTCTTGGCAAATTATTGAAACTCAAAAATCTGACAGTAACGATGATAAGTTTGGTAGAATCCTTGGTGTCTTTATTCTTGAAGATGGTACTCGTGTCAATGATTGGTTAATCCAAAACAACTACGCAGTGCCATACAAAGGTGAGAACAAAGAATTGACTCAAGCAGAGCATCAGGCTAATAAGAAAATATTAATCGAGCGTGGCGAATTGAAACCATAATGAAATACCGTACCATTTTTATAAGTGATGTTCACTTAGGTACTCGTGATTGTCAAGCCAACAAATTAAATAACTTTCTAAAACACAACACCTGCGAGACTCTATATCTCGTGGGTGATATAATTGATGCTTGGAAAATTCAACAAAACAAGTGGAAATGGAAACAGAGCCACACTAATGTTGTTCGCAGAATACTTGGACACGCTAAACGTGGCACACGAGTAATCTACGTAGCAGGTAATCATGATGAATTCTTAAGACCGATGATCCCCTACGGATTCTCTTTCGGTCTGATTGAAATACAAAATCAAACAGAACATGTCGGTGTAGATGGAAAAAGATATCTTATCACACATGGTGATTTATTTGATGGTATTACTCGCCTTGCTCCTTGGCTTGCATTTCTTGGTGATAAGTTGTATGATCTAGTTCTTGATTGGAACTCTCGTTTTAATTGGATTCGCCATAAACTTGGTTTTGGGTACTGGTCACTATCTAAATACTTAAAACATAAAGTTAAGAAAGCGTCTGACTTTATGTTTCAGTTTGAGAGAAACCTCGCTGCATATTGTAAGAAACGAGGTTACGATGGAGTTATCTGCGGACACATACATCACGCAGAGATAAAAGAAATTGATGGTGTTACATATATGAACGATGGCGACTGGGTTGAGTCTTGTACTGCCCTTGTTGAACATCACGATGGTCGTTGGGAAATAGTAACTTGGACGCAGGAGAGCGATAATGTGGCTAATGGTATTAATAGCAGTACACATGAACAATCCGAATGACATTCCAGGAAAAATAAATCTACAGTTTCAAACTCAACAACAGTGTGAGCAATCTCTACAAACAATGACTTATTGGTTAAAGTTTGAACAATTTAAGATTGAAGGTAAATGTCAAAAAATTTAGAAAATAAAATAACAATTGTTGTTCCTTGTAAAAACGAGGAAACCTATATTGCGCATTTGTTAATGCATTTGCGCCAGCAAGAAATAGGTAACACCAGAATTATTATCGCTGACTGCTCTACTGATAATACAAGAGAAGTCATTCAAACAACAAAAGGCGAACTGAATGTTGAAGTGATTGAAGGTGGTCCAGTTTCTATTGCTAAAAACAATGGAGCAAAACTCGTAACAACTCCATACATTCTATTCATTGATGCTGATGTCCGTTTCTTTAGTGACACAGTTATTCGTGATGCAGTTGATCAATTAGAAACTAATAACTTAGATCTTGTTGGATTGTATGCGAAGTGTTATGATGACGACTTCCGTGCACAAATTGGGTTTATGATATTTAACGGTATCAATAGAATTATGCAATATAAAGTTCCATTTGCCGTTGGTGCTTTTATGCTAACTCGCAGAGATAGATTTGAAGAGTATGGTGGATTTGCTGCAAAGTATGGAACCAGCGAAGATTTCTTTTTATCTAAACGATATGATGTTAAGAAATTCAAATTGGTGAATCACTATTTTGGACAGGATAGCAGAAGATTCCAGATAATGGGGTATTTCGGTATGGCATGGTATTTAATAAAGAACTTTTGGAACAGAAATAACGATGCATATTGGAACAGGGCAGACTATTCCAAGTACTGGAACCGATAACCCCACGATCTGTAGGGTTATTCCCTCCCCGAGACCCCTGTAGATACAGGGGTTTTTTATTTGCAGAAAGTGCTTGTCTTTAATTGCAATCTGGGGTATAATAGTTGTATGAAAAATGAAAATACAATTAAAAAGTTTGGTGCTCTTAGTGGTTGGCTTGGAATGGTACTGATTCATGGTGCTACTCTCCCAACGACTCTTGGAGTGATTTTAGGTTATTCAAACAATGTTCCACCAGTTAGTATGGTGATTCTTGTTTGGTCTGGTTTGATGTTGTTCTTGTTTAGAGCAATCGTGCAAAAAGATACGCTGTATATCGTATCAAATGCAGTCGGTTTCTTCTTCAACAGCATCTTGTTGGCTTTGATAGTTTTTAAATAAGGATTGATTATGAAATATCGTGTAATTGTAAATGGTGTATCTTTCTATACGACAGGTGCAGCTATTAAACGTGGAGTTGGCGATTCTGTTACTGTGAATACAGTTGTTCGTCAGTTGTTTGAAAGCATGTTTAACGCAGTGGGTATCGGTTCAACGATTCATGTTTATGACCATAAGATGAATCGTGTTTCTTATCATGTTCAAATTTCAAAGGTATAATTATGAGTAAAATGTCTGATTTACACGCTGATGTTATGGATGCCGTTGAGCAAGGTATGTCAATCAAATATCTGGTTGCAACTTTTGGTATCTCTTTTGATCTTGCTGAGCAGTTGATTGAACAGCGAGAAAATTTGGAAGTTGAAAAACAGTACGAGTTCTTGTCTTATGCCGATGAAGTGGCAAACGATGATGCTCAATATTATGGAGAACAATAATGATTAGAATGACTTATAAAGAAGCACAAGCACTGACTTCAATGTTTGACAAAAGCCATGGATCATTCTTTGATCGTGGTTCAGCTGACTCTTACTACCATCGTGCTCGTGACCCACATCGTGGTGGAGTTGGTGGTGGATCTGGTCCAAGAATAGAAGCAACTGAACCAGATGAATTAGAAGCATATCATGCTGGTTACGATTACAATGAGCAATACGGTGATAAGAAAGATTGGGGTTAAACCCAGTGGTCTTTGTGGAGGGATATCCGTGGCAGACCTTAAACAGCCAAAACAGCAGTCTAAATCTACAGGTCGTTGCGTCCTTTGACTGAGAGACTATAAAGAAAGAGTCATAAACTGATGCAGTCTATTTTTGCTGGTTACAGACTATAAAGAAAAACCAGCACTGATTTGAAGGAGATTGATTATGTTAGAATATTGTGATTATATGGCGAAAGTGATACATGACTCTTTGAAGAAAGATGCTCATGTGTATGGATCATTCGTTGATTCAGTGGGAAAAGTCCAATGGGATCTTGGTCCAAATGGTGAGTTCTTGTCTACAAAAAAAACCATGACAGTGGTTGACAGGAATGGTAAATGTTATCGTGTAACAATTGAAAGAGCTAAATGAATAAATTTGCAGTGAACAGAATGAAGACAGCACGACAGGAAGAGATTATGCTCATCTGTCAAGAAGAGTGTGCTGAAGTTGCGCAAGCAATAAGTAAAGTATTCCGATTCGGAGTTGATGGAGAACATCTTGGCTCAACGAATCGTGAACGACTCGAAGAAGAAATTGGTGATTTACTTTGCATGATTGAAATGATGACTGAAGAAGAAATTATTGATGCTGGTGCGGTTGCAAAAGCAGCACAAGCCAAACGAGCAAAGTTAGCCAAGTGGTCAAACATTAAGGAAATGGTATGATTCAGATTCATAACCTAACTGAGTATCAAGTGGAGATGCTAGACCATATGTGGTCTCTTGAAACACTAGAGGAATACGAGGAATGGTATAATCTATTGGATGAGGAAGACCAGACTCTTGCAGAAAGTTTGCAAGAAATGATTATTCTCGCAGAGATGGATAATCTGATGGACGACTGCAAAGATGCAAAGGAAGTATTAAAGAAATTTGCCTTGTAAGAGAAAGACATGTATAATAAGACAATGAAACCTAGAAATCCAATTGCAAAGGATTTACGCACTCCAAAATATCGTATGAGAAAAGTGGAGAGCAAGGTTCAGTACATTCGTCAACCCAAGCACAGGAAGGTAAATAATGAGTTTGAATAGAGTATACGAGTTCGGACGATCCGATGGTCTGTTGAAGACTGTAATTATCAAAGAGCATAATGTGGGAACATCTTATGCGACTGTAGAGTTTACAATCAAAAATAAACTAACCAACGAACACGGTAAAATTATAATTGACAACGGACATACATCATTCTTTGAACCACGAGAGTTTAAAGATTTTTTTGGTCCAATTATTAATGATTTGAAAGCGAGATTTGACGATGCAAACAGTATTCAAAACGGATAAAGAGTTTGACGAATTTAAAACATGGACACTCGGAGTTCTCCACGATGAAAACATCAAAGATCTGTGCGTTACTTTTACCAAAAAAGATGGTACACTTAGAGATATGCGATGCACTCTCTGTGAAGGACGAATTCCAACAGACAAGCAACCCAAAAGTGAAGGAACAAGTGCCAAGGATTCTGGATCCGCAGTTCGTGTCTTCGATACAGAAAAGCAAGAATGGAGATCCTTCCGATGGGACTCCGTAACTAAAGTGAGTTTTGAATTATGAAATATGTAATTATCATCGCTATTGTATTAGCACTTATTGCGCTAGTACCAATTGCAGTTATTTGGTCACTCAACACATTATTTCCTGTATTGGCAATTCCACTATCACTTGATACATGGATGGCTGCATTTATACTGGGTGGAGTGGTTGGTGGTAGCACAGGTTTATCATTTGGGAGCAAGAAATGAATTACGCATTAACACCTGAACAAAAGAAAGATTTACAAGGGGCTATTCAAGAGATTAGCAACTCAATGATTCGTACTGAAGCAGAACGAGATCTTATTCGAGAAATCGTTAAGGAACAATCTGATACATTGCAAATTCCGAAGAAAGTTATTTCCAAGATTGCAAAGACATATCATAAGCAGAATCTCGCACAGGAAGTTGCAGACCACGAGGACTTCGTGGAACTATACGAGAAAATCACTGCAAAATAGTGCTTGACATTAATTGCGAATTGCGGTATAATAGATATTATATTATGGAGGTTACAAACCTATGGCTGTGAATACTGCAAAGCGTCGTGCAAAGAACCAAGCAATTCTTGCATCACAAAAGAAATTCGAACCAACAATCGACCAGATTGATTTTACGACCAGTCTGAGTCGTGCGTTGGGTTACTACTCTACGCACACTGGTGCAAAAGAACAGAAGATGTTTACGATTGAGTTCTTCTCAAAGAAAGAACCCAAGATTGCTAAACAACTCAAGAAACTCCCCGACTACAAATTCACGACATTTGGATCGTTGTGTCGTCTCATGACAAATGAGCAGACAGACTTGAAACAATTGTCTTCATATAGCCCATTCTTCACAAACAAATTGAAAGACTTATTGGAAGATGCCAAGAAATATATCGAAGAAGTTGAAGTTGTAAAAGCACCAACAAATGTGATTAGCATTCAAGAACGCATGGAAGAAAAAGCCAGAGAACATGCTGGTGAATTCGAAGGTGCAATTGACGAGTGGATTGTTACACGAGGTAAGAGTAACTTCTCTGCCAAGAACTATCTGCTTGCCAATGAAGTTGGTGCACCCATTGCTAAACGAATCGGTGAATTGTTCGTTGGAACAGCACAAGAACTACGTGAAGCATTGGATGGTGATGATGAACAACTCACTGAGGGTTACTCATATCTTACACGAAGAGAACTGAAGAAGTTTGCTGAGTTTGTGGAAGAAATCATTGCTGACTGCCAACAACAAGTGCAGACTGCCAAAGCGAATCGTGCTCCACGTAAACGCAAGGCACAACCACCAAGCAAAGTGGTTGCCAAGATGAAGTACATGAAAGACTTTGCAGAGTTTAATCTTAAGTCAATCAAACCAGAAACGATTGTTGGATCGTCTGAAGTGTGGGTATACAATACGAAGTATCGTAAGGTAACTGTGTACAAAGCCATCAACGATGTGCTGACAGTTAAGGGTACTACAATTATCGGATTCGATGTGAAAGAATCCAAAACACTGATGCTACGCAAACCTGATGTATTCTTTAAGGGACTAACACTGGGTAAGCGTCCATTGAATAACGCAATGAAGACATTAACCACGAAGCCAACTGTGCCAAATGGTCGTGTCAATGAAGAATGTATTTTGCTGGGAGCATTTTAATATGATATTAGTTGATTATAGTCAGGTGGCACTTGCAGCCATCCTTACTTTCCAGCGTGAGTTGAAAGGTAGTGAAGCAGAGGTAAAGAATCTTATTCGTCATGTGACATTGTCCACTCTTAAATCATACAAGAAGAAGTATGGTAAAGATTACGGAGAGTTGGTCATCTGTTGTGATGGTCGTAAGTACTGGCGCAAGGAATTCTTCGAGTTCTACAAAGGTATGCGTAAGAGCAATCGAGACAAATCAGATCTCGATTGGAAGTTAATCTTTGATACGCTCTCAGAGATGCGTACTGATCTTGCCACGCACTTTCCATATCGAGTACTTCATGTGGATCGTGCAGAAGCAGATGACATCATCGCAGTTATGGCAAAGTATCTGCAAGAGAATCTTCTAGTCCAACAAGGATTGGTTGAAGAGCCACAGAATATATTGATTCTGTCCTCTGACAAAGACTTCAAGCAGTTGCAGTTGTACAACAATGTAAAGCAGTGGTCTCCAATGCAGAAGAAATATATTACTGCAACTCAGAAAGAAATCACTGAGCACAAGATTGAACATATCGTTAAGGGTGATACTGGTGATGGTGTACCAAATATCCTGAGTAAAGACACTGTGTTCATGGAAGGTGAACGACAGAAACCAATGAGTGCTAAACGACTTCAAGAGTTCTTTGAGAAAGGATTCGATGCATGTAAGAACGACGAGGAACGACGCAACTGGCATCGTAATGCAACTCTGGTTGACTTCCAATTTATTCCTACAGATGTTTCAGAAGAGATCATTAAAGCATACATAAATACACAACCGAGTGGTGATAAGATGACTATCATGAATTATTTGATTGAGCATCGTTGCCGTTTACTATTAGACGAACTAGAGGATTTTTAATGAAACAATATTTGACCGAGATTCTTAAAGAGATCAATGAAGATCCTAAGACAATTACAAAGCATAAAGATGAATTTCTACTGAAGGTATTGTTTGCGCATAACTTCTTACCATCTCATAAGATGCTTCTTCCAGAGGGAGAACCACCTTTCAAACCTGCTGACCAACCAGTTGGAATGTGTGACACAAACTTGTTTCTTGAAGCAAAGAAAATGTATGTGTTCATGCGTCAAGACTTAAAACCAATCAAGAGAGAATCTCTGTTCATTGGATTGTTGGAAGGTATCCATCCTACTGAAGCTGCAATTCTTATCGCAGTTAAAGACCAGAAGTTGCAGAAGATGTATCCAAAGATTACATGGAAACTTGCATCTGATGCTGGAATCATTCCTGCAACTGCGCAGTGGAAAGAACAACCTGCCAAGAAATAATGCTTGACATGCAACATTGATTGTAGTATAATTATATTATGAAACCGAGTTCTGAATTCTTTGCAATGCTGGGACAGTATGTATATCAATACATCGGATCAGATGGTGTGTCTTACTACACTGGAAAGGGTAATGGAGATCGTTGTTATTCGCATGTAGCAGATAAAGGATTCAATCCTGATGAGTGCTACATCGTTGCAAGGAATTTAGAGAAGTTTGAAGACAAGAAAGACTGGCAGTCATTTTTGTTAGAATCTTATTTGATTGTTACACAAAATCCAGATGGCAACAGTGTGTCTGGTCATTATAAGGAATGTTTTGTTATGTTACCATTGTCCTCTATGTTCTCTGATTTCAAGTCAGAGCAATACGACAACTTTGCTAATTTACCTGAATGGTACATCAATAACTATGATGTATTTCGTGGTAAACTTAGAGAAGTTAAAATCAATTCCACAACTACATTCATATTGAGTTCTGCTCGAAGTGCGATGTACTTCAGTTTTTATTGGGATGCAAACTCAGAAGAACCAATTCGTGTTACTATCGAAGTTGCTGATAACAATGAAGAAAAGAAAAGTAAAATTACTGACTGGTTACACCAGTTAGGTTACGATACTCATGCTGGTGATAATGAGAAAAAGATTTCAGTGTTCGCTGCGAATATTGATGATGTGATTAATGTATTTAAACAATTTATGATTTGAGGGGAACATACTATGCCTAATTGGTGTTATAACAGTGCAACATTGCACCACGATAATAAAGAAGTGATTGATGGATTTGAGCAAGAGTTGCTTAAAGAAGATCATCAACCATTTAACTATCTACGACCAAACCCTGCTGGTGAGTGGGATTATGGTTGGTCATGCGAAAACTGGGGTTGTAAGTGGGATGTTTCCATGATGGATTGGGAACGAGAAGATGACAATACAATTGTTATGCATTTTGATTCTCCTTGGTCTCCTCCAGTGGCACTTTATGAATTCTTAGAGACAGAGGGATGGTCTGTTCGTGCAATGTATCATGAACCTGGAATGGGATTTGCTGGTCGCTTCGAAGATGGTTTTAATGAAGATTTTGAGTTGGATTGGACAGATCGTGCTTCAATTGAAGACTTACCTGAAGACATTCTTGATTTCACCAATGCTCTTGAAGACTTGGAACGCTATGAAGAAGAGCAGTTAGAAGAAGAAATGCAAGAATTGGAACGAACAGAGTGGTTTGATGCATCAGTAAATCCTGCTCATGTTGGTCGTTATGAAGTTACTACAGTTGCATGGGACTTTCCTCAGTACTGTGAGTGGAATGGTAAGACATGGTCACGCTGGGAAGGTGATGATTTGGTAGTCACTAAATGGCGAGGACTTGCAGAAGAGTATTGGGATGCAGCTGCAGCATTAGATAAGATTATTGAGGATTCGAAAGCGTAAAGTGAAGAAGTTTGCTATATTATGGTTGTTGCTCTGTGCCAATGCTTACGCAGATGTTTCATTTGGAACTGGCGAATCAGAAGATTGTAATATAGCAAAAGCACTTGCTGTTAGTGATGCCATTGAACGCCACGCTGAGAAAGAGTTTGAAGTAAAGAAACAACATATTTGCAGAGAACGAAATGCAGAAGGCATTGAATGTGAATATGTTAAGAAAACTGAAATTGAATCTGCTGGTACTTTAAAGAAAGTATTAAGCGAGAAGGTAAAACAGAAGAGGGATGTTTGTGTTGTTGAAGTAAAAGTTCTGCTGGAACAAAGCAGACAACTGGCAGGTGACATTGAGAATGCCAGTAACTTTGCATACAATGGACAGAAATATCCATTTGATGTAATCACTAGAGAGCCAATGTATGTTTACTTGTTTAGTGTATACGATGACAAGATGCATATGATGTATCCTTATGATGGAATTAAGAGTAATCTTTTACATGGAAAGTTGACTTTACCGAATGGTATCTGGTGGCAAGCAGACATAATGTCTAATGCTCCTGAAAGTAAAGATACCCTGATGGCAGTCTTCAGCAAAGTTAAGATTACTTTTGGTAGTAGTATGACGAGAGATGAGATTTATCGACAAATTTCGTCAGTGCCTATTAATGCTAGGCGAGTGGTTTACCACAATTTTGTTATTAAACGGAGAACTTGAAATGAAATATATTATGATTTGTACAATGGCATCTATGGTAGCCTTATCTGGATGTTCAACCTTTAAGGCAGATCCCAACAAAACAGTTGAGATTCCAGCCAACAAACTCGATAACATTCCTCAGTGGTATCTTGCAAAAGATCCAGATGACACGAAGTTTATCGTGGTCACTGCAACTGATGTATCGAAAGATATGCAGTTTGCCATCGACAAAGCAACACTCAATGCTAAGACCCAACTTGCTGCACGACTAAAGTCAGATGTTGATTCTGTTACTCGTGAGTCCACACTTGAGAATGCTGGATCTGGTTCAGCTGTTGAACGAGAGATCGATCGTGTATCAAAGGTTCGTGTAAAGCAAGCCATTGGTATGTTTAAACGAGAAAACATCGCTGTGTATAAAGAGGGTGATGTGTATCGTGCATATGTGCAGTTTAAGATTGCAACAGAAGATGCCAAACGATTGACACAACCAGCTGGTACGAAACAAAGTCGTGAAGACAAGTTCAAAGAGTTGGAAGATGAACAACCAGCTACACGATCTATCTCAGCAGCACCACTTGATGTTGACAATGAAGAGTATAAACAACGGAGAGAAGCTGCACTAAAGAAACCTGGAGCAGTTATTAACCAATATACACTACGATGAAACAGAAGTGGATTGATGCATTCATGGACACTGCGGAGAGATTCGCCCAGTTGTCCAGTGCAGTTAGATTGCAGGTCGGTGCGGTTGTCGTAAAAGATAATCGTATCATCTCGATCGGATATAATGGAATGCCATCTGGTTGGACAAACGAATGTGAGAACATCGTGCAACATTCAGATGACACAATTACAACAGTAACAAAAGATGAGGTTATACATGCTGAAGCAAATGCAATTATCAAATTGGCTCGTGATGGTGAATCAGGCAATGGTTCCAGTTTATTCTGCACTCATGCTCCTTGCATTCATTGCGCTAAGTTGATCCATGGTGCAGGAATAGAACATGTTTACTATCGTGAATCATATCGAGATGAACTTGGTATTGATTTTCTTGAAAAATGTAAAATTAGAGTTGAAAAACATCCTAAATAGAATTATGATTAAAAACTTTACACTCTCAAATCCGAATC
>Ga0315905_10004812_pt1 | contig 13811 bp, 15 predicted proteins | sample LakEriMetagenome_5_FD_203522 | JGI IMG/M metagenome (GOLD analysis project Ga0315905, IMG submission 203522) | Freshwater fungal communities from buoy surface, Lake Erie, Ohio, United States - Buoy 4 MA121 | ecosystem: Environmental > Aquatic > Freshwater > Lake | place: USA: Lake Erie, Ohio... | reverse complement strand
CATCCTTATCTTAGCATTTATGTATTTGAGCCTTCATTGATGTCTTATCCCGATACTAGTTTAAGGCATTTGCAGTTTCAGTATCATGCATTGCTACAGCTTAATCAAAAATTACAACCCTACAATAAAGCAGTCACAATTTTTCATTCCGAAGTGGTTCCTGTACTTACATTGATTCAACAACAATACGATGTAGTCAACATTTATAGCTATCAAGAAAGCGGTATTCAGCTTTCCTATATTAGGGATAAAAGCGTACAAGAATTCTGTAAGGAAAATAAAATCATTTGGAATCAATTTCAAAGGGATGGTATTGTTAGGGGCATTCAAAACCGAACTGGATGGGATAAACAATGGTATGCTACCATGCACAGTCCAATTATAAAAAATGATTTTACATTGCAGGCGCCTTTGGCATTAGATAATCCCTATCCTTTATCGGATGCAATGCTTGAAACGCTTAACAACTATCCAGTTTCGTATCAACCAGCAGGGGAAGACTTCGGCTTGAAGTATTTAGAAAGCTTTGTAAGTGGACGAGGACAATATTATAGCAAACACATTAGTAAACCTAGTGAAAGCAGGTTGAGTTGTGGACGTATTTCGCCTTACTTAAGCTGGGGTAATTTATCTATTAAGCAAGTGTATCAAACCATTTACAATGCCGGAAAGATTGCCAAGGCGTCTAAGGAAAAGTCCAATTTTATGAACATACTTAGTCGACTTAAATGGCATTGTCATTTTATTCAAAAGTTCGAAGTAGATTGTTCTTATGAAACAAAATGTATCAATGCCGGCTATGAATTACTAGAACATCCTTTAAATACCAAATATATTGATGCCTGGAAAAATGCAAATACAGGTTATCCTTTGGTAGATGCCTGCATGAAATGTTTAGAAGCAACAGGGTGGATCAATTTTAGAATGCGTGCCATGTTGGTTAGCTTTTTTTGTCATCATTTATTTCAGGATTGGCGATCAGGAACTTATCATTTGGCCCAATTATTTTTAGATTACGAACCGGGTATTCATTATACTCAATTTCAAATGCAAGCAGGTACCACAGGTATTAATACCATAAGAATGTACAATCCCGTTAAGCAAAGTATGGACCATGATCCCCTGGGCATCTTCATTAAAAAGTGGTTACCCGAATTAAGCAAGGTCCCAGCACCACTCATTCACGAACCATATAAGATGAGTTTACTGGAACAAGAAATTGCAGGCGTCATAATAGGTAAAGACTATCCCTTCCCGATTATAGATATAGCAGAAGCAGGAAAAGTTGCAAGAAAAAATATTTGGGGTCATAAGAGCCATGAAATAGTAAAACAAGAAAATAAACGGATCTTAGCAATACATTGTAGATAGAAAAAATAATAAAACAAACCAATGAACGAAGCCTTAAATGTTTTCAATGAACCATTAATGATTTGTGGAACAAGCCCCATGACGGGCGCCTATAGAGACGGCTGTTGCAACACCGGTGTAAACGATAGGGGAACACATACTGTTTGCGCGGTGGTCACCGATGCTTTTTTACAATTCTCAAAAAGCAGGGGTAATGACTTGACCATGGACTATCCCCCTTCTAATTTTAAGGGATTAGTGGATGGAGACAAATGGTGCCTTTGTGTCTCTAGATGGATAGAAGCCTATCAGGCTGGTGTGGCACCTCCAATCATTTTAAAAGCAACACACATTAAAACCTTGGAGTATATTGCCTTGGATGAATTAATGAAGTTTGAGTATGAACTACAATAAATAAAAATCTCAAGCATTTAAATCTAATATCAACAAAAAAGCCCTGCTAATTGCAGGGCTTTTTATAGCGATAGTATTTTAAAACTATGCAGGAATCAATACAGTATTGATTGCATGAACTACACCGTTGTCAGTTACTACATCAGCAATAACTACTTCAGCGTCGTTTACAAATACCTTACCATCTCTTAAATGAATTGTAAGCGAAGCACCATTTACGGTTGTAGCTTCCATTCCATCTGTTAAATCGGTAGATAATACTTGTCCAGCAACTACGTGGTAAGTCAAGATACCTTGTAATTGCGCTTTGTTTTCTGGTAATAACAAAGATGCAACAGTTCCTTCTGGTAATGCTGTAAAAGCAGTATCCACTGGAGCGAACACTGTAAAAGGACCTGCGCCGTTTAAAGTGTCTACAAGTTCAGCAGCTGTTACAGCCGCAACTAAAGTTTCGAATGAGCCATTCGCGATGGCAGTTTGTACAATATTCATTTTATATGGTTTTATTATACAACAAAGCCATTGGTATTAAGTTCGGCAAGATGCGGTTTAATCATGATTTGTTAACAAGTAGACGTTTTTTTGGTCAAATATGTATCTATGTCTTAATTACCCTGCCAACCTTCTCTCTTCTTAAGATTTTCAATATGAGCAATATGATGTTTACCATGCCAAGTATATACAGCAAAAAAGTCCCATAAACTAATCTCAATATTGTGAGTAGGGTGGAAAAACTTTCTTTGCCATTGTTCATCGGTCAAACTAGCTAAAAGCGAAGTCCATCTTTGATGTAAAGCACTTAATAGCGTAATTGAAACTTCAATAGGTGTATTTAAGACATCTGCGGTAAATGACCAATCATGTTCGCTATAATCTTTGATTGTAGGTAAATCTTCTGTCAATGCTAGTTTAAAAACAACAAAAGCATTCATATGGCTATCTGCTAAATGATGCACCACTTGAAGTACAGACCAACCACCTTCTCTATATGGGGTATCTAATTGTACTTTATTCAAGACCTTGGTAGATAATGCTAGATCATTTGGTAATGATTTCATGTCAATTAGCCATTCATTTTTAATGTCATTGCTAAAAGGTTTGAATTCAAAATTCCCGATAGGGTAACGTAAGTCTTCCATTTAGTAAAAATTATAGTAATTAAATAATAATTGATTTGGAATAACTACTTAGTAGTTGCTAAAGGAAGATCTGTCGTCCCTATATCTCTATGTAGCTTCCATTTGCCATCTTCTTTTTTCCAAAGTACTAAATATTTACCCTTATCTAACTGAGCACCTTCTTTAGATTTAATTTCAAATAGTCCTTCCTCAGTTATCAAATTTTCATCACCCCATACTTCTGTAGTGGTTAATGTAATTACCCCTCCTACGCTTCTAATAAATCCACCCCAGAAAGAAGCTAGATTAGTAGTGCCTTCAGCAGCAGGCATATTAGCAGGCATAAATTTACCATCCTTAGTATAAGCATTAGCAGCTCCTACTGAATCACCTTTAGTAATTAAATCGGTTAAATTGACATTAGCCGCTTCAATTTCTTTTTTAGCATTCGCCAAATCAAATGCCGGTTTTGTTTCTGATTTGCATGCAAATAAACTAGATGCAATCAAAGCTGAGAAAAGTAATTTTTTCATAGTTTTTTATTTTTTAGGTACGTAAGAAACTCCATTTATCCCCCTAAACTATATAATTATCTTATTTATTTGTTCCTTCTTAGGATTTTGGAACAACATTTCTTGTTTTTGGTGCATATTTTTAATGACTACATGATAAATTGACACCTCAAATTAAAAACCAAATTATGAAAAAAGTATTTTTAGGATTACTTGTAGTTGCATCATTTGCTGCTTGTACAAGTACTGAAACAAAGACAACTGAAACTGTTGAAGCTACATCCGAAAAAGTTGAACATCTTTACAAGCCAACTTATACCGACAATTTTAAGATGGGTGATCAAAAGAATGTATTAATGGCTGAACAATTTCACAAATCTATATTTGAGAAAGATTTTAAAGCTGTTGCAGAGATGATGTCAGATACAGCAACTTATAACGTTGAAGATGGATCAGTATTAAAAGGAAAGGCTGCAATCATGGAATTCGTGGAAAAGAGCTTAGGTGCTGTGACTATCACAAACTACCAAATTACTGCAATTTTCCCTGTAGTTGGAGAAAATGGCCACCAATGGGTAGATATTTGGGACGAGGCTGATGTAGTAATGCCTGATGGTAAAACACAAAAAGTACAATGGATGGACGCGTTTAGATTTGAAGGCGGAAAAGTTGTACACTTTGTAGGATTTAGCAAGGCCGTTAAATAATCGTCTTTAGTTGAGTTTAAGTTTAGAAAAATACAAAAGAGGCTCCTAGCAATAGGGGCCTCTTTCTTTGGGTTGAATTTGCCATAATTTATTTAACTTTATAATCAATTCTGAATAATAATAGTACATTATAATCTTTAGTTGTTTATATGAATCCATTCTTAGATTATCAAAATGCACAAGTAGCCAATTTACCCTTACACCTTAGAAAGTACATAGTACCTCAAGTCTATGAAAATTATACGCCAGTAGATCATGCGGTATGGCGTTATGTAATGCGTCAGAATTATAGTTATTTAAAAAATGTAGCTTACTATCCTTATATACCTGGTTTAAAAAAAGCAGGATTAACGATTGAGAAAATTCCAAGCTTACAAGAAATCAATGATGCCTTAACCGATATTGGATGGGGTGCAGTGACAGTAGATGGATTTATACCACCTGCTGCATTCATGGAATTTCAAGCATACAGGGTTTTAGTGATTGCGGCCGACATAAGACAACTAGAACATATTGAATATACCTCCGCGCCAGATATCATTCATGAATCTGCTGGGCATGCGCCAATTATTAGTGATACCAAATACAATCAGTACTTAAGTTATTTAGGTAGCATTGGTACCAAAGCGTTATTCTCTTCAAAGGATTACGCCTTATATGAATCTATCAGAACACTATCTATTTTAAAGGAAATGCCTAATGTAGATCAAAACGAGTTAGCCGAGGCAGAGGCTTTGGTACTATACAATCAACAAAATTTAGGAGCGCCATCCGAGATGGCTTTATTGAGTAGACTACAATGGTGGACGGTTGAGTATGGTTTGATTGGACCAATTGATCAACCTAAAATTTATGGTGCAGGTTTACTTTCTTCGATAGGTGAAAGTGCGTCCTGCATGGATCCTAAGGTTCAAAAAATTGAATACACCATTGATGCATTAACTTATGGGTACGATATTACAAAACCACAACCTCAACTTTTTGTTACGCCAACCTTTCAAAACTTGATTGATGTTTTAGAGCAATTTGAGTCTACTATGGCATACAGAGTTGGTGGACTTGAAAGCGTATCTAAGGCCATTGAATGTAAAAATATTTGTACAGCAGTATTTAGTTCAGGATTGCAAGTGTCTGGCGTGTTTAGTAAAGTGTATACCGATGCCAATCATGCAATTAAATACATTAATACACAGGGACCAACTTCGCTTGCTTTTAAGGATCAACTTTTATCAGGCCATGGTCTAGACTACCATGCGCATGGATTTGGATCTCCTGTAGGCAAACTAAAGGATGCCGATAAGTCGTTAGAGGAGTACACTACAGAAGATCTTGTATCGGCTGGATTTATTGTAGATCAAGTGATTGCGTTGGTATTTGAAAATGGCATTGTGGTAGAAGGAAAATTAGTAGGGCAGACTTATATGGAAGATAAACTTATCCTACTCAGTTTTGCAGATTGCAATGTGACAGACAATGAAGGCAATGTGTTTTTTGAACCAGCATGGGGTATGTTTGATATGGCCATTGGGGACACCATTGTTTCTGTGTTCAATGGGACAGCAGATAAAAATGCAATCGAGGATCAATTGTATGTTTCGGAACAACCTACCCACCAACAAAACTATACAGCGAAGGATCTTCAATACCAATCTTTATTTAAACAAATAAGGGAATATAGAGAGCAAGGCAAATCAGATGATTCCTTGAATGAAATTTGGCATGCTATAAAAAATGATTTTGAAGCAGATTGGCTAGGGGCAATGGAATTATTGGAATTAGCAGACACCATGCCAACACAAGAAGCATTAGCAATTGAATTAAGAACTTATTTAAATGCACAGTCTATTAGCCATCCAACGCATTCAAAATTAATCAGGGACGGCCTAAAAATAATTGACGCTAAACTAAAGTTTGAATAATTGCCCAAGCAAGCTCGGTATTGTTATTGGAAAGAGCGGCCTTAATTTCTTGAATTTTTTCTGAAGATAATTTCAATTCAGTAGAAACATTCAATACCGGTAGGATATTCGTATTTGCCAATTGCGCTTTTTCGTTAGGGGTGAATACATCACTCTCTTTTATTGCTATAGGAAGCTGATCAAATCCAATGCCTAATTTTGTATTCGGCTTTTCTACTTTAAATAAATTCGCTTCTGTAATTCTTGCATACCAGTCTCCTCCAAGACGCGCTACTAAATCTAATTTAGCTTGATCAATATGATTGCTTGCGTCAAGGATGGATTCATGTAAATGTATTTTTTTAATTTCTGCGAGTACTAAATTACCAGCACCTGCTTGCTCGCCCAATGCAATGACTTCTTGCACAATACATTCAAGTTGTATTGGAGACTCTGCAACCCTAGGTGGTCTTACAAGCTCAGATGCCAATTCTGTAAATCCTGCTTTAACAAATTCACTGGTGCCTTTAGGATAATCACAACTAGACAAAGACACTTGTTGTACCATGTTGTAGTTCACAATATTAATCACACATTCCGGCACCGCTTTAATATTCTCTAGGGTATGCTTAGTGGTATTATCTCTTACTCTAAGGGATGGAGAGAAAATACAAATAGGCGGGTTCATGCTAAACAAATTAAAAAAACTAAAAGGACTTAAGTTCACATTCCCCTCTAAGTCAATGGTGGATGCAAAGCAGATGGGCCTTGGTGCAATGGCATATTGTAAATACTGTTGTATTTCCTGCGTACTTAGTTGATTGGTGTCAAATGTTAGCATGTAGATATTTTTAATCCAATTTTTTTAGTGCCAGGATAGACCAATCTGTGTCCTCGGCCTTGATGGTGTTCACTAAAGTACCCAATCCATCGATGGTCATTTTAACGGTATCATTTGCTTGAAGCCATTGAGGTACGTAATTTGGATCATGCAATTTGCCAGTGCCATTTAATTCCAAAAAGCATCCAGTACCAACGGTTCCAGACCCAATGACATCACCAGGAAAAATAGTAACGCCATAAGAACATCTTTCAATGATCTCTGCAAATGTCCAGTCCATATCTTTTACATTTCCTCCTGATACTAATATATCGTTCACCCAGCACTTCATGGATAAATTATAATTGTTACCAACATGCCCTTGTTTTGCAGGCACTAAGTAAGAACTTAATTCATCGGGTGTCACTAACCATGGTCCAATCACCGTAGAGAAATCTTTACCTTTTGCTGGTCCTAAGTTTAAAAGCATTTCCTCCATTTGTAATTTTCGTGCACTTAAATCATTCATAATCGTAAAGCCAGCAATATAAGCGTCTGCGTCTTTTGCTTTGATGTTCCTACCTTCTTTTCCAATGACAATAGCCACTTCTAATTCAAAGTCAAGTTGTTGAAAATGATCTGGCATACAATAGATGTCACCTGGGCCTTGCACTGCGTTGTGGTTGGTGAAGTAAAAAATAGGATATTGATCAAATTCTTTAATCATCTCCACGCCTCTGTTTCTTCTGGCCGATGCTACGTGCTGGCGAAACGCATAACCATCTCTGCAAGATGTTGGACGAGGCACTGGTGCTAATAAACTAAAGTCAGTTTCGGGCGCTATATTTAGACTGTTATCTGCAATTTTTGAAAGCAGCATTTCAGTTTGATCGATGAGTGCTTTTTCTGATTGAATAAAATCAATGATATGCTTTGGCAAGTTTTCATTTACAGATTGGAGGTTGTAGAGGCCCTCATTCACAATAGCACCTAATTGAATTTCACCCGCTTTGGAGTAACTTACTAATTTCATTGATTATCAATTGTTTATAATGTAATAGATTCAAAAAAAGGGCATTGAAAGCCGGCTTTGTTAAATTAAAACAAAGTTAAAAATAAATCTTTTATAATTTCCTATTAATTGTTAGTATTGTGGTGCTTGAAATACTAATTTATGCCAATATACCACAGTTTGGGTGACATCCCCCATAAAAGACATACTGCATTTAGACAACCTAACGGAAAACTGTATGCCGAAGAACTTGTATCAACCGAAGGTTTCTCTGGTATGTATTCTTTAGTGTACCACACACATCCACCTACTTTTGTGAAAGCTTTAGGTGAACCTTATTCAGTGGAGTCAAAAATTGCAAGAGAAAAACATTTGCGTCATACAAGTTTATTAGGTTTTAATATAAAACCAGAAGACGATTATTTAAAAAGTAGAAAACCGGTTTTAGTGAATGCCGATTTACAAATTTCTTTGGCAGCACCAAGACATTCTATGACAGATTATTTTTATAAAAATAGTCAGGCGGATGAAGTTATTTTTATTCATAAAGGATCGGGTACTTTACAAACGGGATTTGGTAAAATTAAATTTTCATACGGCGACTACCTTGTAGTACCTAGAGGCACAATTTATCAAATACATTTTGATGACGAAAACAATCGTCTATTCATCACTGAAAGCTTTAGCCCTATTCGTTTTCCAAAGAGATATCAAAATCAATTTGGACAATTAATGGAGCATGCACCATACTGCGAAAGAGATATCAGAAGACCAAGTGATTTAGAAACTTTTGATCAGGAAGGCGATTTTAAAGTATTGATCAAAAAACAAGGCTTAATATATCCTTATACTTATGGCACACATCCTTTTGATTTTATAGGATGGGACGGTTACCATTATCCATGGGCATTTTCGATTCATGATTTTGAACCTATTACAGGAAGGGTGCATCAGCCACCACCAGTGCATCAAACTTTTGAAGCAAAAAATTTCGTAATCTGTTCCTTTGTGCCTCGTAAATATGATTATCATCCGCAAGCGATTCCTGCGCCGTATAATCACAGCAATGTAGACAGTGATGAGGTATTGTATTATGTGGATGGCGATTTTATGAGCAGAAAGTCGGTGGTGCAAGGTCAAATTACATTGCATCCTGGAGGCATACCTCATGGACCGCATCCGGGTAGTGTAGAAAAATCTATAGGTAAAGAAAAGACAGACGAATTAGCTGTGATGATTGATCCATTTAGACCACTCATGATCACCGAAGAGGCATTATTGATAGAAGATGAAAATTATCATAAGAGCTGGCAACATAATATTGAGTAAAATTTAAAAAATAAAAATGGAAAGCAACCCGAATGGTCAAGATTTTTTACCCTTACTAGGTACAGATTATGTAGAGTTCTATGTGGGTAATGCCAAGCAAGCAGCACATTATTATAAAACAGCTTTTGGGTATCAAGATTATGCATACAGTGGCCCAGAGACAGGTGATAAAGAAAAAGTATCTTATGTGTTAATGCAGGATAAAGTAAGACTTGTTTTAACTACGCCATTACATCCAACAACAGAAATTGCAGACCATGTATATAAACATGGAGATGGCGTAAAAGCCATTGCATTAACGGTGAACGATGCTTACGATGCTTTTGAACAAACCGTTAAAAGAGGTGCTAAGCCTTATATGGAACCCAAAACCATGCAGGACGAACAAGGTGAAATAAAAATGAGTGGTATCCATATTTATGGAGACACGGTGCATTTGTTTATAGAGCGAAATAATTACAAAGGTGTTTTTATGCCAGGCTTTAGAAAGCATGAAAGCAATTACAAGCCTTCTGCAGTTGGTCTTAAATACATAGACCATTGTGTGGGCAATGTGGGATGGAATCAAATGAATACTTGGGTAAGTTTTTATGAAGAGGTGATGGGCTTTAAAAATATTTTGACATTTGATGACAAGCAAATTTCAACAGAGTACTCTGCGCTTATGAGTAAAGTGATGAGTAATGGAAATGGGTTTGTAAAGTTTCCAATTAACGAACCAGCAGAAGGAAAAAAGAAATCTCAGGTAGAGGAGTATTTAGATTTTTATAAGGATGCAGGCGTACAACATATTGCTATTGCTACCGATAATATTGTAGATACAGTGACTCAATTAAGTAGTCGTGGTGTAGAGTTCTTAAATATACCATCTACTTATTATGATGACTTATTAGATCGCATAGGACCAATCGACGAAGATGTAGCACCACTAAAGCAATTAGGCATTTTAGTAGACAGGGATGACGAGGGGTATTTATTACAAATTTTTACTAAGCCAGTGGAAGACAGGCCAACCCTATTTTTTGAAATCATTCAAAGAAAAGGAGCGAAGTCTTTTGGTGCAGGTAATTTTAAAGCTTTATTTGAAGCATTAGAAAGAGAACAAGACCTAAGAGGTAACTTATAGTTTTTTAAATTAATCAAAAGCCATTTCTGGGATCTCACCTTCAATGATGAGTTTTCCCAGCGTGGCTTTTTTAATGGTGTCAATAGAAACACCTGGCGCTCTTTCTAGTAATTTAAATCCACCTTCAGGTAACACCGCAAGCATCGCTAATTCTGTGACTATTTTTTTAACGCATCTAATACCAGTGAGTGGTAAAGTGCAATTGGGTAATAATTTACTTTCTCCATCTTTATTCACATGCTGCATGGCCACAATAATATTTTTTGCAGATGCCACAAGGTCCATAGCACCGCCCATTCCTTTCACCATTTTACCTGGAATTTTCCAGTTGGCGATATCGCCATTTTCTGAAACTTCCATCGCACCTAAAATAGTTAAATCAATTTTTTGAGCGTGAATCATACCAAAGCTCATGGCGGAATCAAATAAAGCAGCACCGGGTAACATGGTGATGGTTTGTTTACCTGCATTAATTAAATCTGCATCCACTTCTGCTTCTGTTGGGAAGGGTCCCATACCCAAGAGTCCATTTTCTGACTGAAAACAAACGGCTATATTTTTTGGAATATAATTGGCCACAAGCGTAGGGATACCGATGCCTAAATTAACGTAAGAATTATGTTGAATCTCTTTTGCTATTCTTTTTGCTATCGCTTCTTTATCTAACATGCTATAAAATTTGAGTCATCAATTATTTAGAAATCGTTCTTTTTTCGATGCGCTTTTCGTAATCACTACCCTGAAAAATTCTGTGAATATAGACTCCGGGTACATGAATTTGATTGGGATCAAGTTGGCCTGGCTCTAGCAATTCCTCTACTTCGGCAATGGTTATTTTACCAGCCATCGCCATCATCGCATTAAAATTTCTGGAAGTGGCTTTAAAAATTAAGTTGCCAGCTGTATCGCCCTTCCAAGCTTTTACAATTGCAAAGTCTGCGTTAAAAGCAGTTTCTAATAAATAATCTTTGCCATTAAAATTTCTTACTTCTTTTCCAATCGCTACTTCTGTTCCAATACCAGCCGGTGTGAATATAGCAGGCATGCCATATCCAGCAGCCATACATCTAAAAGCGAGTGTACCTTGTGGAATTAAGTCCACATCCAATTCGCCTGATAATAGTTGTCTTTCGAATTCTGCATTTTCTCCCACATAGGAAGCAATCATTTTTTTGACTTGTCTTTGTTGAAGCATTAAACCAATTCCAAAATCATCTACCCCAGCATTATTCGAAATACAGGTAAGATTTGTCACGCCTTTTTTTACAAGTGCAGCAATACAATTTTCTGGAATACCACATAACCCAAAACCGCCTAACATAATGGTTTGACCATCTATGATATCTGCGATGGCCTCTTCTGCATTTTTAACTTCTTTATTAATCATCATATGCTATCTTATTTTTTGGGTCATCGTGGCAACACGTTTGCCAAGGTTAAATCCTTTTTGTAAAAATATTTTATCTAACTGCCCTGTTTTGAAAATACTTTCATTTGTAATGGCAGAAGCTCCAAATGCAAATGTCCAATCATCTCCTCCCACTACAATCATTCCAAAAATCAACATAGAATGTAATAGGTTCACTTGAGCGAGCTCTTCTCCGGCAGACATACCGCCAGCAGTAACAAATGCAGCACCTATTTTATCTTTTAATGGGTTGCCCTCAAAAGGCCATGCACTCATAAATTGAACCACTTCGGGTGCGAGGTTTGCATTGTAAACGGGACTGCCTATAATAATAGCATCTGCATCCAATAAATCCTTTGTGGTTGTTTGAGCAATACTTTTAAGTACCACCTGAACGCCTGGTATAGATTGCGCTCCTTTAGCTACTTCTTCTGCTAAGGTTTGCGTACTCGCTGTTTTACTATAATAGGCAATCAATATATTTTTTGACTTTGCTTGTCCGTAACTAAATTGACTAAAAAATAATAAAAAGAGGATTGAATATAATTTCATTTTAGAAAAGCATTAAAATAGGTATTAAGTCCTACTTGATTAACTCAAAATAAGTCACAAGGAATCTTTCGCCAACAACAGACCCTTGCACTTTTGCTTTTTTAATGGCATTGCAAAAACCTTCTTTATCATGTGCATCTCCATGATCGTCTAAACCAGTGCCATCAACAAAGTAGTTCTTACCATTAAATTTAATCGCTAAAAGGCAACCCTTTCCTTCCATTTTAAGCATACAAGTACCACAGGTGGCGGCTACCTCATACACTGGATTTTTAGGATTAAAGACTAATTTTTTTTTGCTATTGTCTTGTGCAATTGCAGCTGTAAATAAAAATAATGCCATTAAACAGAATAATATTTTTTTCATAAGTATTTGTTTTAAAATGAAAGCCTAAGTTACAATTTATGAAGTAAAATAATGACTAAATTTGCTCATTAAAAGATTGGCTTTTAAAAAGCAACTTACATGAGAAAAATAGCCCTTATTGGATTCCTAATGATGCACTTGAATTCGTATTCTCAAGAACTATTTGTATTTACGGAGCCTGCAAGTAATATGCCAGCAAAGTCATTGGGTTTTAGAGACATGAATGGATTTTTTTTGGAGAAGGATGGCAAGCTCAACTACCATAATATGCCGGAACTTATGTGGGGGATCAATAAAGAATGGATGGTACACGCGCAGGGGTTTATAAGCAACCGACAGGATGGTGGCTTTGAAACCGAAGGTGGTAGCTTTTATGCCAAGTATCGCTTCTTTAGCAAGGATGCACTAAAAAAGCATTTTAGGATGGCGCTTTACGGACGATATAGTTTTAATAGGGCGGACATACACCAACAGGAAATTGAAACAATGGGCCACAATTCGGGGTACGAGGCCGGATTCATTGCTACCCAATTATTGCATAAAGTAGCTATTAGTAGTTCGATTAGTTACGAAAGGGCATTAGACAACAAACCGAATTATAAATTCCCTAGCACAGAAAGTAATAGCGCCATAAATTATACATTGTCTGCAGGTAAATTAATGCTACCTAAAGTGTATACAAGCTACAAGCAAGTGAATATGAATTTGATGCTAGAATTCATTGGACAACGCTTAAATGGCAATCAAAAATCATTTTTAGATATCGCCCCTTCGGTACAATTTATTGTGAATAGCCAAGCTAGGATTGACATTGGCTATCGCGGACAATTGTATTCAACCATGGAACGAACAGCACCCAATGGTATCGTATTAAAGTTTGAGTATTTGCTTTTTAATGTGTTTAAGTAGTTAGTCAACAGTTTCTTTTATATAACAAATATGTTAATTATAAGTTAACGCATACATAGGCATTTGAAATAGATTTTAACAGAATTTTCATCTATAGTTAACAGATTAGCTACCTATCAGGGGTAACAAAAAAGCCAGCTACAATCGTAAAACTGTAACTGGCTTATAATTAGGGTGGGCCCACCAGGGCATGATCCTGGGACCCCCTGATTATGAGTCAGGTGCTCTAACCAACTGAGCTATAGGCCCGCATCTTTCGATGACAGGCTGCAAAAATAGTAAAATTGAC